>VTLG01012268.1_pt1 | contig 34593 bp, 59 predicted proteins | sample 4694571 | NCBI WGS metagenome assembly VTLG01 (sample SAMN12604809, study PRJNA352737) | marine metagenome | biome: ENVO:00000447; feature: ENVO:00000209|ENVO:00000569|ENVO:01000036; material: ENVO:00002151; isolation source: viral sequences binned using virsorter ...
CCATCCTGATCAAGGAACGCGGTGGTAACCGGCCAACGTTGGTCGCAGTGCTCATCACACTATAGCTAACGTACAGAGGAAAGCGCGAAGCATAACTTGGACGCCTACTAGTTGGTCATTAACGTATCAATTCTTTTCATTATTCCACATTATCAGCATTCCTATAATGAGGGCATAGATACCTATTATAATTAACATACTCCAGATCATTTACAAATACATCCGAAGAAATCTCCACTTCCATCGTTCATAATGTGGGCGTTGATAAATTCATTATATGTAGTTAATTTAATTCTTAAAATATCACACAACTCAAAACAATCGACTTCAGCAAACAGTTTTACATCTTCTACCATAGCTTTAGTCACTGGGACCAGATAATATAAACCGTCTGTCAAAATTATTAAATCCATTCTCGCAATTCTTCTCCCATTATCTCCGTTGCTATATTAATCTTTTTTCTCAAGGCTTTTCTTATCTTTTCATCTACGGTTTTTGGTGTTATAAGATCAACGTATGTTACCGCCTTCTTTTGTCCTATTCTGTGGGCTCTGTCTTCTGACTGTAGCCTTTTTTCTAAGTCATATCCATTAGAATAGTAAATAACTGTATTTGCTGCAGTTAAAGTAATTCCATATCCACCAGTTTGGGGATTACCTACAAAGAATCTAGCTTTTGATTCGGGATCTTGAAATGTTTCAATATATTTCTGCCTCATTTCGGACGGAATTGCGCCATAATATTGCACAATTGAATCTTCTCCATATTTTTTAGCAATTGCGGCAACAATGTGTTTAATATCATATACATAATTAGCCCAAATAATAACTTTTCCTTCAACTTCTTCTAATAAATCTAATAAAGAACTAATTCTATTACTTTTTAATTCTGTAATTGTGTTATCATCATTCTTTAAATGACCACAAGTTATTTGGTGTAAACGCATAAGCTGTGTCAATACGTGGGGAGCAGTAGCTCGCTTGCCTTTTAAAGAAGCGAGGGCCGCGGCTTTCATCGTAGAATAAGTTTGTTTTTGTTCATCAGTAAGTTCTACTTCTCGTTGTATATAGGTTTTTTCTGGTAGGTCCAAACAATCCTCTTTTAATACTCTATCAGAAAAAGGTTTAAGTATTTTTGATAATTCATCGAGTCTTTGATAACCGGCAATAAGCTGCACCCTACGACCACCAAAATTCGCATTTCTCATTACTGCATATCTATTTCTAAAAGTATAATAGGAACCAAATCCCAATAATTCCTCATCTAAAAATGCACATTGAGTATATAAATCCAGAGGAGATTTAGTTACTGGAGATCCAGTAAGAATACGTCTGTATTTTGCAAGTTTACCTAACGCTAAAATAGCTTTAGTTCTTTTTGCAGTGGGGGTTTTAATAGTAGTAGATTCATCGACGGCTACCAAGGAATTGTGGCAATTAAGAAATCTTGTGGCAAATTCTAGGCCTTTCTTTGTCGAAAAAGCTTCAACATTCATAATAAGGATGTGAAGGTCTAGGTCTACTTTAAACAATTGTTGATACTCTTTATCCTTTGTCTTTGATGTTAAAGCAGTCCATAGTACTGTTTTATGATCAATATGACTAGCTAAATGTTGTGGAATTTCCTGTGAATACCAGTTTCTATACACCCCTTTTGGTGCTATAATTAGCGCCCCATTTATTTTACCTTTATCGTAAAGCATAGCCATATTATCTACTAATACTTTTGATTTACCTGTACCCATCTCCATAAAATATGCATACACTTTTTTATCCCACGATTTTTCTAACGCAGATAATTGATGAGCGTAAGGCTCTGTTTTAAATTTATACATCATAATTTTTTTCTACTTTCTTATTGACAAGTATATAAACATTATTATATAAGATGTCAAGAAGTAAGAAATGAAAAATAAAATATTTGAGTTATATAAACCAGATTCTTTAGCAAGCTTTTTAGAGTTTCATAAAAGCAACCCTAAGGAGAAATTTGTTTATGTGATTCAACAACCAGCGCCTAACATAAATATATTAAGTGCGTCTGATTATGGTTATCTTGTAATTTGTTTACCCAATAGGGATCAAGCAATTTTTTCTACTGCACCTTATGTGCAAAAGATGAAAAAAAATTTACAAGACTTTCGCAAGGAAGATTATTTGCTTGCTGTAGGAGATCCTGTTATAATCGGAATTTCAACAGCAGCTGTAAGTGAAGTAACCAATGGACAGTTTAATATGTTGAAATGGGACAAACGTGAATATAGATACTACCCATTAGAAGTGGATATGTATCAGAAAGGATAACAATGAGTAACGTAAGAAATATGATGTTAGAAGATTCTAAAGATCTTTTAGACAATGTAGAAGTAACTACTGTTGCACAGGAATGTGTAAAGTTAAAACAAAAAGAAGATGAGATTGCAAATTTAGAGGAGCAACTCAAAGCTAAAAAAGCGGAAGCCGATGATATTGGTTCTCGTGTAATACCCGAATTATTAGCAGAACAAGGATTGTCAGAAATTAAATTAGCTGACGGTTCTAAAGTTACTGTTAAAAAAGAATTTAGATGCACTCTTCCGAAAGATGAAGATAGAAGAGCGGCAGCCTATAAATGGCTTCGTGACCAAGGGTTAGGAGATATTATTAAAAACAATGTCTTTGTTACTTTTGGAAAGGGAGAAGACGACAAGGCGAAGCAATTGCTGGACCTTGCGGCGGAGAATGGGTTTGAACCACAACAGAAATCTGATGTGGCTTGGGCTACATTAACTGCCCTATTCAGGGAGCGTATCGAGTCCGGGCTCGATATGCCTTCTGATGTCTTTAGTACTTGGATTAAAGACAAAACTAAAATAACCCGGAAATAACTAATGGAGAATGTATAATGGCTAATGAAATAAAAGCTAAAGCAAGCGGCTCTCTGGCATTGTTCGGAGATGACGCATCCAAAGGTTTTGAAAATATGACGCAGGATGATCTTGCGTTACCATTTGTCAGAATCTTGGGACAACTATCACCGCAGGTAACTGATGGTGATGCAAAGTATATAGAAGGTGCCAAACCTGGTATGATCTATAATACTGTTACCAGCGAGTTATACGATGGTAAAAAAGGTATCAAGGTTATTCCTTGTTACTACAAGAAAGATTATCCAGAATGGTCGGATAGAGGGGATGGTCCTGGTGCTCCAGTGGCTGTTCATATGCCGAACAGTGCGGTAATCGCTACAGGTAAGAGAGAGGGATCAAAGATTAGATTGCCTAATGGTAACTATCTTGAGGAAACTGCTTCTTACTATATTATGGTGGAAACCAAAGGTGGAGGATTTACTCCGGCTTTAATTACAATGAAATCTACCCAACTTAATGTCAGTAAAAAATGGAATTCTATGATGAAAACCATTCAAATTGCTGATGGTAAGGGTGGATTTGCAATTCCGCCAATGCACGGCGTTGTTTATAATCTAGCATCTACGCTACAAAAGAACGATAAAGGTTCTTGGTACGGCTGGGTTGTAACACAGGACAGAATTTTAGGACAAGAGGATAAGGCTTTGTACTTAAGTGCAAAAGGCTTTTCCGGAAATGTTTCTAAAGGGAGCGTTCAAACAAAAGCTGATGTAGAAGAGAAAGTAAGTGACGCAACTCCTTACTAAATAAATCTAGGGGAAAGTTACGGCAAAAATCTCCAGTCGTTAACCAGCGAGATCTTTCCCCTTTACAAAGAAGGAAGAAATGATAATGGATAAATTCAAATCAATATTTTTAGGATTAGAGATCGCTTATGGCCAATATCAACCAGGTGAGCGAGGAGAAAACGGAAAACAAAAAGGTAAGGCTTTTATTGTTAGGGGGGACGTTACCGACTCTCTATGGAGCAACCACCTTGAAGGAAAAGGTCCGGCCCTCGGCATCATCCCTATTACTGAAGACAATAGTTGTCGTTGGGGGTGCATTGATATTGACGAATATAACTTTGACCATCTTAGCCTCATACAAAGTATTCGTAAACTTAATCTCCCATTAATAGTCTGTCGCTCTAAATCGGGAGGAGCACACGTATTTTTATTTACTAAAGAAAATATTCCTGCATCTTTGATGCAATCTAAATTAAAACAAATGGCAATCATACTGGGGTATGAAGGCTCAGAAATTTTTCCAAAACAAACAGAAATTCTAGTGGAACGTGGGGACACTGGGAACTTTTTAAACTTACCCTACTATAATGAAATGAAAGGACTGCGTTATGCTATCAACGATAATGGCGCCGGTTGTACACTTGAGGAATTTTATAAGCTCTATGATGTTTGGGCTTGCTCAAAAGAAGACGTACAAAATATCAAAACGGAAGAGAAAAAAATAGAAGAAGCATTTCCTGGTGGTCCTCCTTGTTTAAACAAATTGGCAGCAATTGGTTTTGGGGAGGGCTCACGGAATAATGCATTATTTAATATCGCAGTTTATTATAAACAATCTAAACCAGATTCTTGGGAAGATGAAATTGTAAAAGCAAATCATAAATATATGGAACCACCATTAAGTAATAATGAGGTTCAACAATTAATTAAATCAGTAAATCGAAAAGGTTATGACAAGTATAGATGTAAAGACGCACCTATTAACGCGGTTTGTCAAGCGAGTTTATGTAGAACAAAAAGATTTGGTGTAGGATTCGGCGAAGAAGAAATGCCAATCCTTGGAAGTCTTACAAAATATTCTTCAACGCCACCTCAATGGTTTTTAGATGTGGGTGAAGCGCGGATCGAATTAAAAACAGAACAACTTTATAGTCCAAACTTATTTGCGTTAGCGTGTTTGGATCAAGCAAATTTAGTAGTACCAATTCCAAAACCAAAAGATTGGAAACAACATTTTTTAAAACCAATGATGCAGGATCTACAAGAAGTAGAACCTTTAGAATCTTTAAATCCAGAAAATGAAATCACAGGACTCTTACAAGATTGGACAACGAATAGACAATCAGCAAGAACGATGGATGATATATTCAATAAACTTCCATACACTGATGATAAGAGAGAATTTACATATTTTAGAATGGAAGACTTTTATAATTTCTGCAAAAGAAATCATTGGGAAAAAGATAAAACTTATACAGGAAATTTATTAAAAAGAATTGATGTCTTTGTTTGTGAAGAAAGAGTTAGAATTAAAAAGCAACAACCAAGATTAATTAAAATTAAAACAATGAAACAAACTGAAGCGTCTGTTTCTAAAGTTCCATATCAACAGGAGGATTTTTGAGCCATCCCTACGCAGAAAGTAGAAAACGAGCCAGAAAAAGATGGAGACAAAGTCCTAAAGGTAAAGCCTGGGATAAAGCTTATAATCAAAGGCCTGAAGTTAAGGCTAGAAGAAAAGAATATAATATTCAAAGAATAATTAAGGAATGTGCTAATGAAAACCAGAATAGGGATTAATTGGTATATGAGATTGCAAAAAAGAATTGCACACTTGGAACATCAACTAGAAGATGTTCAAGCACATAATAAAGTATTAATTAAAAAATTAAAAAATTATGAAAACAATAATCTTAGGACCACCAGGAACAGGCAAGACCACCACCTTGTTAAACTTAGTGGACCAATTTATTCAGCAAGGAATAAGGCCTAAGCAAATAGGTTACTTTTCTTTTACAAAAAAAGCTGCAACCGAAGCAGCGAATAGAGCTGCGGAAAAATTTGGGTTGGACGTAGATAATGATCTAGCATTTTTTAGAACTCTTCATTCCTATGCATTCAATCAATTAGGAATGACTAAAGAAAAGATGATGGGCCCAGATGACTATAAAGAGTTTGGAGAAAAATGTGGTATCCCTATTAAGACTGCAAAGTTTTCTGAAAGTGATGGTACATTTAATTCCGATAATGAATATCTAACTATTATAAATACAGCCGCAGTTAAGAGAATGGACCTGTTAGAATACTATGATTCCAGACAAAACATTTTAGACATAGAAAGAAATACTTTATTTTTATTAGCAGAAGAGCTTAAAAGATTTAAAAAAGAAAAAGGATTAAAAGACTTTAATGACTTAATAGAAGATTTTTTATTAAAAGAATCTACACATAAATTTGAAGTATTATTTATAGATGAGGCACAAGACTTATCTTTATTACAGTGGGATATGGTAAGAAAGATATGGGAACGTGCAGACAAAACTTACATAGCAGGTGATGATGATCAAGCTATTTTTAAATGGGCTGGTGCAGACGTTGATCACTTCATAGCTTTAAAAGAAGAAGTAGATGATATTAAAACTTTGGATCAATCTTATAGAATTCCTGGAGGACCTATACACGAACTCTCTCAAAAGATAATTGGACAAGTACAAAACAGATTTGATAAAAATTATAAACCTAGAGAAGAACACGGAATTTTAAAAAGATATTCTGATATTACGCAGGTAGATATGTCTAAAGGAAATTGGTTAGTCTTATCTTCTGCCAATCATTTTTTAGATTCAGTTAAAGAAGTATGTGAATTAAGGGGATGGTATTATCAATTTAAAGGACGCAATTCTATTTCTTTAAAATTATTATTGGCTTTAAATAATTGGGAAGCGTGGCGTAAAGGTGCACAATTAAATCACCTGGAAATAAAAAATATATATGAATACTTAGGATCCAATGTATTAGAAGGTTTTAGAAAAGGTAAAACTTTACACTCAGATGATAAATATACATTAAAAGAATGTGAAGAAAAACACGGACTGTTTACAAGCCGAGTTTGGTATGATGCTTTTGAAGGACTAGATCCTATGACAGAGAATTACATTCGTAATATGAGGGCGAATGGTGAAACGTTAAATAAGAATCCTCGTATAATAATGTCAACAATACACGGAGCGAAGGGAGGTGAAGCGGATAAAGTCTTATTGATGCAAGACATAACTAATGCAGCGTTAGAAACTTTTAGTTATGACCCCGATGAATTACATAGATTATTCTATACGGGTGCGACAAGAGCGAAGCGTGAATTACACGTATTGGATCCAAGAGACTTTGGTAAGGCTTATATATTATGAACTGCTGGCACTGCAACACTGAACTAATTTGGGGTGGAGACCACGACACTGAAGAGAACGAAAACTATGATATTGTGAGTAATTTATCTTGCCCTAAGTGTCATTGTATTGTTGATGTCTGGCATCCATCAGCCAAACTAATAAAAGAATATGAAAACTATGAGAAAAAAAGAAATGAGTAAAGTTTGGGATAAACAAATCGGTGGAAAACATTATCAGAATTTTAAAATTCAGCCCAGTAAATTTGTGGTAGAGAATAAGTTGCTTTTTCCGGAAGGGTGCGCTATAAAATATATATGTCGTCATCCCTTTAAAGGTGGAAAAGAAGACTTGCTTAAAGCAATTCATTTTATAGAGATGATGATAGAACGGGATTACCCTAGTCCTGCTCAAGAAGAAAAAATTAAAACTAATTATTGGGGAATATTGAGGAGAGACAAGTGAGAAGTACACAAATACCTTTATTCACTCCAGAAACTGAGTGGGTTATGCCAGAAGAATTAAAAGATTTAAGAGGCGCTAAACAAGTAGCCATAGACCTAGAGACTAATGATCCATACTTAATTGAGCTCGGATCAGGGAATGTTACTGGAAAAGGCCACATTGCTGGCGTTGCGGTGGCCGTAGAGGGGTGGTCAGGCTATTTCCCTATACAACACGAGTCAGGTGGAAATATGGACCGAAAACTGGTATTTTCGTGGCTTCAAGACTTATTCAACCAAACTGAAACTACCTTTATATTTCACAATGCAATGTATGATATCTGCTGGTTAAGATCAGCAGGTCTAAAGATCAAAGGCAAAATTGTAGATACAATGATTGCTGCATCTTTAATAGATGAAAACAGATTATCTTATCGTTTAGATATACTAGCAAAACATTACACTGGTGTGGGTAAAGATGAAAAAATTTTACAAGCTGCAGCTAAAGAGTATGGCTTAGATGCTAAAAAAGACTTATGGAGATTGCCCGCGCTTTTTGTTGGCCAGTACGCGGAGCGTGATGCGGAGTCTACCTTAAAACTTTGGCAAAGATTAGAGAATGAATTATACGCGCAAGAACTCTGGGATGTATTTAACCTAGAGACAAAATTATTTCCTTGTTTAATTGATATGAGATTCAAAGGAGTAAGAGTAAATCTTACTAGAGCCGATGAAATAAAAAAAGATTTAATTAAGAGAGAAGAAAAATTAATTAAGAAGATCAAAGATTTAACAGGCGTGGAAGTAGAAATTATGGCAGCTCGATCAATTGCAAAAGCATTTGATAAATTAAAACTTCCATATGATAGAACAGAAAAAAGTAAAGAACCCAGTTTTACTAAAAACTTTTTACAAAATCATCCACACGAATTACCTCAAGCAATTGCTGAAGCGAGAGAATTAAATAAAGCACACAGTACATTTATTGATTCAATAACTAAACACGCAGTGAATGGAAGAATACACGCAGACATAAATCAAATTAGATCTGATAATGGAGGAACGGTTACTGGCAGATTCTCAATGAGTAACCCAAATCTACAACAGATTCCCGCAAGACATCCTGAACTGGGTCCAATGATTAGATCTATTTTTATTCCTGAAGAAAAACATACGTGGGGATCATTTGACTACTCACAGCAGGAACCTAGAATTTTGGTTCATTACGCAAAACTGCAGAATTTAGCCGGAGTTCAAGAAATTGTGGACGCATACAAGGCCGGAGACGCGGATTTCCACCAGGTCGTGGCTGATATGGCAGGCATAAAAAGAAAGCAGGCTAAGACGATTAATTTAGGTCTGATGTATGGGATGGGTAAAAATAAATTAATGGCTGAACTGGGATTGATGAAAGAATCAGCAGAAAAATTAATTAAACAATATCATACTAAAGCACCTTTCGTAAAACAATTGATGGATAATGTATCTCGTAAAGCAAATGATAGGGGAAAGATTAGAACATTACTCGGGAGAGCGTGTCATTTTGATTTATGGCAGCCCGTACAATTTGGAGTCTTTAAACCTTTACCTTTAGAACAAGCAAGAAAAGAATATGATGAGCCTTTAAAACGTGCATTTACTTACAAAGCTTTAAACAAACTCATTCAAGGCTCCGCAGCTGATATGACTAAAAAAAGTATGGTGGCACTCTATGAAAATGGTATAATCCCTCACATCCAGATTCACGACGAGGTAGATATTTCTGTAGAATCTGATAAAAAGGCAGAGGAGATAATTGAAATTATGGAATCAGCAGTTGACCTGCAGGTACCAAATAAAGTAGATTATGAATCAGGCCCGAGTTGGGGTCAAATAAAATAGGAGTTACTATGGAAAAAATTAAAGTACTTAGTCAAAAAATTTGGCTAGACTATAATCACTATCTTATTGGTGCGGGAATAGGTCTTGTTGTTGGAATAGTATTATTCTAATCTTTTAAATTAACCTTAACAAGGGAGGATCTATGAGCAAATTAAAAAAACTCTGGATCAAGTTTAAAGTGTATCTGTTAAGACAATACTTTGAAATGAATGGGATATTAAAAAAGAAAAAGAAAAACGATGACTGAACGTTATTGTAAAAAATGTAATAAAATGTGTCACTGCACAAATGCAGAAAGTGATGAATGTAAAAACTGTGACTGTAATGGGAGAGAAGAAGACTCTACCTATGAAGGGGATGGTGTGGTAATTGATGACACAGGAGAATGCGAAAGCTGTCAATGATTGAAAAATTAATGACGATGTTGGTTGGAATCCTCTTAGCTTTAGCTGGCTGGAGTTTATCTAGAACATTTGAACTTTCAACTATCCAGGCAGTACACGAAGATAAAGTACATAAACTTGAAAGAACAGTAGAAAAATTAGAAGACAAGATGGATCGTATGATGGACTCAGATGAAGAGATTATGGAACAACACGAATTATTATTTAAAAAATTAGAACAAGGCAACACGGGGTATAGTTATAACTAATGGGTAAACCTCTTAAAATTTCTGAAGAAGCAGCCGTGCAAATGCCGATGAAAACGGTAGCCTCGCTGATCGCGATGGTCGCGATTGGAACGTGGGCTTATTTTGGTATCATAGAGTCTCAGAATCGGATGGAGACAACTCTAAAATTAATGGAAACCGATGTGGTCGAAAATACGGAGTTCCGTATCAAGTGGCCGAGGGGGCAACTGTAGGCTCGCTTCCGGCTGACTCAGAACAATTTATGATGATCGAGGATCTTTACAAGTCCACCGATAAGTTAAGCAAACATATTGAGTCTATGGCTTTGAATAAAGTCAACATAGAATTTTTAACAAAACAAATGGAAAAAGTTTTAGAAGATATTGAAGAATTAAAAGATGCTAGTAGAGATATGCATTATAAAAATGGAAATGGAGGTTCTCAATGATCGAAACGGTGGTTGCCCTAATTATGTTCGTAGGAGCAGAAATTAAGGAGCATAGAATACAGGAGCAAGGAATGGCCCAATGCTTACGCGGAAAAAGACACGCGGAAAGACAGTACACTCCAAACGTAACCTACAAATGCATTAAGACTAAAGCGGAATTAGAAAAAAATATTGATGGATCTATAGCCATTAAAAAGATAATACTAGAATAATGAAACTCACAGCAGAAATTGTTAATGGTAAATGCCCAACCTGCGATCAATTCACTATGTTAGTAGGTTTATCTAAAGAATTTTTTAGATGTATGTCGTGTGGTGCAGATCTACAGCAACACATAAATGGAAAAATAAGTTATTTACCAGCCATCCACGTACCCCCAGGTACTAAACCATTCGTGAGAGAGTGGAAGGAAGAGGCTGATGGCAAAAATAAAGTTTAAGAATTTTATACCGAGAGACAAACCTCCGAAGCGTCCTCGAGTACACAAAAAACGAAAAAATAAATCAGAAAAAAGATCGTATAAAAAATACAATCGTCAGGGGCGGTAATGAAAGAATTAATTTTAGTATTATATTTATGCTCCGGAATAGCCAATACCTGTATGCCTCCATATCAATGGCCCGAAAGATTTGATGATTCTTATAGCTGTATGGTTCGTGGATATGAAGAATCTACAAGAAAAATTAAAGAAATTGGTGCTACAGAAGTCAATAAATATAAAGTTTATATTAAATTTGATTGTATATTAGTAGATCCTATCATCCCCCCACCTAAACCTAAGATTTCAACCTAAACTAGAACCTGTCTGTCCGTCCCAAGAAAGGGACGAACAAACAAAAGGTGTGAGAAGAGATCACCAGAATATATTAAAAAAATATTACTTGCAAGTATTGTTTTTTTGATGTAAATTCCCATATATGAGAAGAACAATAATAAGAAGAAAGGAACAATATGGCAGACCCTGCTAAATATAAATCTATTTCAGTACCTAAAAAGGACTGGGAAGATCTCACTGTTCTTGCAACTAAAACTAATAGGACCCGTTCTAAAATGATCGGACGTTTAATTAGATTTTTTAAAGATAACAAAGGTGCAAAAGCAAATGGAAAAGATAAAAATACCTAATCACAAATATATTTGTGATAAATGTAATGGGAATGGTTATATCAAAATTTATGATATGGTCGTTCAATGTGGTAAATGTAAATCTCAAGGAGAACTTCGGTTAGAAGAACCAACCTTAGAAGAATTAGAAGCAATGGCCGCATCAGCGAGGCTACAATGACTAAAAATATTGTAGCCAAAGACCTACGAACGCCTAAATATAAACAAAGGCGCGTAGAATCTAAGAAAAAATATAATAGAAAGAAGAAAAAAATATCGGGTTATTATTATGACTACGATGGAAAGGAACAAATTTTATATGAACCTGAACATTAATGATATAGCTTACATCGCCGGGCTCTTTGATGGAGAAGGGTGTGTAACTTGTAAAAAGAAACCAACCAAGCGTAAAGATAGAAAGAATAAAGTATATGATCAGTGGTACATTAGATGTGAACTGAGTATGACTGATAAAACTACGGTAGAGTGGTTACATAAAACTCTAGGCTTTGGCTGGTGTAAAGAAAAAAAATATAATAATAAACCCAAATATAAAAAACAATGGCGCTGGGCGTGTGGTTATCGGGACGCTTTACTTTTTGCTAAATTAGTCTGGCCTTATGCGCAAGTTAAACTACATAAACTAGAACAAATCATAGATCACTACGAACCTAATCTTCAACACATTGGAGATAATGTAGTGCATTTATGTTCAGAAAGGGAATTAAGAAGAAAATGAGCTGGAGCAAAACACAAGAACAAATGATTCACGAATTAAATGGAACAGTCTTTAGTAGAGATCCTATAAATAAAGTCTTTGATCCAATGTCTCCCGTAGATGTACATAATACTAATTACATAATGGAGTTAAAGAATCGTGAGAAGTATAACCCACAAGATTTTGATGGCTCTTTAATTGAAAAATCTAAATATGATTATTTAAAAAGAAGTTGTGGAGATAAGATTCCTGGCTATGTTTGTAAGTTTAAAGATGGCTCTTACTGGGCCTGGAATTTAAACAAAGTTACACCTGAATGGTATGAAAAGGAATTACCCTCAACTACACATTTTGATAGAACTAATCTCAAATCTAAAAAAATTGGTGACCTTAAATTAAAAGATGGAGTAAAGTTAATATGAAGTATACCTTTACTGTGACTGAAGAAGGCAAAGAATCGGAACAAAAAGAATCGATGTCTTTTAAAAAACTTTTAAAATCTTTAATAACCCCTAACCCAAAATGGACAGGACTCTTAAATTATAATAACAAAAAGGGAAAGTCTGTAACTCATAGGATTGTCAATGGAAAAAAAACCTAGTTTATATATAGCGATGCCGTGTTATGATTCGGTAAAGATCCCAACAATGACTTCAATGTGTAAGTTAATTGCTGATTTAACGAGAGCTGATATTAAAGTAGATATGAATACTTTAAAATCTCCTTATGTGTCTTATGCACGAAACATTTTAACAGCTCAGTTTATGAAGTCTGATAAAGATTATTTATTATTCGTTGACTCAGATGTAGAATTTGAACCCGAGTGCGCTTTAAGAATGGTCGTTGCACAAAAAGATATTGTCTGCACTCCTTACCGAGTAAAGACTGATAAGGTTAGATATACCACTACAGTTCCTGATAATGATAATGTAAAAGTCTTGCCGGGTGGATTGGTTGAAATTACACGGGGTCCTTCCGGTATGATGTTAATTCATAGACGAGTCTTTGAAACGTTAATGAAAAATAGACCGGACCTGGAGATACAAGCCCACCAACACGCGGATCTTTTTCCGGAAGGCTATAAAATTTTTTCTTTTTGGGATTGTATCTTTAAAGATGGAAAGTGGACCGGGGATGACATTGCGTTTTGTAACTTGGCTACTGAAAATGGATTTAAATTATACGCGAACATAGAATCGACGATGACTCATCACGGCACGTATGGTTTTAAGGGAAGGTATGGAGATGGACTTAGGAGTAAAAATGAAAAATAAACTCAGACCCAAAGGTCGAAAATTCGATGGAAAATCAAGGGTTTCCACTGATTTGTATAGAAAAAATTATGATGAAATTTTTAAAAAAAATTATGAAGATCCATTTAAAAAAGAACAAGATGAATTGAAAGAATCTTACGAACAATCTTTAAGAAATAAAAAAGAAAGAGAAGAATTGTTAAAAAAAATAGAGGAGCGGAATGGATTTTGAAGATAGAGGAGAAGGAGATTTGACTTTACAAATAGAAAAGTTAAAGAAGAAAGTCCAAGAAGCTGAACTAGAAACATCTTTAGTTAAAGCGGTAGGGGTGAACTCTCCTGAAATGAAAGCTTTAAAACAAGAACTAGAAGAATTAAAAGCGGAACTCGCTCGAGAAAAAGAGAACCGTCAATATGATAATCTAGTTCATCAAAATGAAATAGAACAATTATTAAAAAAGATAAGGAGACGATGAAACTAAAAAATATTTATAGATACCCAACAACGGTACGTGAAACGATCGACGGTAAAAGACACTATGCGATTAAGAGTGAGAAATTACCGAGTGTAACGACTATTTTGTCAGCCACTGAATCAGCCGAGAAGCGCGAAGCGCTAGCTAAGTGGAGACAAGCGAAAGGCGAGGAGATTGCGACGCGGATCGTGGATGAGTCGGCCGCGAGAGGTACAGCGATGCACAAGATTCTTGAAAAATATATTTTAGAAGAAGGTTATTTAGATTTAACAAACGTTGGACGAGATGCACACAATATGGCCATCAGAGTTATTGAACAAGGACTATGTAATGTTCCCGAATATTATGGAACAGAATGTACTTTGTATTATCCAGGACTCTACGCCGGTCAAACAGATTTAGTGGCTATCCATAAAGGTAAGGATGCAATCATAGACTTCAAGCAAACAAATAAGCCAAAGAAAAGAGAATGGATTGAAGATTACTGTCTTCAGTTAGCAGCTTATGCAATGGCTCACAATTTTATTTATAAAACTAAAATAGATAAAGGTGTGATTATGATGTGTAGTAAAGATAACTTCTATCAAGAATTTGTTATTGAAGGCTTGGAGTTTCAAAAATATAAACATAACTTTTTAAGGAGGGTAGATGAGTATTATCAAACAAGACCTAAGAAGGCTGGATAACATAGCCAAAGCACATTGGAAGACATCTGGAGAGATGAGAGAAATGTGGAAACGAAAATGGTATGAATTAATAAAACACATAGGGAGGAAATTAGATGAGAGTAAGAGACTTTCAACAAGTTCTAGGAAAATTCACTAGAAATGAAAAAGGCACAATCATTTCTGATTGTCCCATTTATATTGAAACAATGGATGGTAGACTAGAAGAAATTAGAAAAATAGAATTACAAGAGAGTAAGTTAATAAACTCACCAGAACCCTGCAGAGTTGTACTTAAAGCAGAGTCTTTAAAGAGATTTATGTCACCTACTTTCAAGCAAAGTTAATGAATCCTGTCGGGAGTGGGGTGGAAGCGAGAGTGGAAGCCCCATAAAAATTATGGACGAACTAGTAAAATATCCAGATGTATTCTTAAGACATAAGTCTAAAGAAGTTAATTTTCCTTTGGATGATAAGACTGAAAGACTAACCAAATGGATGATTAAGATGATGTATAAAAATTATGGTATTGGTCTAGCTGCTGTTCAGGTAGGCTATGAACGTAGAATCTTCGTAATGGACTGTACGAGAGCAGGAGATAAACCACAAATTTTTATTAATCCTGTTATAGTGGACCATTCAGAAGAGAGTTTAACAGATTTTGAAGGGTGTTTATCTGCACCCGGCAAGAGAGGAGAAGTAAGAAGATACCTTAGAATCATTCTAAAGTATCAAGATGAGAAAGGAGAAGAGCATAAAAAAACCTTTTACAATATGGAAGCCAGATGTATTCAGCACGAAATGGACCATTTAGAAGGTAAATTATGTATAGATTATGAAAAAGGTGAGTATAGTCGGGACAAACATAAGTCCCAAACAATGGTCGAATCTGATTTTAGAGCTAAATCTGATACGTAAGCAGTGGCAACCCCACGCAACCTTTGAAATTCAAGGCCCAGGTGTTAAGAAAATCATTAAAAACGGTACATCTATCAAGAAATATGACACTGTGCCAAGATAAGTGGAATTTTTGCCCCTATAATTTTTTTTCGTCATAAGAAAAAACCTCTGGCACACTTGGCACACCCTGTTTTTGGCTTAGAAGTGTTGGTATTAGCGAATAATAGTGTGCCACGCCCCTTGGCACAGCTTGGCACAAATGGTGTATTTACTAGCTTTTTTGCAGTTTTGCCTTGGCACAGTCTGCTACTCGGCGCGCGCGACCTTTTTTATTTTCGTGAGAAAAAAATTGCCTAAAATCTCCCCTATAGTATAAGATCCCTATGCCAAAACGTCCGAAGAAATCTAAATATAAACATACTGTAATTAAAAATAAGAAGTATTACTTCTACAAAATTACGTGGGCTGACATCACAGGTGATGCCGGGCACGCTACTGTTGAAGAGTTTGAAAAGTTTAAACCAAGTACAATGATTACACAGGCGTATGTATTTAAAAAAGATCGCAAACATCTCTGGACCTTTGCATCTTATGAAGATGGTGATGAATTATTTTCAGATAGAAATGTATATCCAATGGGATGTATAATTAAAATGGAGAAGATCAATGAACGATGAGACAAAAGAATTACTAGAAGATATTAAAGCTTACCGTAATGATATGGTGGCTAGAAACTATCCCTTTCAACAAATTAGTGATATTATTACTAAATGGGAAATGAAAGATATACCGGAGGATCCATTTCAAGGAACTAGCATAGAAGGAAAAGATTAGTGAATCCTTTGGTAGCTAAAACTACTCTTGTTGCATTAAAAGATTTAAAATGCAAACGGCTGGAAGATGGTTATGTTGAACATCCTCAAGATACAAAATACCAACAGTTAGAAAAAGAATTATTAAAGGATGGTTTATTAGATCCTATTTATGTACGGAAGTCTACAATGGAACCTATTAGAGGTAATCAAAGATGTTGGTTTGCTAAGAAAAACGGATATACTCATATCTCAGTAATTTATGAAAAATAAAACCTTGACTAAGAATATGCCTAACGTAAAATGGAAGGAAATACCACCAGTACGTGGACCTAATCCACAAGGTATTGTAAGGAGTAAAAATGTTAAACAAGCTAATAGCAAAACTAAAAAGCTTAATAAATAAAGTTTTTGGTAAAGCACATAAACCAGCTGAAGAAACAGTGGTTGTTAAACCAAGAATAAGGGACTAATTCAGTTATTCTTTGGGCAATTCTATATTGTCTAGTTCAATTTCATCAGGCGTAATATTTATCAATTCTTTATTGTCGTCCAGGATTTTACGTAGCTTTTCTTTAATTTCATCTGCAGATAGATTATCAACATTGCCAGTCATAATTAATTTTTGGTCTACATAGAGTCCTCCAGCTTTTCCACGTGCAACTTCAGCATTGACTGCTGCAGACCAGGCTCCCTTCTTTAAAGCCTCATTTCTAATCTTTGCTAATTCTGTAATATGTTTCTCAAAGTTAATGCCATACTTCTCTTGAACTTCGGCCCTTAATTCTCCAATATATTTAGCAACTAAAGGATATACTCTAGGATTCCTCAGCTCAGATGCTGATTGTCTTGATCGAGTCTTATAACCTGCCTCATTGGCACATTCTGCCGGGCTCATTTTCCCCTCATTATACACCAGTAATTCTGCAAATTTCTTTTGTCTATCTGTAAGGATGGGAGTTCGTGTCATTCTTGACTTCTATCGTACAAATCTGTACAAGTCAATCGTGAGATATATCATAATATTAATACTGCTTTCAGGCTGTGCAAAGGACTACGATTTTAATCCTTTTACTACAGTTCTGAGACAAATTTATAAGGCACAGTACGATGAAACCAGAGTCAAAACTTTGGCAACTAATCAAGAAAAACACACCCAAAATACAGTGGACTAGACTTGAATCTTGGGCTTCATTTGGAGTACCAGATTTGTTGGGATACAATGAAAACTGTGGTTTTTTTATGCTTGAGATGAAGGTCACAAGAGGGAAGAAAATACACTTCAGTCCACACCAAAAACTATTTCACATTACTCGTCCGAAACGGAATTTCATCATAGCCCAAGACGCCGGTCTTGGCTCCATAAAACTTTATGAGAGTTCAGCGATCCTCGATCTGCTTGCAGACTACAGAGGCTCGCGGCCTGTGGCCATTGATGATTGGGATCACATTCAACGCTTGTTGATTCGCGCACCGCTTGACGCCTGAGCGCTTGCTCGCGGGCTTGTCAGCTTGAGTCCTTCGGGCCCACCCGCCCCCCTTTTAGCATTCTGATTCTTTCCAGCTATTGCCATTAAGAATACACTTGTCATTGGGTCCACCTGTTAAAGCGTAAGTTTTGCCTCCTTCTGGCTTATCTTTTATTTTATCGCTTGCTTGCCAGCCGCCTGGAGGCTCGTTCTCTTTGTTGAGCTTGTCAACTAATTTTTTTAATTGGATCTTTGGGCCGGTCCCAGGCGCACGCTCTCCGTCTGCCGTCGCAGCTTGGTCGCTAATGGCCTGGTCCCTATTGCGCGATCTATATAGCTTGCGCAAATTCTTATAATAGTTTGGGTGTCTCCACATTTTAATGTTTCCCGTATTGTATATTTTTAATTTCTTTATTCCAGCAATTTCTGCAATCTTTGCATTGTCCGCCCTGATCCGGAGCTGGACAGGTCCTGCTGCCTGGTGTTGTCGACACTGTTGAAGTGTGCGGCCAGCTCTTCACAGGTGGCTGGTCAATCATTGTACCAGAGAATCTGATCACCAGGTTAGCCGGCGCGCGGTCAATGTATTTCTTTGTCCACGCTTCGCGCGTTGGCATCCAGTGACTGATGGCCGGCGTCCTCCTGCAAATTTCAAAAATTTTTGCTAAGTGCTTCAGGTCCTGTACATCTCCGGCATCGTGCCATCTAAAATATTTATGTTTGCTTACCGCGCGGCTGTTTATCTTTGCCGTCATTGCTTTAACCCATAGCGGATGGCGTATCGCTGCCAGTCTCCTGTATTGCGCGCGTTTAATTTCTGGAAATCTTGTATAGTTACCCTTCATCGCGTAACAGCCTGAGCACACAGAGCCGGGAACCTGCGCGAGCTTCGCGCCTGTTTTACATTCCCACGCCGGCAGCCCGTAAGCATAACCAGGCATTTTGTCTGGCTGTGATAATGATATAATAATTTTATCTGCTTCTTTAATTAACATTTTATCCTTTCTTATAATTTCCTATATAAGCGCTTGCGCTCTGCTTGTCAACTTTTTTTTAATTTTTTTTTCAACCTATGCTTGAGCCCTCCGGGCCCACCCTCCCACCCCCCACCGCGAGCTTGCGGCTCGCGGCCTGAGGACTGAAAAGATAATTTGATCAGTAGCATACTCTTAAGTGACAGCGTTAGCTGGATACAAAGTATCTCTGCCGGAGTGTCAACCTACTGATCCCAGATCCATTGCAGATGTTCGAACCTTCTAGGCCATACCACAATGGATCAGGGATCAGTAGCTTTTCAACCGTCCGCCATAACTAGGCTCTCACCTGTTACGCAGGTAACGATTTAGATTGCGCTACTGATCCCAGATCACAGGCCCCGCCGTCGCGAGACTAGTACAGATTATTTCAACCTGTGATCAGGGATCAGCTACGGCCTATCACAATATAAAAATACTGCTACGGGCTATCACTGATCCCAGATCCATCTTCCCAGTTCTTAAGCAATAGCTGAACTTACTACCCAATGGATCAGGGATCAGTGCTCTCTTCCCAATAGATTTGCTATAGCAATCATTAGTAATAGAGCAATTGTCCCAACTACAAATAACATCGAGATCAAATCAATAGCTTTGTAGTTATTTTAATATAGGGCTTTGTGGGAATATGTCAAGAGCTATTTTTTTATAAGCTTGAGAACTCAGGGCCCACCCACCCTAAAAAAATTTATTTTTTTTTAATTTTTTTATTTGACAATTATTTGTATTCTGTTAATTTATGGGATATGTATAACTCAAACAGAAAGGATATAAAATGAGTAGAATACGAATGAATACTGAATTTAGAAATAAGATTTTAAATCGGTATGTTGAAAGTGCAGAACAAGAAAACACCCAAGAACGCGAGGCATTTCTTCAAGCAAGAGAAGATGTGGACAAGGCATACTTGGTTGCGTTTCCAGTTGCACAACAAGTTGTTTCAAGGTCTTACCCACAAGAAGATGTGGACACTTGTAAATCTCTAAAGAAAAAATATGGACAACCTTTAGATGTTGTTGCAAAAGATAAATGCTTTTATTTCTCTTATGCAAAAGAAAACCTAGAAGAAGATGAAGATGAAAGGGATAGAGAAGTATCTGAACATTTTGACTTTGGTTTGTATGGTGCAATAGGGGAAAGCACTTATGGTAGTGAGAATAATGCAAAGAAATTTGCTTATGCTTATTATCGTGATGAACTAAAAGCAAAAGACTTAAATGCAGATATACTTGCACAACAAGAGGGCAAAGACGATAACCCACACAAAACCAAACATATTGACCTTAATGATAAGGCACTTGGTTATAGTGGTTATAGTCGTTATAATTCTGATGATGATAATGCGATTGGACTAACAAAACAATTTGATAGTCAATATTATTTAGACATTATTGGAACTAGCCATTGTCGTTCAAGAACTATTGCTTGTACTAAAGATGAATTTAGTATTTTTAAAATGCTAAAACTTGCAAAAGCAAACTTAATCACTTGCCACCAAAAATGGATAGATAGCATTGAAAAACAAAAACAAGCTATGAAAACTGGCTTAAAGGCATATAGATATTTAAGCGAGGGTGTTGAGTTGATGAAAGAACTTGGAGTAGAACTTGACGAGGCAGAACTTGTCAGATGTAATTCTACTGGCTTGACAATCTATAACCCAGTTAATCTTGCGAGTATGATTAAAGGTATGAAAAATACTACAATGACAAGAGAGCAAAAAATAGCTTTAAGAAAGGAATACGAGGCAAAACAAAGTATGAATTAAGCTATTGACTTATGGGGTAATCTTTAGTAGATTATCCCATAAATAAAAGAAAGGATAATTTATGAACGCAAACAAAACATTTTATATAACTTACTTTGCTAGAACTCATAATGGCAGAAAGTTAGAAAAAGGAAAACACATAACTAGACGAGGTAAGCACGATGAAAAATCTAGATATGGAACTAATAAGAAAGGACAACCTTATTATGTTTATTATGATTTAGACGCACATAATTATAGATGTGCAACAGTATCGTGGAAAGTGAGGGCAATGTAATGAATGAGGGAATGGAAAACTTAACTCAAATTGCAGAACTTGAAAATAAAGTTGGTTATGCAGTCCAAGAGTTGAGAGAAATATTAAAAGACTATCATTATCAAAGTGAGGAACAACATATTTCAAAAGATGTTGTAATAAGTTTGGAAAACTTGTTAGGGAGTTTATTGAAATGAAAACTAAATTTATTTTGCAATATAAAGATTTGCCAGTTGAGAGAGAAAAAGAAATTGCAGACTTTTTATTAGTGGGCAATTATGTTCCAGACTTAACCTACAGATTATTTATTCAAAAAGGTGGAGTAAATAATAAAATGGTAGAAATTAAGGAGGACCAATGAAATATTGTCAAGGACCACTTTGCCATACTTACGATACAAAGGATAGGAAACGAGGACCAAAAGGGAACAAGCAAAACCAAACTAGACGCAGAAGTAGTTTTTATTATTTAAGTGGCAACGCGTGTTCAATGAACTGCGAAAGAGATTGGTTTAATAAGTTTGGTGAGCAGGCTTTAAATTATTTTGGAAGAATAACTCAACCCATAAAACTAGAAGAACATAACGCGTGGCGCAAAAGATATCGTTATAATTGGCAACGAGAAAATGGCGAGGCAATTTATTATTGTTATAATATGTGTACTGGCGAAGAAAGGGATATAACCGAGGCGCAATTTGATGACGATAATTATACATTAAATACTTGACTTTAATTATGTATGGGATAATATCCCATACATAGAAAGGATAACTTATGAAAACATTTACTTATAATAATAAAGACATCACAATACCTAAACCATTTGACCAATGTTTCTTTGGTAGTAATCCTCTTAAAGAAATGACAATTCATAATAGGTTTAATGATGAACATCATCAAGTATCTGCAAAGCTACCAGCTTTTGCAGTTGCTATCTATGACACAATCATTGGCTCAGAAATGTCTGAGGACTATGACACTATGCAAAAGGGAATTACTTGGTTTCAAAAGAATTTCACAGATGCATACTTCAAACTATTAGACTAATCACAAAACTCTAAACAAGTAGAATGGACCCCTAGAAATAGGGGTCCATTTTTTTTGGGCTTTTTGCTTGAGAACTATGGGCCCACCCTCCCAGGCTAAAAAGGGGTCCCAAAGTTTTGACCTTTAGACTTTGATTTAGACATAGATGTGCTATAAAACCATTATGAGAGGAAAACAGAGTTGAAAAAATTCTGCAAAAAAATTTATGAAACAAGAAATTATAGATAAACTCCCGCCCGACGCTCAAAAAGAATTTTTAAAGCTAGCAATGAAGCTAGAGGAAAAAACTAAGCAAGCCACGGTCCACGATGACTTCTTAGGTTTTGTTAAACACGTTTGGCCTGAATTTATCGAAGGGAGACATCATAAAAAAATTGCTGAAAAATTTAATAAACTCGCACAGGGTAAAATTAAAAGATTAATTATTAATATGCCACCAAGGCATACGAAATCTGAGTTTGCATCCTTTTTACTTCCAGCGTGGATGGTGGGGCGTAAGCCAGATTTAAAAATAATTCAAACAACCCACACGACAGAACTCGCGATCCGTTTTGGACGTAAAGCGAAGACTTTAATTGACTCACCGGAGTATCAACAAATTTTTAAAACGCGTTTAAGAGAAGATTCACAGGCAGCGGGTAAATGGGAAACAGCTCAGGGCGGTGAATATTACGCAGCTGGTGTCGGATCGGCGATAACGGGTCGTGGAGCGGATTTATTAATCATTGATGACCCACATTCTGAGCAAGATGCGTTAAATATGCCGGCAATGGAACGAGCTTATGAATGGTATACGTCTGGACCGCGTCAAAGGCTTCAACCCGGTGGAGCAATTGTGTTAGTTATGACGAGATGGAATATGAAAGACTTAACCGGGATGTTATTGAAGTCTCAAAAAGAATTAAAATCAGATAAATGGGAAATAATAGAATTTCCGGCGATTATGCCTTCAGGTAAACCTGTTTGGCCAGAATATTGGAAGAAAGAAGAGTTAGAATCTGTTAAAGCGTCACTTTCTATCGGAAAGTGGAACGCGCAATGGATGCAAAACCCAACTTCTGAAGAAGGATCACTCATTAAGCGAGAATGGTGGAAACTTTGGGATAAACCTTACGTTCCTCCTCTACAACACGTTATACAATCTTACGATACGGCTTATTTGAAAAAGGAAACTGCGGACTTTTCTGCCATTACCACTTGGGGCGTATTTTACCCAAGCGAGGACAGCGCAGCGAATTTAATCTTGTTAGATTCGTTTAAGGAACGAGTAGAATTTCCAGATTTACGAAAACAAGCCTTTAGACAGTACCGCTATTGGAATCCTGAGACGGTTATTATAGAAGCAAAAGCGGCTGGCTTACCTTTGACATATGAGTTGCGAAAAGCTGGTATTCCTGTTATAAATTACACACCTAGCAAAGGACAAGACAAACACGCTAGAGTAAACGCCGTTTCTCCGCTCTTTGAGTCTGGAGTCATTTGGGCGCCCGATGAAAAATTCGCAGAAGAGGTTATAGAAGAGTGTGCATCATTTCCTTATGGAGATCACGATGATTTGGTGGACAGTACAACACAGGCAGTAATGCGTTTTAGACAGGGAGGATTTGTAGTTCACCCTGAAGACTATAAAGATAAAACATTACCGCGAATTGAGAGAACATATTACTAATGGCGAATAAATTATTATTAAGAATTTTAGTAGCAGCAAGACCTGGCATTCAAGCTGGTAAGTTAAAGATGCAAGACATTGTATCTGAATATTTCAAACAAACTGGTGGAAAAACGATTGACCCAGGAGACAGAGCTATTATTGAAAATGAATTCATAGAATTTGCACCAAGCAATGTAACCACTCCTGATGCGTTTAAAGGTTTTTTAAACGAAGGGGAAATTGTCAACCAACCTTCTGTAAGACCCGGTAAAATTAATTATCCAGCAATGGAAGAGAAACTTGGTGTTAAGTTAAGAGGGGATGAAACTTTTGACGAATTATTAGAAATAGAAAAACGTCAAAAAGGTCAAACAGGTCAAAAAGGAATTGGTTCAATGATTCCTAAAGACTATTTTGGATATTACAGAGGTAAAGGCGATCAGTATAGCAAAATTCCAAATCCAGTTTTCTGGGATGATATTGTAGCTTCTGAAAGACCTATGGATACTAGTAATATTAAAAACTGGGCTCAAAGAGATGAGTATGCAAAATTTATAAGAAAGATGAGAGGCGAAGAGTTTGAAAATCCAACTATTAGAAAAATTGTAACTGAATCTGGTGGAAATATTCGCGAAGGCAAACGAGCCGCGACTACCGTAGCGCGAGCCGCGGAGATGGGAGCCGATACAAAAGTTAAACAAGGAGTATTATCGGATTTAGATGAAATGAAATTAGAAAAAGGACCAAGGTGGTGGAAAGGGGATGACGCTTATGACAATATTGAAGGACCGATGGGCGCGGATGATCGAGGAGAGATGACGAGGCGTCTTAACGACAAAGTTTATTATGGTGTAATGGAAGATTTAGATAATTTGGTAGGTGAAGAGAAAAGTTATGAAATTTTAAAATTTGTAGATAAACAAAGATTTAACAATGATCCCGATGCTTTTGTCCAAGCGATAAAAAAGGAAATAGAATTAATGGATGATGTGTTTGGACCAAAATACGATATGACATTTTGGGAAAACTACGTCAATGAGATTATGCAATTAACAACACCAGAGATACCAAGATTTAGATATGGAGGAATAGTATAATGGCAACAAATCCTTTTTGGGGTCCGTTAAATGTACTCGGTTTTACTCTTGATCCTACAATCGCTAACGCAGGAGAAGAGGAGTGGTTGGCTGAAAGAGAGAGAAATCAAAATCCAATGCCTATTGATCCTTTAAATCGAAATCAATTTGGTATGCAAATTAATCAGCTTCCAAATGAAGCTATAGATACTACAACACCTCAATCATATGATCTAATGGAAGTTATGAAAAAAAGTAAAAACCCAGCAATTAATTATGAAGGTCTTTATCAAGATGCTCCTTCTAATATCGCTACATCCAATATTTTTAAAGCAATGCAGCCACAGTTTGAATATAGAACTCCTGACTGGATAGAACACGCAGAAAGCAAAGGAATGTATGATCTAGCAGGTAATGTCCCTATAGACCGTAATAGAAGAATAGATTTTGGTAGATATTGGAGTAACAGACCTTTACAAGCTACAGATGGTGTAGCAAGATTTGAAGATTTTAATCCAAGAGTAGGAAATATAACTCCTTCTGAACCTTATGAAAGTCCAACTTACCTAATGAAACAACAACAATTAGGAATGTTTCCAATAGGTTACCAAGAACCAGAAGTAGAAGCAGATCAAGATATAACTCTTGTGGAAGAATTGATTGACGAAAACAGAATTCCAGGAAGAATACAAAAATCAGTTCCTAACTATCAAAGTGGTTGGGACAAATTTAAGGGAAAAATTGGAGATGTGTGGAGCGGAGCAAAAGATAAACTTTCTAATTTTGAAATGCCACCAATAGGAATAATGGGACTTGTTCAAGCAATGAATAGAAACCCTTTTAATATTAATTCTCCAAACTATAGTAAAGGTTTAGGACTACAGGTTGACGATTTAAGACAGGTAGGTTTCTTACCTCAAAAGAGTGTTGATGGATATAAAATTTTAGAAGGTCCATTAGCCGGTAAAAATTTAGTGTCACTGTTTGGTACCAATGATTATGATGCAATGTTAGCCAAGAAAGCGGCGTGGTTTCAAAGACGAAAAGATTTAGGTAAATCATTTAGTCAGAAAAATTGGGATAAAGTTAAAAAAGAACAAGAAGCCAGAGCAGCAGAAATGCGAGCACACGGCCAACGTGGTGTGGGTGAAAGAACATTAGGAGGAAACTTCCAAATTGAGAGAGGTGGTTCAGACGCTGTTAATAGAGATTTAGCAAGAATAGAGGCCGCTAATAGAAATAGATCACCTGCCGCGAGACAAGATACTACTTCAATGAGAAGTGCAGCCAGATCTTATACAGATGCTCACGGAAACAGAGGTTATTCCAGAGGTAGAAGAGACGGTGGACGTATCGGTTACGCTAACGGAGGTTTAGCTTCGCTCTTCACTAGGAGGGGATAGTGGAAATTAGTTTAATTAGTCGAGGACCCCATAAAGGAAAACTCGTAGTACGTTATACAGACACAGATAAATTTGGAAATAGAACTAATAAAGTTGAACTAGCACCAAATACTTTAGCTGGCCGAAAAAAGTTAGAAAATTTTATTAAAAACAGACCTAAAGTAGGAGAAGCCAGACAAGTTGTATTTACAGAGGCTGAACTAGAAAAAATAAAAAAATTAAAACTTAAAGGCCTAACCGAGAAACAAATAGTAGCGCAGGCCAATATTCCAAAATTAAAATCAACAACTCCTTTAAAGAGATTAGACTTACCCTCTAGAGAAGACGTTGTATATAAACCTCGTGAAGACAAAGTAAGAGAATTAGCTAAAACAGGAAAGTATACTAAGTCAGAAATTAAAAATGAAATTAAAAGACTTTTTAAAGTTGATATAGCAGACAGACGTCTAGATCCTATATTAAAAAATTATAAAATACCAACTGGACTAGGGTCTCAAAAACTTAAAGAAAAATTTGCACTTAAAACTAAATATTTAAAAAATTATACTTTAGAGGATTTAGATCGAGATATCAGAGCAGGAAAAACAAGAGTACAAATTGCTGAGGATCTTTTAGAAAAAAATAAAGATTATTATAAAACTTTAAAGAGCCCAAGGGGTGTACGTACAGAGATTACTAGTGCTCTTGCGTCTCGAATAGCAAAAAACCCAGAATTAAAAAAAATTGAAAAAACTTTTTTACAAAAAACATTACGTGAGAACAGAGCCGCTCTTAGAGATGTACGTGAGTTTATTAATAAAAATAAAGAAGCTTACCGAAAAGTTTATGCTACTAATAAAATAGGAGCGGTAGATAATTTTAAAGAAAAAGTTTTAGATTATGTTTCGCAAAAATATCCTAAATTACTTAAAAGAGCCAAAGCCGGCCGAAATATACTTAGTGGACAAAGAATTTTTACCGCATATGAATTACTAGGCCGTGATATTTCTCAAAAAGGGGATTATGGACGAGATATTGGGTTAAATAGGGACATCAGAAAAGCATTGGGCATTCCGGAAAGACCAAGGGCGGGCGAAGGAGCAACCAAGGATAGACTAACACGAGAATATAATAAAAGAACTGCACAACTTTTAAAACTGGCTCAAGAAAAAGGTTGGGTTCCTAAAATTGATCCGATAACAGGAAATCCTATTAATTCAGAAGCTGCCTACTCTCGTTATGTAGACAGAACTCAAATAGATCCCATTAGAAATTTATTTGGAAGAAAATACAATTTTGGTCAAGAGCACGTTGGAGGAATTGCCAGAGCATCTATTATTAATGATCCAAAAGGATTAACTCAAATTACAGCAATGGATCCTTATCAAAATAGATTTGTAAAAGGAACTCAGTTTGATCCCAAAGCCGTAACTCAACTTAGATTAGCCAAAGGAGCCACGGGAGAAAAAGCACAAGAATATCTAGATATTCAAAATAAAATTTTAGATGAGGCTGATAAAAAATTTGGGATAGATCAAACAAGACAAAAACTTGTAGGGGATGAAATAAGAACTATTTATCCTAAATCATCTTTAGACGATTCAGTTTTACAAAAAGCAAAACGAGCCATTAAATCTTTTATTGCAACTGGAAGAGATAAAGAACCCGCTTTTAAACAAATAGATCCTTTTTTACAAGAGGCTATTAAAACAGTTAAAAAAGTTGGAGACTTTAATCCTGCTTCAAATAGATTATTGTCTAAAGCATTAAGACGTACAGGGGTAGCCGGCTTAGTGGCAATGTTAGGAGTAGGAATGTTAGGAGGAGAAGTAGAAGCTTCCGAGATAACGCCAGATAAAGTAGTCGAACCCCAAGAAAATTTAAAATATAATTCAACACTGGGCTCCATTGTAAATACTAAAACAGAAGAACCAGCGGACCAACTTCAAGTTTGGGAATGGCTTAAAGAAAACCCACTCAAGACGGTTGCCGGAACTTCTATAGGTTTTTCTGCACAAGAAATTCCTGGAGCTTATAAAAAAGCTAGAGAGTTAGGAAGAGGCAGAACGAGATCTGCTTTAGGAATTACGGGAGCTTTAAAACCTGTTCTAACGACTTTTGGTACACCAGCAATGACTGCTTTATTCGAAGTACCCTTTGCTGCTAAAAGATTAGAAGAAGGTGAAACAATGACGGATGTATTAACGGATCCATTAGGCCCAGCTTTAGGATTAACTTTTATGGAACCTTTATCAAGAGGTGCTGGAGTTATTAGAGATGCACCAAAAAGAACAATGGCAGAAGGGTTAAGAAATTATTTTAATTTACAAAACGTAGGTACAGCTAGACCGGGAATGACGAGTAAATTTTTAAGAATGGGAATGAGTCCAAGAATGATTGCTGGAGCTTCAAGATTTTTAGGATTACCAGGACTTGCCTTATCTTTAGGACTGACGGGATACGATGCTTACAAAAACTATCAAAACCAAGAAGGTATGATATACAACTTATTTAACAGAGATGAATAGACGAGCTTTTATACAAGGATTAATTGGGCTGGCTACAATGCCCGCGCTTTCTAAATACATAAATGTATTTAGACCCTCCGCTGTCCGTGAAGGAATTACCCAAGCCGCAGATAACACAATGGAAAAGGGAATTCAGTTTTACGAAGCGGTTATAAAAAGAGTTATGGATGAAGGAACGATTGTGGGTGAGTCGGATAGAGTTAGAACTTATAAACACCCAGACAAACCGGATATTGACGTAGAAGTAAATTTAACTTCAGGAGATACGAGTGTTAACTTTGAAAGTGATTATGGATTTCAAGCAGGTGCCGAAATTAGAAAGGATATGGATCTTGGACCCGGAGCACCGAAAGAATTAACGGAGGGGGAATTGGTTTATAGAGGTCACGGTCCTGAAGGTGATTATAGTAAAGATTGGGAAGAAGGAATTATTGAAGGAGGAATTACTAATTTAGAAGATTGGATTAAAAGAAAAAGAGGCTACGCAGCAGGTGGAAGAGTTGGAATGTGGAAAGGTGGAATGCCCAAAGGATTATGGTCAGCCATTAGATCTATTTGGAATAAATATGGAGACGACGCTATTACAACGGCTAATGAAATTAAAAGACCGCAAAATGTTGTTGAAGCAGAAGAAACAGCGCAAGCTATAAAAGATTTTAATTTACGAAATCCAGTTAACGTCACGGAGACTGTTCAGATTTGGGAAGACCCTGTTAAAATTCGAGCAGCCGTAGATGACATATTTCCAACAGGAGATTATAAATATGATGCCCAAATGGCAGCAGAAGCATTGGTTGAAAATAATCCCCAAGCTTTTAATAATATGCTTTATGATGATTTAGATCAAGCTACTCAAATGAAAGTTTACGGAGCTGTAGTAGATGTCGTAATGGGAGACAGAGCTAAAATGCTTCAAATGAAAAAATTATCTAAACCTACGAAGACGTTAGAAGGAATTGAAAACACTGGAACCATTAATATCTCAGATCCCAATGTGGCAGAAGAGTTTGCTAGATTTATGAGAGAGACTGATCCTCAAGGAGCTAAAAAAATAGACCAAACAGTAGAGTTAATGAATTTTGATCCTAAAGGACGTAAGAAAAACGCCAAGGGAGGTCATATTAAAGATGATGCTGATGTAAGTTTGACAATAATAGAAATCCCTGATATCAGTGAGTCAGGTGTTGAATCATTATTTAAAAGAAGGTAGAATAGCAAAATGGCTGAAATAGACAAATCATTACCAAATATTGGTCCTAACGCAATTCCTGATGAAGCAATCATTGAGACAGAAAAAAAGGCTGAAGTTATAGACACACCTACTGGCCCAGTTGAAATTGCAATGGATGAAACAGGCGGAGCAGAAGTTTCTTTTGATCCTAGTGCACCGGAGATAGATCCAGCACAAGATCATTTTGCAAACTTGGCTGAAACAATGCCGGATAATGTTTTGGAACCTTTAGGTCATAAACTTTTCGATCAATATACCGAATACAAAGAGTCCAGAGGTGATTGGGAAGAAACTTACAGAAACGGACTAGAACTATTAGGATTTAAATATGAAAGACGAACAGAACCATTTCGTGGAGCTTCTGGTGTCAATCACCCGGTTCTTGCAGAAGCAGTTACGCAATTTCAAGCGCAGGCTTATAAAGAGTTACTTCCAGCTGATGGACCAGTAAGAACTCAAATTTTAGGAGACGTTAACATTCCTAAAGAAGAACAAGCCAAACGTGTTAAAGATTTTATGAATTGGCAAATTATGGATCAGATGAAAGAGTATGAACCAGAATTTGACCAAATGTTATTTTACCTCCCTCTAAGCGGCTCAACTTTTAAGAAAGTTTATTATGATGATCTTTTAGGAAGAGCCGTTTCTAAATTTGTTCCCGCTGATGATTTAATTGTACCTTATTCTGCAAATTCTTTAGAAGATGCAGAAGCAATTGTACACGTTATTAAAGTTTCAGAAAACGAATTAAGAAAACAACAAGTATCCGGATTTTATCGAGATATAGAATTAGGTAAACCTCCAGTTACTGAAAATCAATTAGAAGATAAAAAATTAGAGTTAGAAGGAATTTCTAGAGATGGTCAAGAAGATCAATATACTTTATTTGAAATTCATACTGATTTAGATTTAGATGGTTATGAAGATGTAGGAGAAGATGGAGAACCTACAGGAATTAAATTACCTTATGTAGTAACGATTGCCCAAGCGACTCAAGATGTTTTATCGATTAGAAGAAATTATGCTGCTCAAGATCCTCTTAAAAAGAAAAAAGATTATTTTGTTCAATTTAAATTTTTACCTGGAACTGGTTTTTATGGTTTTGGTTTAATTCATATGATTGGTGGTTTAACTAGAACTGCCACAGCAGCTTTAAGACAATTATTAGATGCAGGAACTTTAGCTAATCTACCCGCTGGATTTAAATCTAGAGGTATTAGAGTTAGAGACGATGCACAACCATTACAACCTGGTGAATTTAGAGATGTAGATGCACCTGGCGGCAATATTAAAGATCAGTTTATGACTTTACCTTTTAAAGGACCAGACCAAACATTATTACAATTAATGGGTATTGTTGTTCAAGGTGCACAACGTTTCGCGGCCATCGCTGATATGCAAGTTGGCGATATGAACCAACAAGCTGCAGTCGGTACTACGGTTGCATTACTTGAAAGAGGTTCAAGAGTAATGTCAGCTATTCACAAAAGATTGTATGTAGGTTTAAAACAAGAATTTAAATTATTAGCAGAAGTATTTAAAACTTATCTTCCACCGGTTTATCCTTATGATGTACCAGGTGCTAGAAGAGAAGTTAAACTACAAGACTTTGATGATAGAATAGATATTCTACCAGTTGCTGATCCTAATATATTCTCTCAAACGCAGAGAATATCTTTAGCGCAAAGTCAATTACAACTAGCGCAATCAAATCCTCAGATGCATAACCTATATCAAGCATATAGATCTATGTATGATGCGCTGGGGGTGAAAAATGTAAATGCAATTTTACCACCACCTCCCCAACCTATTCCAATGGACCCAGCATTAGAGCATATTATGGCAATGTCACAAAAACCATTCCAAGCTTTTCCTGCTCAAGATCATAAAGCCCACATTGATTCTCACTTAAATTTTATGAGATTGAATATGGTACAAAATAATCCTATGGTTATGGCTGCAATACAAAAAAATATTTTAGAACACATTAGTTTAATGGCTCAAGAACAAGTTCAAATTGAATTTGTAGAAGAATTACAAGAAATTCAAATGATACAACAACAAATGCAACAAATGGGAGGAATGAATCCTGCTATGGCACAAGGAATGATGCAAAATCCACAAATGCAACAGCAACAACAAAGAATGCAACAGATAACAAACCAAATTGAAGCAAGAAAAGCTCAATTAATTGCTGAGATGCAAGAAGATTATGCTAAAGAAGAAGAAAAAATTACTGGAGAATTTGCTGGTGATCCATTATTGAAGATCAAATCAAGAGAAGTTGACCTAAGAGCAATGGAAAATGAGCGAAAAGAGGAAGAAGGAGAGCAAAGAATCAATCTAGACAAGATGAAAGCGATGATGAATCAGGATCAACACGAAGATAAGCTTGAACAAAACGAAGAATTAGCTCATTTACGTGCAGGAGTGTCATTGGCGAAACAACAAATGGCAGACCAAAGTAAAAGACACGATTTTGGTAGAAATTTTAAAAAAAAATAGGTATAAACAACAAAAGGAGTAAACTATGGGCAAAGATTGGCAAAGAGGACAAACTTTTATGAACAAAGACCCTAAAACTGAAAAAGAATTAGGCGTTGGTAAAGACGGTTACCAAACTGGTGGCGTTAATATTTCAAAAAAGGTCCCTAACATCGAAGAATCTCAAACGGTAACTGTCAAAGGCACAAAAGCTATGAGAGCTGACAAGAAACCGGTTAAAGCAACTTGGTACTAGTATGTGGTTATCGGCAATTAAATTAGCCGTTTCTGCTGGTAGCAAAATTTATGCTAATAAGCAGAGAGCAAAAGTAGCAATGTCTGATGCACAGCTACTTCACGCCGAGCGACAAGCTCGAGGTGAGGAAGCTTATCAGGGAAAGCTTTTAGAAGCTCGTCAAACAGACTATAAGGACGAGGTAATTTTAGCGATTCTTACGTTGCCCATTTTGGTGCTTGCATATGGAGTCTGGTCAGAGGATCCGGCTGCTATGGACAAAATAAAAATTTTTTTCGAGCATTTCCAGTCATTGCCGACGTGGTTCACTAATTTGTGGATTTTGGTCGTGGCGAGCGTTTTTGGGATAAAAGGAACTCAAATCTTCAGGAACGGAAAGAAATAGACTTGTCTATTAAGATAAGTTATAATAAACTTAATTAGGAGAAAAATATGAGACAAAACGGAGTAAGATCAAATGTCAGATTTCCATACGGAAGTTCTGGTATGAAAAAAGGTGGATCTGTTAAAAAGAAAAAACAGGGATACAAAGACAGAAAAGATGAATCTATCGCTATGAGAATCAGAAAGAAAAGAACTCCTGCCCAGTTAAAAGCTAGCAGAGATGAGTCTTATGGTAGATGGGGTTCTAAAGCTAAAAAATCTGGAAAGATAAATAGATAATGCCTGAATATTTTAACTCACGATCAGCTACACCTTGGAAGACTAAACAAAATGTATATAGAGGTGGTGGTGTGGTTAAAAACGGCAGAGGTATGGGTGTTGCTTTAAGAGGTGGTGGAAGAGTAGCAGCTAAAGATGGTGATTGGATTCAAAAAGTAGATGCGTCTATTAAACGAAGAGGAACTAAAGGAGTTTGCACAGGTAAAAAATTTGGTAGCAAATCTTGTCCTCCAGGATCTAAAAGATATAACTTAGCTAAAACTTTTAAAAAAATGGCTAAAAAAAGAAAAGGATAAATTATGGCTGGCAGAGGCAGAACTAATCTATTAGAAGAACTAGGTAGAGTCGAAGCGGAACGTTCTAACAGAAACAGACGAGACGAAATCGGTAGAATACATAGTGAACTGAATAGAGGTTACAAAAAAGGTGGAAGAGTAAAATCTAGAGGCTGTGCTAAAAGAGGATTTGGCAAAGAAGTTAGATAATAAATATAAGTGAGATGAGAAAAGCAATAATCGACGCGCTTGAAGATAAATATAAAGCTCAGATTTCACAAGCTGATGCTACTCTTAAAATTTTTTTAGATCATTCAGTTGGAATTGGTCAACACGCTCAACATATTGACGAGGTTGATAAACTTATTAAACAAATTTCTAGTGCTAAAGGAAAACTAGAAACTCTTAAGGAATTTGAATAATGCCTTTTAAATCAGAAAAACAAAGACGTTATTTATGGAAAAATGAGCCCAAGATTGCTCGTAAATGGACTAAGAAATATGGAAGTAAGTCAGTTAAGAAAAAAGGAAAGAATAAAAAAAGTGGATGTAAATAATGGATGATTTAGAAATAACATACAAACTTAAAAAAAGAATAAACGCAACTTTACAACAGATCGGTGATTCTATGATTAGTGGTGGGGTTGACAATATGGAAAAATACAAGTATTTATTAGGACAGGCACAAGCCTATCAAATAATAAACCAGGAAATCTCTAACCTGCTAAACGAAGATAAGGAGCATAATGACGGAAACGTTATCAACATTAAAAAAGGAGGAAATTCCAAAACACCGGAACGCCCTTCAACAAAAATATAGAGAAGAAGATTCTCACGTAAAAAGATTAGATCCCGATAATATTAAAGAAGTAGCAGATCAATTACCAGAACCATCTGGTTATAGAATTTTGTTATTACCATTTACACCTAAAGAAAAAACTAAAGGTGGAATTTTATTTTCTCAAGAACAATTAGATAAAGCAAGAATCGCAACGACGTGTGGTTATGTTTTAAAAATGGGAGATTTAGCATACAAGGACAAAACTAAATTTGAAAAACCTTGGTGTAAAATAGGAGATTGGGTAATGTTTGCCAGATATGCTGGTTCAAGATTACCAATTG
>VTLG01014641.1_pt1 | contig 34591 bp, 44 predicted proteins | sample 4694571 | NCBI WGS metagenome assembly VTLG01 (sample SAMN12604809, study PRJNA352737) | marine metagenome | biome: ENVO:00000447; feature: ENVO:00000209|ENVO:00000569|ENVO:01000036; material: ENVO:00002151; isolation source: viral sequences binned using virsorter ...
GAGCTTTTGAAGAAGAAGTAATGTTAGTTGGATTTGGCGAAGCTGCTGTAAAACAAGAAGGTTCAGCTGTACAGTTTGACACTGCACAAGAATCTTTTACAGCTAGATATTCTCACGAAACTGTTGCATTAGCATTTAGTTTGACTGAGGAAGCAGTCGAAGACAACCTTTACGATACTTTATCTGCTAGATACACTAGATCATTGGCACGTTCTATGGCGTACACAAAGCAAGTGAAAGCAGCGAACATATTAAACAATGCGTTCTCAACTGCTGGTGGTGACGGTGTTTCTTTAGTAAACACAGCACACCCAACTGCTTTAGGTGGAACTTTTTCAAACAGAAGTTCAACTGACGCTGACTTGAACGAAACCTCATTAGAGCAAGCAATGATTGATATTGCAGCGTTTATTGATGAAAGAGGACTTAAAATTGCAATGCAGGGAAGAAAATTAATCATCCCAGTAAACATTCAATTTGTAGCTGATAGAATATTAAATTCTACCCTTAGAGTCGGTACGTCTGACAATGATATCAATGCACTCAGAAACATGGGTATGTTACCAGATGGTTATACAATTAACCACTATCTATCTGATACTGATGCATACTTTATTAAAACTGATGCTACTAATGGATTCAAACACTTTGTAAGAGCACCTCTAACCACTGGTATGGAAGGTGACTTCGACACTGGAAACATGAGATATAAAGCACGTGAAAGATACAGCTTTGGATTCTCAGATCCACGTTGTGTATACGGATCTCAAGGTTCATAAAATCTACTAAATCTTTCTTAGGAAAAAGGGCGCTTGTAAGAGCGCCTTTTTTTATTTATACTAAAAGTAAGTATCCTAGATTAATTTAGTCATGCACACTGGCTAGGCAGACGTGTATAGAGACTGCATGACGAGGGCTATACAACCAAGGAGGCAATATGGCTAACCCACATTTTCAGAACATGATTCTATGGGCTGGTAACACAGACGTTACAGAGCAGAAAAAGAATCAACCAATGTTCATGCCATATCCGTCAGATCAAACATTTTACGGATATTTTAATGACTTCATGACGTATACTGCAACTGACTGGACGATCACATCAACAGACGGTGGCGGAGACTCAGGTGAAGTTATACAAGCTACCAGCTCGGCTGGAGGGGCTTTATTAATTACAACTAACGACGCTGACAACGATTCAGAGGAGTTACAACTTAAAGGCGAAGCGTTTAAATTAAGCACAAGTAAGAAAGCTTACTTCTCTGCTAGATTTAAATTAAGTGACGCAACAGAATCTGACATGCTATTAGGCTTAGCAATCACAGACACAACTGCGATTGATGGAGTATCTGATGGTGTGTTTTTTAAAAAAGATGATGGCGACACGAACTTAGACTTTGTTGTAGAAAAAGACTCTACTGAAACTGCAACTGCAGCTGTAGCAACTGTAGCAAATGATACATTTATCACTGCAACTTTCTTTATTGATCCAGATAGATCAAAAGTCTATTATTCAATCAATAATGCAGAACCAGTCGGTGTAGTAAATACAAATTTACCAGACGATGAGGAGTTGACTGTAACACTTGCAATTCAAGCAGGAGCGGCAGCAGCTAAGTCATTAACTGTAGATTACGTAAGTGCTATAGTTGAAAGATAGGAGTAAACAATGGCTTATTCACCTGTAACTAGAACTGTGGTTGATACAGATCGTCGATTTGTATTTAGTTTTAATCACATTAGTGATGGCAGTAATGGTGGCACAACCACTATTGATGCATCTGGTCTAGCTGCTAATAAATTAGGTCAGGCCTGCACTTACTTAGACATTGAAAAAGTTCGTTGTAACATTTCAACAACTGCACAAAATGATTCAGCTTTAGTTGCTTTTGATGCAAGTACAGATGATACAGCTTTACTTTTAAATGGTGATACGGATTATGATTTTAGCTCTTTTGGAGGTATTACAAATCCAAGATCAACTGGTGTAACTGGTGATATAAAAATTACCATACCTGTCCAAACTGCAAATGACTCTACTTTCATTATGCTCGAATGCATTAAGAGGTATGAATCGTTAAGCTAATGGCTAGAAAAAGAGACAAACAGCCGCCAAAAACTAAAAAGTATTTCCGCCCTACTAAAAAAGGGGCGGGAATGACGGCGGCTGGTGTTGCAAAATATAGAAGAGATAATCCAGGTTCAAAATTAAAAACTGCTGTAACAGGAAAAGTTAAACCTGGGTCAAAAGACGCAAAGCGTCGTAAATCGTTTTGTGCTAGAAGTGCAGGACAAATGAAAAAATTTCCTAAAGCAGCGAAAGATCCTAATTCAAGATTAAGGCAAGCAAGGAGACGTTGGAAGTGCTAAGAAATTTTTTACTAATGACTTTGCTTGTATTTATAATAATATTTGCAATTTTAAAATCTGCCTTTGGTGAAACTAACACAGTGTCATCAACTGTTGTAACTAATAATACACCACCTACTGCAAACTCACCTAGTGTTGTTGTAAACAATTCTGACGTTTGTAAGACAGCGGTAGCGGGCGCCGTGCAAACCCAGATCCTTGGAATTTCATCGGGGATTACGGTGACTGATGAAAATTGTGAAAGAATAAAATTAGCAAGATCATTGTATGCTTCCGGCATGAAAGTGGCATCTGTGTCAATATTATGTCAAGATCCACGTGTTTGGGACAGCATGACTATGGCAGGCACCCCATGTCCATATATGGGTTCTATTGGTCAAGATGCAGAGACTGGTTGGAAAGAGAATATGGATATGATTCCAGAAGGCAGTGTAATCTATGCAAAATGGAATGATGAGATAAATCAAATAAAAGTAAAAGAAGGAGTTGAAAGCGATGGAGCAAAACTGGCGAAATTTATTATTGCTGCTATGGTTATGCACTCTGGTATCGTTACCTTCTTCCCTTAGAGCTGAGTGTCCAGTAACTGCTTCTGGAGTTTGTACACCTGGAGTAGAAGAAACAATTGTAATAACAGAAACAGAATCAATAGAATACGAAGCTGACGGCCATACTGTAACTACGACAACGACTACAGATACGACCACAGTAACAGTAACAAACGAGGACTCAGGTGATATTTTAGATGGCAATAATGGCTATGTAATCCCTAATAAAGAAGGCGATATGGATATTGACTGGGGTGGTCAAGGCCCTGCAAATATGCCGTCAGGTAATAATTGTTATCAATTAGGTTCAGATAAATGTGCACAAATTACAGGTAGTGGCAACAGCACAAGTAGTATGGGTGTGCCTGGTATGGGCACCACATTTATTAATACAATAGATATATCAGAACTTGATATAGAAAACGGTGGTCGTACAAACTACACAATAAAGGTAGACAAACGAGATCCACAAGATCGTATATATATGCACATTACAGGTCGTAATGGCAAAACAGACATATTCAGTGGCACTGATATACTATCAGAATCTGGTGTAACAAGTGGATATCAAGAATATACAGGTGGTTTTGATTTTGCAGGAACTATAACTTCCATAATTGTAGAGGTTGGAGGTCGTGATATCAACCTTGCAATCGGACCGCTATTTGATGATGTTACCATAAATGTTTTATACAACGTCGTGTCCACAATAGTGACACAATCAATTACATCTGTCGAGATGTGGGTAGCTTACGGAGGCAGCACGGAAACAGAAGTGATAGATATTGTAGAAAATATATTTGATCACAATGATATTGTTGTACCGGAGTCACCTGGTGAAGACATGTTTTTTGAGCCAGAGTTTGACGAGCCAGACTTGGAAGTATCTTATGAAACTGTAGAGATGGAAATGGAGATGCCTAGTTTTGAGATAGAGTTACCTGAAATGGATATTGAAATGCCTGAAATGGAGGTAGCTGTTGTAGAAATAGAGATGGAAATGGAAATGGAATTAGAGTTAGAAATGCCAGCGCCAGAGCCAGAAATGACAGAAGAGATTGAAGTTGCTTCAGAACCAGATACAATGGAGCCAGAACCAGAAATGGAGGAGCCAGTAAATGAGCCAGAACCAGAATCTCAACCCGAAGCTGAAGCTGAGCCAGAACCCGTGGAAGAGCCTGTTGAGGAGTCTACTGAAGAAAATACTGAAGATGTGGCAGACGAGCCAGAGGAGAAAGAAAGCGTTCAAGAGACTGAGGCAGATGAAAGTGAACCAGAAGATATGGAGGAAGAGGGGGATAAGGGTAAAACCGAAGAGAAACCTGTAAAGAAACCAGAATCTAAAAAAGAAAAAGCTGCAAAGAAAATTGTAAAGAAGATGGGTGATAAGGGTAGATATGACTCAACAAATCAGTTAAAAACATTAATCGTCATGCAAGTGTTAGGTGATACTAAAAGTTTTTTTGAATCACAAAAACAACTTGAAGATAGAATGGATTTTTTTACAGACTATATGATACCAGATGCAGAACTACAAAATAATAATACAGCTCAGTGGTTTCTATTTGGTGGTAGTAATGTTAAGATGGATGAAATGATAATGCAACAATGGCAGACGGGTTCGGAATAGCAATGGCAGAGGTTGAATTTGCGGGCATTAAGTTCAAAGGCGGACGTATATTTGTTATACTCACTGCTTTAACCACACTAGGTGGTGGGCTTTGGGGCGGCTTTGAATTTTACAAAGACTACCTCACTATGAAAGAACAGATTCAAGAGTATGTTGCTCCAGATCTATCAGGATTTGATAAAAGAATAGATTTAACAAAAGAAGAATTAAATAGCAAAACAGATCTTATACAAACAGAAGTAAACATGATCATGCAAGAGATGGAAATGATTATGTCGGAAATAAGACTAGTGAGTGACGTAGCCAACGAACTCAAAAATGACCTTCGTCAAGATGTAAGACGTATTGAGAAAGTTGTTAATGATGTTGAACAATTAGTCAAAGAAGATTCGAGAGAAACCAGCTCGGAGTTAAGAGATACCACGAGGGACATGAAGGAAGACATGGAATTATTGTCGGATAAGTTGGAGCAAGCCATGACTGCACTAGAAGAAAAGATAGAAAAAAGAATAAAACTTGCATTGGAAAATCCTTTGTCCCAAATGTAATGGCAAAAACACCCTCAAACGAATATTTTACACCAGTTAAAAAACGCACAAGCATAGGCAACTCAACTAGGTCAAGACCTAAAAATAAAAGAAAGAGATTATCATGGAAGAAGTACAACCGACAAGGCAAGATATAGTAAAAGACCTAAGAAATTGGTCCTTACATTTTTTAGAAGTTAGAAACGAACATTTAGGTGGCATGCCTGCATGTCCTTTTGCAAAACACACTTGGAAACAAAACAAAGTAAGGATTGAGATAAAACCAAAACAACTTTGGTATAAAAAAACATTAAATGGTATTTTAGAAGATTTTGATTGGGATAAACACGAAATCCTAATATTTTGTGACTTGTATCATAATTACTCCCCAGATGATTTAGAAAACGCTACAGAAGCTTATAATTTATTTTACAATCCAAAAGATTTATATTTTATGAGTTTTCACCCTAGTAATCCTGCAACTGTAGAGGAACAAGAATTCCTAGTTTATCCCACACTAGATTTTGACAAATCAATTTCTTATCCTGAATACGATTACTCCATGATGCTGGTGCAAAAGTTCTCGCAATTACAAGAAGCTTCTGATAAACTACACAAGCTAGGTTACTATGATAAGTGGCCTAGAGGATACTACAATGAGGTGGTAAAATCGCGATACAAAAAATTTAATAAATTATTTGGAGGTACCAATGGCGATGAAGAAAAAATCAAAGACTAAAGCAATGCGTGGTGGCGGTGGGGCTATGAAGCCTAAAACTGCTGCAATGCGTGGTGGTGGCAAAGCAATGATGCCTAAGAAAAAAATGGGTGGAGGTTCAATGATGAACGTATCACCTAGAAAAGCTATGGGCATGATGGGCGGTGGAAACATGGTGAAGAAAAAAGCCAAAGGTGGAAACATGGTCAAAAAGAAAGCTATGGGCGGCAAAATGATGAAGAAAAAAGCTGGCGGTAGCATGAGAAGAAATAAAAGAGGCTAATGCCAACTTACGCATCAACAGCTAGCTTTGATCTATCGATAGATGAAATTGCTGAAGAAGCATATGAGCGTTGTGGTTTGCAAGTTCGTAGTGGCTACGATTTGCAAACTGCAAGACGTTCATTCAACTTAATGCTTTCTGAATGGGCAAACAGAGGTTTAAATCTTTGGACTATTAAACTACAAGAAAAAACTATTGCTGCAGATACAACTAGTTTGACTGGAACAAGTTTGTTTGGTTCTGGTTCAGACGACAGTCAACAAATTGTTGATATAACTGATGTTGCAATTAGAGACAGTAGTAATAATGATTTTTCTGCAACACCAATAAGTAGATCTACGTATTTAAATATTGCTGTCAAAACAACCAACGGAAGACCAACTCAATACTATTTTGAACGTACGATAAACCCAACACTATTTCTATATCCTGCAGCTGATACAACTTACACTCTAAAGTATTATGCTCTTGTTCGTATGAAGGATGCTGGCGAGTACACAAATAATGCTGAGATTCCTTTTCGTTTTCTTCCATGTATGACTGCCGGATTAGCTTATTACATAGCTATGAAAAAAGCGCCAGAAAGAATTCAATTATTAAAACAAGTTTATGAAGATGAGTTTCAAAGAGCAGCAGCTCAAGACGGAGAGAGATCAAGTTTATTTTTAACACCTAAAACTTATTTACCAGGGACTTCATAATGGCTAAATATGCATCGGGTAGGTTTGCAAAAAGAATCTCAGATAGATCTGGTATGGCTTTTCCATACAATGAAATGGTTAAAGAATGGAATGGATCAACAGTTCATATATCTGAGTTTGAAAGAAAACACCCTCAATTAGAACCTTTACCAATCATAAGTGACCCTGAAGCATTAGAAAATGCAAGACCACAAAGAGCAGACTCCAGATGTTTCGTTGGTCTGATAGGGGTTAATACAAACATATTTTCTAGTGTTGGAATGCAACCAAAAACAGATGCAAAAGAGACTAAGTTGCTAAGTCAAACAGGAAATGTTACAGTGAGCACGTCATGACTGATTATTCAGATTTGTTATCTAATGTAAGAGATTATACAGAAACTACCTCTGATGTTTTAACTGATGCAATCATAAACCAGTTTATAATATCTACGGAGGACAAGGTTAGAAGAACTGTAGATCTTAATTATTATCGTAGATATGACACGGCAACTTTAACAATCAACAACCCATTTTTACCGCTTCCTGCAGATTGGGAAGCAACAAGATATGTTCAACTTATAGATGGATCAAATAATAGAACTTTCTTGATACAAAAAGACATTTCATTTATTAATGAATTTGCGCCTGATAGGACATCATCTGGAGCAGGTACACCAAAGTATTATGCTGTATATGATGATGACACTCATATGCTCGCGCCAACCCCGAACGCTGCATTAACTGTAGAGCTCGCATACACGTACAAGCCACCTGTCTTGTCCAGTACGACAACATCGAATTGGATGAGCCAAAACGCTCCAAACGTGCTTTTGTATGGTTGTATTTTAGAGGCACTTGGATACTTGAAAGGTCCAGCCGATATGATACAATACTACGATAAAATGTATAATCAGTCTGTACAGGCTCTAGCCACATATGAGATGGGGCGTGACCGTAGAGACGAATTTCGAGATGGCGTTATTCGTATCCCTCTCGAGTCTAGGAACCCATAGGAGATTATTATGGCAATTACACAAGCGGTATGCAACAGTTTCAAAGTGGAGATCCTGAAAGGCCTACACGATTTTACGGCTACGACGGGGAATGCTTTCAAACTAGCGCTATACGACAACGAAGCAACTTTAAGTAAATCAACAACTGCTTTCACACAATCTGATGAAGTAGCAAACTCAGGTACGTATTCTGAGGGTGGCGGAACATTAACATCCGTAACTCCAACTTTATCAGGTGATTCTGCTGTATGCGATTTCAATGATATATCATTTACAAGTGCAACTATTTCTGCACAAGCTGCTGTTATTTATAACAGTTCAACTGTATCTGGTTTAACAACAAACGCTGCAGTGTGTGTTCTTGATTTTGGTGCTGTTAAAACTTCAACTGCTGGTACGTTTACAATTACGTTCCCTGCTGCTGAATCAACTGCTGCAATCATAAGAATAGCATAGGAGATAATACATGGCCTCTCTTCAAGGATGGGGCCGACAAACCTGGAATTCGGGTGCATGGAATACCTTTGCACCCGTTAATGCAACAGGTAATGGCCTCTCATCTTCTGTTGGTACTGTTTCCCTAGTTACCACAAACGTATTTGGGGTCACAGGACTTTCAATCACGTCTAATATTGGTGATGCAACTCAGGCATCTGAGTATGCAGCAACAGGTAATGCCCTCACATCTACTACGGGGACAATGCCTAATCCTACTATTGTAGACAATCAAATACTAACAGGATGGAATAGAGGAGTAGGAACTACCGTGCCGCTTGGATGGAGTACATCTTCTTGGGGTAATGGTGATTTCATATTAACTTCAGATAATGGATTATCTGGTGTTGGATTAACTTCGTCTTTAGGTGATGAAATTCCAACTGGTAATGCTGACGTTACTGCAACTGCAGCAGGATTAACCTCTGCCACTGGCACTGCTGTAGCAACAGGTATTGCAGAAGTAGATGCTACTGGTAACGCATTAACCTCTGCTTTAGGAACTGAAGTAGCAACTGGAGACTCAAACGTAACCGCAACAGGCATCGCATTAACCTCTGCACTTGGTGAAGAAGACGCAACTGGTGTGTTTCAATCAGGTTGGGGTCGTGGTGCAAATCAAGTTACAGGCGAATTAATAGGTTGGGGTGATAATCTTTGGAATATTCTTGAAACTCAATATTCAGTAACAGGTAATTCTTTAACATCTTCTTCCGGATCAATAGGGTTTCAAGGTGATGTTGCTCCTACGATTACTGGTGTTGAATTAACATCTGCAACTACAACTCCTGGTACTTCTGTCTTTGTAACCGGTGTTTCTGCAACATCTAACATAGGCACTTTCTCTATCTCTGGTGATAACAATTTAACAATTGTTGTAACTGAACAAGGTCTAGTATCTAGCGCTGGAACATTACCGATTACAATAGACGTAGCACCACAAGTCTTAACTCCTGCTTTGGGATCTATGACCATAACTGGAGATGCAAATGTTACTCTTACAGGTAATGGCACCACTGTAGCTTTAGGAGATGAAACTGTATCTGGATCCGCTCCTGTAAACGTAACTGGTCTTGGCGAGGTTATTAATACTAACGACGTTACAGTTACAGCTAGTGCAATAGTTACACCTACTGCTGCTGGATTAACTTCTAGCATAGGCGATGCTACTCAAGAAACCAGCTATGAAGCCCCTAGTGTGGCTATGATTTCTAGTGTTGGATCACCACAAATTCGTATAGATGTTAGCTTTACAATTACTGGCGTTTCTGCTACTAGTAGTACAGGTAATTTACAAGGCACCTTCTGGAGCCAAGTAGATGACTCAAACAGCGGAATAAGTTGGACAGAGGTTCATAAGGCTGCATAAAAAAAGTTTTGACAAACTTTAAAATAATCATTAAATTTTAAAATTAGGAGATTAAATGAGTTCAACATATTCGACAGGTTTAAGGATAGAGCTACAAACCACTGGAGAAAATTCAGGAACTTGGGGTACTATTACAAACAATAACTTTTCTCAAGTATTCGAATTTGCTATCGCTGGTGTATATGCAAAGACTCTTTCCGGAACAGGACCTACAACTTTAACAAATGCAGATGGTCCACAATCTCAAGCTAACAACGAAGCTAGACAAAACCAAATAATTTTTTCTGGAACTATTTCTACTACACACATAGTACAGTTTCCAACTACACAAAAAACTTACGGACTTTATAACAACATTGCAGGTGGCGCTGACGTAACTGCAAGATTAGGTGCTTCAGGTAACACATTAACAATTACAAATGGTAAATACAGATTAGTTTCTACTGACGGAACTAACTGGTATGATATTTTTACACTCGCTGGTTTAGGTGAGGCATGGTTAGATAAAAGTGGTAACTATACAGCATCAGCTGGTGACAACATTTTTGTTGATACATCAGGAGGTGTTGTAACAATCACATTACCATCAGGCCCTTCAATAGGTGATCAAGTGAAAATTATAGATTCCCACGGTACATTCGGTACAAACAATTTAACAATAGGTAGAAACAGTCAAAAAATACAGGGAACGGCTGCGGACCTAACAGTTTCAACTAGCGGCGCTGGATTAGCACTTGTGTTCTATGATAGTGACAACGGTTGGAGATTAAAGTATAACGATTAATCATGGCTAACTTACAAGATATAACAAAAAGAAGTGAAGTAGGAACTATTAAACCATGGGGTAAAGCTACGGCTCCTGATGGTTACTTACTGTGTGATGGCTCTGCCGTTTCAAGATCAACGTATGCAGATTTATTTGCTGTTATAGGGACTACCTATGGAGCAGGTGACAGCTCAACCACATTTAATGTTCCAGATCTTCAAGGTAAGTTTCCACAAGGTAAAAGTGGTACTACAAGCATGGCAGGCACTGGTGGTGCAAACACAGTTACAGTCGCTGTAACTAACAACCAAGCTGCCACAAATGCTACTAACCAAACAGTTACGGTTACAGGAAGTATTGATACTACGTCTTTAACCACTGCTCAATTAGCGAGTCATGGTCATACGGTTTGGTTGAAACAATCTCCACAAACACGTTGGGGACCAGGTAACCCAGACGGAAGAAGTCCTTCACCAGGATTAAGTTTCCCTCCAGGTGGTAACTTTCCTCAAGTAAGTTTTCCAGGAACAGAAACTTCTGAAAACGCTGGCTCAGGTACAGGACATAACCATTCACACACCTTGTCCGGCACATTAACTGGTAACATCACAACAACTTTAACCGGATCGGTTACAGCTGCGGGTAACAACGCGTTCTCGCCTTTTGTAATTGTTCAATATATAATTAAGCATTAGGAGATATTTATGGCAACACAGATAGTAGTTTTAAATGGCGATGGAATCTTTGTAGATAATTCTTATAATATTGTGTGGGCAGACAGAGGAAACTCTATGCCAGCTATTCCTGATTCAATTCATGCTGTAATTTGGAATGATTTAGTAGGTCAAAATGAAATTCAAACAAAAGATCCTTCTACTGGAATGATGGCAGGTAACACTAATTTATCTTCTACTTCTGATGCGGTTGGATCAACCACCATTGCAGAATTGCTATCATGGGCAGAAACTAGAAAAACTCAAATTGAAGCTGCTGAGACTGCAGAACATAATGCAAAAGTTGCAGATACGTGGAGTGACGGCGAGACTTGGCGAGACTACGACCCTAATTATTCTTAATTATAATTCTTCTTCAATATCTTTATAAGGACCGTTTGCGTCCACATAATGAATAAATAATTGATGATGCCAACTATCTTTTGGCTGATTAAAAACTGGCCTCCAATGATCAATCTCACAACCTTTATAAATGACACCATCGCCCTGCTTTATAATAATAGGCTTGTCACCCATACATAAAGGCCATTTGTAGTTTTGATCTTGATATAGATATTTTAAAGTAATTGATGCACTTATTTCACAAGCAGGTCTGTCTTTGTGTATTTTTAAATCAGAGCCTGGTAGATATATTCTATTAAAAGAATAAATTGGTTTTAAACTTAAACCAGATTCTATTTCCATAATAGGACGTAAGTAATGAATTATGTGGTTGTAGACATCAGATTCACTAGAGTGAAAGGACGTTGACAAATTAACTTGTTCATCTGGTCTGTTCGTACCTGACGCAGCTTTTCTAATACTATATGTTGTTAAAAACTCTACCATTTCTGGCGACAACATATTTTTTACGTATTTGTATTTATTTTTCTCTAACGAATCCATGTTATTATTGAGTGTCTGTCGCCGTTTGTAACGGGAGTTACTGCATGAGGAAAACAAAAATTACTTGGAAACATGATAACGCTTCCTTTCTTTTTTTTAACTAAATACTGTTCATCAAAAAATACAAAATCACCACCATCATAATTGTCATTTAGTATCATAGAACAACTTAAAACTCTTGGGTGTAAATCAAAATGATCTGTGTGCATTTTATATTCACCTCTATTAGATCCTTTGTAGAATAAATGCTGATAGCCAGTGTCTTCTATGTTTAAACCAAACTCACACCATTTAAAAGTTTCACAGTATTTTCGTAATGATTTAGCTACTACTTCAAAAATACTTTTATCAAACTTATCTGAAAGAGGTTTTGCAATACAGTTTCTATAGTCAGAGACATTACCATCACCAGTTGTAGCGGATTTAAAATGATTTTCGTCAGCCTCTTTAATGATTTGATCACATAATTCATGATCTATTATGTCATTATACTTTTGTATAAAATTTTTCATCTCCATGATTTTTTTCTCCAAAAAAGTTTTTTATATTTATCTACAAAAAAACTCATTAATTTTGCATGTTCAATAACATGTTCTTTAACCTGTCTAAAATGACTTTTCATTTTCCAGCTTTCTCTTTTGAAAGGAATTATTTGTATCATAGGATCACCTTTTTTTAACATTATTTCTTTACCCCAGTTTTTAATGTTAAAAGGTAAATTTACACACATTGGGTAATTATCGGTGTCAACAATGCCACTTAAAAATTCAACATCACTGGTCACTCTGTTCATAGGATTAATAAATAAACAACTATAACCTGGTGGAGTTATAATAATCCACCTATTAAATATTTTTAAAACTTTATCACCCATAGATGATTTCCACTCTGTTGGTATTTGTATTTTATCATGCCACTCTTGTGTTTCTTTATTAGCTGCTCTAAAAGTTGTAACTTCTTTTTTTTCTGCGTCTGACTCAATCAAATAATCCATGTCAAAAGGTATAATGTAACCAGCTGTCAATGAGTCTAAAAAAGGTATGCAACCTTTTACTGTTTCTTTTTGCTTATCATTTCCAATAAATTTTTCTAATTCTTTATATTCTTTGGGTATAAAATGTAATGCTGGTTTAGGATGAGGTATTACATCTTTTAAAAATTCTGTGTGAACAACAAACTCAATGTTTTTATATTTAAGCATGTCTTTTGTATTTTAATGTAACCACCACTCTAAGTTCTCTACAAACAGAACTTACTTCTTTTGCACCGTGTAAAATAGAACCATCAAATACTAACGCCCTAGCTGGTTTTGGTAAGACATATTTTAATACATCACCTTTTAAATCTACAAACAATGTCTCTCCTCCGTATTCAAAAGCCCAATCAGGAACAATATAAAACATTACAGTATACAACTCATCTTTCTCGGTTACTCCCTCATCAACATGCATGGCTTGTGGCATGTGAGATACAGTGGCACTACCGTACGCTCTTATTAATTTTAAACCTGTAAGATTAAATTCTTGTAAAAGCTGCTCTCCCTTTTCAAATAGTATAGCTTCTCTCTTGTGATCTTTTGATAATTGACAACTAAATTTGTTATATGGTGAATTGTCTACACCACCAGTAAATGTCCAACCTTTATTAATGTTAAAGTATTGATATAAATCTTTAGCCTCTTCAAACATAAAAATATTATCTCTTACTTTAATCATTTTCTTTCTACAAAATTAAAAGACATAGATCTTCTAATATCTCCCTTATTTTTAACTTTGAAAGGCATTACAAAATGTTGATGACGAGCTTCAAAAATATAGAACTGTCCTACCTTTGCATCCATCCATGTGCTTCCAACACCATCATGTGAAATAAAACCTAACTTACCATCTCTAAATTTGTGTGGATCCTTTGCATCATTAATGAATTCTGGTACTTTTAAAAATAGCACAGTAGACCAACCTGTTAAATCGTGATGCGTATGTGGCGGGTTATATTCACCCTGTTCCATATCATTAATCCAAGCGCTTATAATGTGTAGATCTGTTGATCCCTCATACACATCCGTGTCATGTAAAGTTTTTATATAGTCCTGCATACACTCTACGATTGTTTCAAATATTTTTGTTGATTGTAATATGTTTGTAAATTCTAATTCTGAGTCTAAGCGACCAGCTAATCTAGGACCCATAGTAGTTAAATTATTTTTAGCTTCTTCGTATTTCTCGTTAAGATCAGCTATACCATCGAGCGGTAAATTGTAACACTTAACAATTCTTCCAAAAGTATATGTTTTAGATTCAATCATTCTATTTTCTGCCTCTTTCATAACACTATTTTGTTGTCAAGAAAACAATTATAAAAAGATTGCTTGAAAAAATATGTATGCATGTTTAAATTAGATCTCACCCAAAATTACAAATCAAGGAGATATTATGAGCGAACAAGATTATTTAAAAGCTATTGCTGTCCTTGCTGATAAGGTGAGCAGATACCACGAAAGACTATTAGCTATAGAAAGAGATTTTGAAAGACACATGAAGAATACAGAGCAGCATTGTGCTGATGACTGTGAGTGCAAGAAATCTTAAAAATATTAATCGAAAAAATTGCAGATTGAGTAACGCCAGGAGGATTCCCCTTCTTTGGCGTTCCAGTGCATAGGCGAATGAACTATACCGCCTGTAAAAAATATAGCTCTGTTTTGTTTAAAACCTATCATTGAGCTAAGTTCATATTCATTATCACTTTTTTTATTATAGAAACCGGTGCCGTTATTAATCTTTTCATCACCTAAAACATAAATTAAACATTGAGCTTTGGAACCATCAGCATGAGGTCTGGCTTTATCACTAACGCCAACCATTGTATAAACAGACTCGTGTGTGTTTTCTTTTACATTCCAATCAAAATACTTTTTTATTAACTTCTGTATTAAGTCTTTAACCTCACACTTATCAGGTAGGTAATGATTATGCCAGTAAACGCCATCAAAAGTTTTTACACGATCCTGATTTGGAACGGTGTAGTCTGCTTTCAACACATCGTTAGTAATGACCTGCAGTTCTTGTTTAGGAAAAAAATCGTCTTGAATAAATATGCTACTCAGCCGCTTCACCTAACATATCTTTTAATGACGGAGCAAATACTTTAACATCTCGTCTGATTTTTTCAGCGGTTGTTGAAGTGCTAGGATCATCTATATCTGCCTGCATAGCAGCTTCAGATTCATACTCCTGACCTGTATCAATGTTAGTTAAGGTTGTCTCAGTTTTCACTTTATATTTAGGAACAACTCTTCCATCTTCTAAAGTTATTGTGCCTATTTGTTCAGCGTTTTCTACTATCGGCATTATTCTTGTCTCCAATTAATATTAAAACTCAAAATAACCCTATCTTCTTTAGAGTTATTGTATTGTACTTCATGTTGTAACCATGATGGAAAAAAAATCAATGAATTTTCTTTAGGCTCCCAAGTTACGCTATGAGCTAGATGTATAGAGGCGTCTTTTTTCTTTGGGGGTGATAACACCTCAGCCTGTGGTTTAGGCTCTAGAAACACCAAATTTCCGCTTTTAGGGGGTACTTTTAGGTAATATACTCCAGACAAGTAGTTGTAAGGATGTGTATGCACATTGTTTCTAGACCCTGGTGGGTTTATCATACCCCATAATCCTGTCATTTCAGGAGCATATTTATCCTGCACGTCTAAATGTCCAAAGCATTCTTTAGCATTAAAAAGTATATCACCTACCGTGCTTTTAAACTCTTCATCTTTGTAAAGCTCGTCATTACTGTGCCAACCTCCAACATTTGACCTAGGCATGCCTTTTTCATCTTTAGCTTTTATCTCGTAAAGTCTATCTATCAAGTGACCGTGGCCCTTGACCTCTGTCATCATGACAGGCGTTATAAATAATGATTGTAAATCCATAATATTCCTTTCTATAGTTGACCTTTTGTAACCTCCATAAAACTTACAATAATGTGAACTTGATTAGCGGCATTAGCTTGTGCTTTTAATACATCAGACTCTTGCAAAACAAGAGGCTGAGATAGTAACTCTGTTGTGGTATTAGTTGCCACACTTTTTTGCTTAAATAATTCAAACGTAGCTGAAGATCTAACAACTTCTAAATCTACTAATGTAGTGCTTCCTGAGTCATTACATATTAAAATAGATTTAATTACATCTGTTGTAGGTGGCACAGGTGGTGTGGCTCCAGGATTAGCTGTAGGCACTGTTAATATTGTTGTTAAATCTGTGGTTGTAATGTCAACCATCGCACTTTTAAATGTATTAGCCAAGGAAAAAACCCTCCGACTCTTGTTCTTCTTTTAAATCTTGTTGGTAGTTAGTATTTAATAATAATATTAATTGATCTAATAATCTTATCATTTGATCAAACTGACCAGGATCGTATTCTGGTGTAGCATTAGGTAATCTAGTAATTGTTATTTTAGCCATTTTTATACCAAACAGACAACGTGTGTCTTACTCCTTTTATAACATTTAATACACCATGTTTATACATCTTACCGTCAAAATAGTAAGTCCTTCCTGTTAAAGGAGATATTTTTATAGCTTCAAGAGCAGCCTCTCCTCCAACAAAACCATCATTTAAAAAAGTTATTGAAGCTCCTGTTGTCGTTTCTCTTGCCTCATCAAAATGAAAATGTAATGAACTTCCTGTAGGGTAGGTTACTATTTGTGCTAATTCTATTTGTTTAAATTTATCTTTCTCTACAGCTTGATCTTTAATTTTATTTACTAGGGGATTGTTGCTATCTATGTCTATGGTAAAACTCTCTGCAAACTCATGCATTGGGTGAGTTGTAAAAATCAATAATTTTCCTATGTCTTCTTCTGATAATGTATTATCTTTTATACAAATCATCTTCTACCGTCTGGTCTTATTTCTAATTTTTGAGATCCAAGTCTCCAAGGAGTGTCATTTACTGAATTCGTTGTGTATCTTATTTTTACCGCTCTACCTCTTCCTCTAACACTTATTTTTTCTGTAGTGCTTGTTATGGTGCCACTTGTTTGAACATTTGCAGTGGATTGTGGATATTGTTCTAATGTCAATCTAGCTGTCATAGTATTTGCTAAATTGTCAAAATCTGGAACTAATTTACTTACAGACATTAATTGATCTCCATCGGCTATTTCAACAGAACCTGTTTCTAAAAATGCTGTTATCGCTGTGCCGTCCGCCTGGTTATTACCAGACTCATGTTCATAAACAAATGAGGCACCAGCAGTCAATCCAAGTATACTTGTAGCATTAGCAGTGGCAGATGAACTATATTCAGTTGCTATTGGTTTTTCATATACGTAGGCACCCAACCATGTAGTTCTAGCTAAATTAATGGTGTACCAAGTTCTCTCCAAATAATTATAAGCTACAGCTCTATCTATTTGTGTTGCATTAGCTGATGGATAGTACCAAATTATTTCGTTAAAAGCTGTGTTTAATCCAACAGCTATATCGTTTTTGTTTGTGTAACTTATATCATCGAACACATAGTCTTGAACTGTACAAGGCATTTTTTTAACAACACCATCGTATAAGTAAAAAGCATTGTCAGACATCCAATAGGCCACACCATTTACTTCAATGGCTGCGTGTTGAGCTATCAAACCAGCATTTGCACCTAGTTGTCTTAAACCAAAAGTAAATGGAGTTCCTACAAATTGTAGTCCATGTAGTGATGTGTCAGTCCAAATTAATATTTGTCCAGAGGATTTTACAGCTCCAACTATTCTAGATCCATCTGATATACGTAATGAGCCAGCTTCATTAGTTGATACTGGTGTGTAATCAGTTGCATCTTCTCTATCTGAAAATCTTAGTAATAAATCATCTTGAGTTGCTGGTGTGCCAATCGTTGTTTCTGTTCCAAATATAAGTAAATGTCTTGTATCCGTAGATACTAAACTGAATCTAGATGCCGTAGGAGCGTTTGATAAAGTAATAGCTCTTACAGCCAAGCCATTGGATGTATCCCAAATAAATGTGCCACCATCTAAAACAGTAGCAATTAAATCTTCACCAAAATTATCTAGCGACCAGTTTCTTGCAGCCACTACAACATTAGATGATGATCTTGGTGTGTCCCATGTGCTTGCTCCCCACGTTTCTGTGCCCCAACCGTAACCGTAAGTAGAAGTTGTTGGCCCTGGATTTATTTGATAAGACGCGTCTGTCGATCCACCACCAGCAGCTGTAGTTCCACTGGCGTTTGTACCTGCATTTATTGTGTAAGTATTAGAGCTAGGTACTGTTAAAATTTCAAACTCATTGTTAAAATCTATTCCGTCAACAACATTTGTAGATGATCCATTATCAAAAGTAACAAACGCTCCTACCTCAGCTTGGTGGGCGTTGTCAGTGACTGTTACTGTAGCAGAACCACTTGATGTCGCAAAAGGGTTTGTAAGACTTGCAGTTCTTCTTATTGGTGTAATATCATAAACTTTACCCTCGGAAAATATATATAATTTTCTATCCGTGCCTAATCCTAGGTATCTTGTGCCGTCCAATCCTATCCATGAATGTGTATCTCTTACGACTCCAACCACTGTTACGTTAGGGTTTGGTAAATTAGTCCAACCACCCCATCTTTCTGCTTTACCATAGTGAAATCTAACAAAATCAGAGTCTACATATTTACGCTGATCACCAGCGGAATAAGCTGTGTCTTGTTTATCAATACCTGGTTGAAATTTCAGATCTACTAATTGCATGCCTAATTAATAAATTACTTATTGTTTTGTGGCAAGAATTGAGTTCCAACATTGCCCCTAAATGCATAGTTTCCGTAATGAGTCATACCACTCATAATATCTGCGTATATCTTTCCTCCCATATTTTGCCACAAACGGCAGAAAGCGTAGTCTTCTGATAAATATCTTTTTGTCTGCGGCTCTATCATGGTATCGAAAAAAGTGTAGTTCCAATCAGATGTTTTGTGATATTCAAACTCCTTGTCGTGCGATTGATTAATATGTTGATCGGGCACAAATTTTAATTCAGGATAAACCTTAGCCATTCTTACAAACACATCTCTTTTGATTAACATAAAACCAGTTGGACCATCCATGACTTCTATAAAACCTTTTTCTAGAAGTATATTTTTTGGGTCTTTCACATTTAAATTATACTGCAACGAAGATGCTAAAAGTTCATCTTCAGACATATCTGGATTATCTTTAAGCCTTTTCTTTACTTTTATCCAATCTATAGTTTTTCTAGGATAAATACCCGTCACTACATCTTTGTCATAATCTAGCATTCTTAAAACTGCCTCAGGATTAAAAGCTAAGTCAGAATCAATGAACAATAAATGCGTATAATCACCATCCATAAATAATTGAACAAGAGTGTTACGTGCTCTAGTAATTAATGATTCGTTACCTATCGTGCCAAACTGTAGTTCTATCTTTCTGCTAGAAGCAAGAGCAACGAGTTGCATACAGCTTTTAAAATAATCTGCTGTAATCATGCCGCCATAACAGGGTGTACCAATAAAAATTTTATTATGCATGTTTATAAATTTTCACATTTGATGATATTATTATTCGTTCGCCATCGTCTTGATGATTAGCGCTGTGTAGTAAGCCAGAAGGAAAGAATATCATTTTTCCCACTTTTGATTTTATTGTTTCTTTCTTACTTAACGATGTGCTGTTTGAACTGAAGAAGTTTGTTGCACCATTAGAAGTCAAGTATAACACCGTAGAAAAATTATTGTCCTGCACTGCATCAATATTATTTAAATGGTCATGAGCATCGTGTAGGCTATTCTTATCATAAATAGCTGTCCAATATTTATCTATGTCATAAAAAAAACCATCATTCCAAAACATATGGCCTATTTTAATGTTTAATTTTTCATATTCATGAAGTTTTATAGGATTCAGAAAATCTGTAACATAGTTTCCATAACCTAAATTGCCAGAATATATCTTAGCTTTGTCTTCTATATCCTGTTTTTTATTTAAAACTTCGCTTACAAGGGAATCAATTTCTTGATGAGAAAATTGTATCTCTTTTATTTCTGTGCTAAAAAAACTATGTCGTAGCATACTCTACTTTTAAATACTCTATCTTTCTTACCCAACCTCTCGGTATTGCTATTGCACCACCGCCATGATTATCATCTTTATCTATACACCAGGACCGCATAATTACAATCTTATCATCATTATTTACGACCATGTAGCCAACTTCTTGGCACACGGCTAACGGAGCAGCTATAATTTCTTTTATATCAAGCCAGCCTGTTTCCATATCTCTAGCATCTAACCACGTCACACGAACCATGGGCACTTTGTCAATATTCATTTCTTTCACTATTGTATACAGCCTTGAAATTCATAGCTACCGTTACTCTTCTTTTGTCTGATAAATTACTACTCACTGAGTGTGGTATGGCACCATCAAAGAAAACAACAGAGCCATTTTTGACATCTATTTTTTTCAATGCGTTTACTGACAACAGTTTGTCTTTTTTTGTTTTTGTTAAAATAAAATTTTTGCTTGAATGAAATAAAAAATTTGCGCCTGAATCCTCTACATCTACGAAGAAAACAACAGATAAATCAGGATCATGAGTGTGTGGTGTTGCATGCTGATCTTTGGTGTACCAGTTTATCCAACAATCCCTTAATACTAAATTAGGAATATCGTAACCTTCTTTATCTATAAAATCTGATAAAATTTGTTTAATTTTTAAAGACAAGTCTTCTAGCACGGGATATCTTGCATGTGAGTTCCAAGCCGTTCTTTTAGCTCTTACATTACATTCGTTTTCTGGCTCTGTATGAAGATTATTCTTTTCATTGTTCTCTTCAATTAAAATTATATTATCAATATGTTTTTTCCAAACATAAAAATCAGGCATGTCAAAATAAAACGCCTCATCGGTAAATATCTTTAGTCTATTTATCTGCATCTTTATTTACAGTTAAATTAGCATCTTTAGGTATTAATCTTAAATTAAAAGAAACAGATCTCCTTTCTTCATTAGGAGTTCTAAAAGGATAAACCATATGCGTTAGCCAGGATGGAAATAAAAATATATCGCCAACTTCTGGTGGGTGTTGTAGTTTGTGTCCACTAAAAGTTTTAGGATCACCACACATAAAAAGTATATCACCAACACTAGGGTAATGATCTTCAGCTGCTCTTTCTTTATCAATGCTTTCTGGCATTTTAGTATAGAAAACGCCTGATAAATCACCATCGTGCATGTGTGCAGGGTTGAAGTCTCCAGCCCATTGGCTCACGGCCCACATGGATTCAATAACCATCTTATCTATTTTTTCTGGTGCTAATGTTTCATTGGCTGGTGGTATTGATAAGTATGATTTAACCATCTCACCGATTAAAAAAACTAATTGTTGACCATCTGAGTCAATCCATTCAGGTGGCATGCGAACTTCTTGTTTAACATTTCCAGCTAAGTTAGGTGACCAATCCCACTGTTTAGCTAATTTAGGGTCGCCCAGTATCTCATCACACTTTTGATTTACTATTTTTAGAATAAAATCAGGCACTTTACCCTTAACTACAGTAGGGCCGAACGGTCTTATTGCGTCAAATTTAAGTTTTATTTCTTTCTGCATTCGGATCTCCTCCATTTATCTATTGTCATATAACAATAATTTGCCTATAAATATAGAATTAATTGGCTTATTATTTCAAGCGTAGCCTTCTTGCCATCAACAATCACATAAATTGCAATAGGAGATTATGTTCGGACTTAAAAGTATTAGGAATAGGTTAACAAAAGCCGTTAGAGATGTTGGCAGTTTTGCTAGTGATAACCCTTTAGCAACCGCGGCTCTCGGCACACCATTTTTATTTAGCAGAGGTTTTCCTTCATTGGGCGCCTCTTTTTTTGGTGATACCACAGCTGGAGGTTTACCTAACCTTGCAAAGTTATTGTTAGGTGGTGGAGCTAGTGTCTTAGGTTATCAGCAATTCATGAGAGATAAAGATACTCAAATGAAAATGTACAACGACATGATGAATAGGTTGTTGGCAACTGATAGAAAATTCGGATCAGAGTTTGGAGGTAGCCCATTAAAAACAGAACAATTTGGTAATTTAATTGCTGACATAAGAACAGGTGAAACTTTTGATAAGTTTGATGAGAAAGGCAATCCTATAAGAACAGAAGCAGATGAAAGCGGTAAAGCTGTACCTGTAACTAGTAAAACAGGCGGTATAGCATCATTAATGGCTGGTGGACCACCAGAACAAGATATGGGTCAGTTTGGTTCATCTAGTAGCCCTATGGGTGCATCTACAAAAAATCCGTTTGATAACATGAATATAATTTCTGGCATGATACCAGAAACACCACTTAGACAAGTCATGCCCCCTACTATGAACATGGGTGGACAAGCTACAGGTGTCCCGGGTTTAACACCTGATATGTCAGGACCTGAGATGATGGACACTATTGAAGACAATCCAGGTATAACAGCATTTTTTCCTAGAAGATTAGGCATGATAGATGGTCCAGGTGGACCAAAAGATGACAAGATTCCGGCTATGTTAAGCGACGGTGAATTCGTATTTACTGCTAAAGCGGTAGAGAACGCTGGTGGCCCACGTGCCATGTACAATATGATGAACAAATTAGATCCTGAGTCATCTAAAGGTAGAGGAATTATTTAATGTCAATGTTTCAAGGATCAGGAATGCCTCCTTTCTTGGAGGATTTTACAAGAAGACTTTTACAAGGTGCTTTTGATAGAACACAACAGCCGTTACCTGGAGGTATACCTAAACAACAAATAGTTGGTATGCAGCCATTACAAACTGGCAGTATTGCGGAGATGGCTAAATCATTTGGTTTAGATCCAACTACAGGACGAAAAACAGGTACAGCATCTTTTGAACCAGCTTTTAAAGAAGCGCAGGACGCAGTAAGAGCAGGTGTGCAAACTACCACGATGGGCATACCATCATTACAGGCAGCTCAAGCTCAGTTTGATCCAAGCACTAGTAATTATCAACAGTTTTTTAATCAGTATCAACAAGATGTAACAAATGAAGCTTTAAAACAAATGGATGAGCAAGCAGCACAAGCTCAACAAAATTTAGCAACACAAGCGCAAAAGGCAGGTGCTTTTGGTGGATCTAGAATGGCTGTACAAGAAGCAGAGTTAGCTAAAAATTTACAAGACATAAAATCAAGAAGAATATTTCAAGACTTGTCACAAAACTTCCAACAAGCACAAGCGAAGGCTATGAATACGTTTGAATCAGCGGCACAGAGAAGATTAAAAGCTGCACCACAGTTTGCAAATGTAGGACGTTTCCAAGCTGGTATTGGTGCTCAAGGAGCAGGACTTGGTGCTCAACAGTTTGGTTTAGAACAAAGAGGTTTAGGAGCTTTATTTGGTATTGGTCAACAACAACAAGCATTAAAACAAGCTGAAGCTGCTGAACAGTTTAGACAAGATCAGGAGACACAACAAGAGGGACTAAAACGATTAGGATTCTTTAGTGATATACTAAGAGGTGTTCCTTCTTCTGGTCAAGCACTAACAATGCAACAGCCTACGTTTACTAATCCATTACTTGGTGCGTTAGGTTTAGGTCTTGGTACATTTAATATATTTGGAGGAGAGAACGCCGGTGCAGGCTTTGATCTCATTAATTAATGGTAACAAATTACGAAACAATTTACGGTGATCCAATAGATCTTGATGAAGAACAAAATGTTCCAGCAGGAGCAGCTTTCCCGTCACAATTAACTTTTGGGATACCTGAAAAACCAATACAAACACCTGTTAATGCATTAGATTATTATTTACCATTTTTACTCGATGAAGAATCACACCTTAAAAAATTTGCAACACCTGGTTTAACAGATGCACAAATAGATGAGCTATATAAACCTGCTGATTTTAAAAGTGAGAGAAGAGGAGCACTAGCTAAATTTGGTTTTGGATTATTAAGACCAACACCCATGGGTCGTATAGGTGATACACTAGCAGCTTCTGGTGCACAGCTATCTGCAGACATGAGTGCAATAAACACGGCACAGAAACAAAATGCACAGCAAATGGCTCAAGCAAAAGTTACTGCTAAGTTGCAACGTGATGCACAAGCTACTTTGGATAGAAAATTTATCTTTGATTCTAACAGATCTTTGTTCATGGATATTGCAAACAAGAATTACATGGCTGATTTAAAAGCCAATGAGAATGAAATGGAAGTTTTTAATCAAATGATGAAAACTGCTAAATCTAAATTTTTGGATCATGGTTTAGAAGTAACAACGCCAAAACAATTGACAGTGGCTAGAGTGCAAGAGGATGGAAGTTTAAGTAATGTTTTTACAGCGTTCACTGTTCAGCAAGATCTAGGTGACGGAAGATTTTCTGCACCACAATATTATAGACCTACTAACGAGATAGGATCAGACGGCATGCCAATTATGGAGCTAATTACAGATCCTGCTAATATTGTAGAGGTTCCTGTAAGCATGACTGGTAGTAAATCAGATTTTGGTAGCTCAAGTGGTATGACTACCTTTAGAGACATTCTATCAAGCATACAAACAACTGACAGAGCTTTGTTAACACTTGATGAGCTAGAACAATCTTTTAGAGAAGATCCATCTCGTGCTGGTTTCGTGGCTGGTATTAGAGGTAGATTTCAAACATATGCACAAATATTTAGTGATTTGTATAACTCACAGTTTAATGAGTTCTTTTCCGACAATGACCTTGTACAGTTTAATAATCAAGAAAATTTAAAATATGAAACAGGTCAATTTAAAGGTGAAAAGATGGATAAGTTTCAAAACTTAGCAACATCAATAAATTTATATTTACAAGATCCTCAAACACAAGAAGATATTGCAAATGGCGTTATTAGTGAAAATGATTTAAAAGCTTTACAATCTGCAAATGACGTTTTTGGACAACTTGCAGCTCAGGGTTACGCACAAATGAAAATAGAGGCTAGAGGTGGTACTAATATATTTGGTGAACAATTGTTTGAAGGAACGAATGGTAGAAGTCCAGAAGAGGAAAAGAATTTAATATTTAAAAAATTAAGGTTGTTTGATACAGAACTTCCTGCAAACCAAGTTAGAGCCAACGCTATTATATACGCAATAGCAAGAGCTCGTAAATCATCTGGTAGATTAAACTTAGATGATATTGAACGTGCAGCAAAAGACTTAAACATATATGGTGATTCATCTGCTGACGTTATTGCTAAGATTGGTGTATTAAGAACACAACTAATTAGAAGTAGAAATGATAATTTAGGTATGATTGAGTTGATGTACAGCCGAGGTAAAGATAATTTTTACGATAAATTAATGGATATGGGCTATGGCTCTTATGACAGACAACAAACTTTAGGATACGTTACTGATCCTAAATCAGATTACTACATACCTGGCAAGGCTACAGCTCCAGGAGCAGTGACATTTGATTATAGCATTGGAGTAAATTAATGCCTGCTGTTGTATTTGAATATGATCTATCACAGCACGGTATAGATAAAAAAGTAAGGTTACAAGTTCCTGACATGATTGATGGTCAAGGAACAGATGCTTTTCCAAGAAACCCTGAAGAACAAAAAGCATTACAACAAATCATTTTAACTGAGCTACAAAAAACTCAAGGTGATACCATAGCGGGTGCTGTTGAGTTAGGTAATGCAAGACAAGAACTTATCAATGATCCAATTGGTACAATGATTAAAAACAAAGCAAAGAACGCTTATGATAGCTCGGCTGGACCAGGAATAAATATAGGGACTACAATGGGTGAGATCGCTGAGATTTTGCCTGGTGGTAAATCACCTGAGCCAGGTAAAATGATTGAAGGTATAATTAATTCTGGAGCTGCATTATTATCAGGAGCTGGTGAACCAAAACAAGTTATAACAGACATCGGTGTCATTGGCACAGACATGGCAATCGCTGCTAATTTAATAGATGGAATACCTAACGGAAAATATAATTTACGTAATGCAATATTCGCAAATTTAAGACAAAATCCAGCTTTAGGTTTCGTTACATTGGTAGGAGCAAACGTGGCTGCAAAAGGCAGTGGTAATGTAGTTTATGATTTAATTAACGACGCTACGAGAACAATAATGCAACTACCTGATCCAGAGGCTGCTTATCAAAATGATGAAGCAATGAGAAATTTAATAGATATGAGAGCCGAGCTTGTTTGGTCTGGTGGAGCCATGGGTCTTCAACATGTATGGCCATTCATAAAACCATACTTGGGCAAAAATCTTTTTGGTGTAACTGATGATATAAAAATACAAACTGGAACTAGAATAGATGAAGCAGGCAACACCATTCCTGTAAATGAAAACATGTTACAACTAGCTAAAAAATACGGAATACCGATGAACGTATTCTCTACGTCACAAGCAAGTTTTGTTAAAGGTGCTGGTTCTGTAATTGGTTTGTTTCCATTTGTTGCTACAAAAGCAAGACAGGCACAAAATGCACAGCAACTAGCAATTGCTGAAAATATAAATAGAACATTAAACAATTTATCACCAGTTGGTTTATTTTCAGATACCACAGTTTTAGCAAATAAAAGTTTTAAAAACATGATTAAAAATTTTACTAGCACAAAGACTCTTTTATACAATCGTGCCATGGACATCGGTGATAAAATCGGTGATAAATTTATACCTGTAGCAAAACTAAGAGATGTAGCTCAAAATTTAGAATTAGAATATTATGGCGGTAAAAGACCAGCTAGAGGTGAAGGTCAATTAAGATTGAATCAACCTGACTACTCAAGACCACAAACAGTTGATGAACTGTTACAAGGATTTACTGGTAAAAATGATGAGTTTATTGATGCATTAATAGACCTGCAGTATTTAGCTGATGATTACATTACTGGTCGTGAGTTTAAAAAATTACAAACTCAATTGAACAATCTTAAAAAAGTAGCAGCAGGTGATCCTAAATTAGGCACTGAGCTTGGCGGTGTAGACAATTTTACACGAGCAATGATTGAAATGTTAAATGATTTTGATAATTTCAGAAAGTTTGATGATGCAGGAAAAAATGCTTTGGTTACTGAATTTGCTGGTTCTATGGGCATAGCTAATGAGTTTTTCTTTAACAATGTTAATTTTACAAAAGGTAGAGTAGCACAGATATTAGGTTTAGCAGATAAAAACATTGCTAAAATAACTGATGATGTTGATCCAACTCAACTAACTGGTGAACAAGTATTAAAAATATTATTAAATGATGAAACATTATATTCTCCAGCAGCAATAAAAGAAATGCAAGCTGTAATGAAACCCGTAAAACTACCTAATGGTCAAATTGTAGATCCTGTAAAAGCCGTCGCTAGATCTTTCATCGATGAGGGCTTACGGAACTCAACAAAATATATACAAGCTAATGTCAATATAACTGGCGAAGCTGGTTTAATTGGTAGAGGCACAGCGTTTCTAACTGGTAAAGAACCTGTAAGTAAAACTTTCAGTGCTAATTTTTCTATACCAATTATAGACACTCAACAGTTGCGTAGTGTTTTTGGTTTAGACAACCCTAACAAGAGACAATCTATGGAGTTAATATTTGGTAAAGATCAATATAAACAAATAGAAGATGTCATGGCATTAGCTGATCAAGTGCAACAAACAAGTTTTGGTGACGTATCTGCGTTTGTAAAACGTCGTGGTTTCTTAGGTGGTGTTAATGCAATCACTAATTTAGCGTTTGCTGGTTTTGTAGCCAACAATCCTTTTGGTAACATTGGTTTAGTTTTAGCGGCAAGATACGGTATGAGTAAAATGGCTGATCCTAAATTTATGGAGGGTTTAACAAAAGTATTGAATCCAGAATTAAGTGATCTTGCTAGAAGACAAGCATTAATAAATACGGTAGCTTTAGCTCCAGAATTAGCTTTAGGAATGAAAGAAAGTAGAGAAGATGTGCCAGCAGAACTACAAAATTTAGATCCTGGTAATCCTTATGATGTTATGAAATATTTAATATTTATGGCAGATAATAACGTAACTTTCCCTGGTTCTGAAAGTATGCAGATAAAAGTTGCACCAAACGGTTATGCTTTAGATACGCAAATTGTAAAAGCTAATTCTAAAAGTGAGTTTTCTCAAGATGCACAATCAGTCATAAATGACATACAACCAGTCAATCAACCAGAAAAACAAGTCTCTAGCGCACAAACAGATCCTTTTTTGATTGATGATTTTCAAAATCTTGTTAAACAATCAGGTGTAGGTATTGGCAACGTGTCAGAGGCAGCTAGCAGATTATCTCAAGATCAAAGAGTAGCTCTTGCTGGTGGCAATCTAGATGAGGCCATAGCCTTGGGGAACAGAAGAGTATGATGAATAGATCGCAAATAGAAAAAATGCTTATGGCTAGTGGTGGTATCACAGGCGAGCCTGTGTTATCTGCAAGATTTGGATCATATGCTAGTTCAGTTGGTAAGGGTAATAAAAAAACCACGACGTCTGCTCCTAAAAGCAATGTAATAATAGGTAAGTCTGGCCCAAGACTTAAAGCAGCGGCAGAAGCAAAATTAGATAGTTTAGTTAATAAAGCCAGAAGTGATCGCGATTACGCAAACAGACAAGGTGCAGGTATGAATTACGAGACTGCTTATGATTTAGCTCCAGCGTCCGCAAAGAAGTTTGTAGATAGACAATTAAAAAAAACTGGTGGAAGATTAAATGAAGCTGCAAAAGCTAGATTAAATTCTTATTTAACTGATAGAACACAGTATCAATTAGATCTTGATAAATTTAGAAAATCAAGCCCACAAGCTGAGGCTGCCTATGTAAAGAGATTTCCAAAGACAGCTGCATTTGAAAAACTTTTAAGAAAGGGAGCAGAGGGAGTCATTGGATTACCTGGTAGAATTATTAAAAAAGCAGCAGATACTTATCTTGATGGTGTACAAAACATGATTGAAAAAATTAGTGGTGTTGATGCTAAAAATGTTGAGATAGCAAAAGACAAAGATACAGACATAGATACGATTGTAAATAATTTACAAAGAAATATTAAAAAAGAAAGAGATGAAGACAAAGCTAAAGGTGTAAGTGAGGCAGATCTTACTGCTATGTACGGTGATCCGATAGATATAGAAACAGGAGATGATATATTTGGTGGTGATTTGTTAAATGCCAAGTTATTAGAGGATGACTCACCGTTAAATGTAGGTTCGACTACGGGCATAGCACAAAGTGAAGCTGAACAAAAAAAATTAGAGGGTGATTTTACGCCACCACCAAGAAAAATAACAACAGAGCCACCAGGTGATGAAACAGTCGCTGACACTCAAGGACTTACACCAATAAGATTGGACAAATTTGCTGGCACGGGTGAGGGTGAAGGGTTATTTGATTTATCTGGTTCTGATGAGCCAGGTCAAGTATCAGCTTTCGATTTAGATCCAAATAAAAGCTATTTTGATTTAGAAACTGGCAGGGTGATAACACCAGATAAACAAGAGTCAATCAGAGAATTTGCTGCTACAGAACAAATGTTACAACCATTTAATCCAAATCAGAGTGATTTAATAGATCAAGGTTTAATTGAAGAACAATTTAAAGCTCAAAGAGAAGGCTTTCCTGATATAGACGTTACACAAGAGCAGCCATCTACTTTATTTAATACTACAGCAGAGGGCGAAAGAGATTTAACAAGAAATCCTGTTCCTGGACAGGCAGTTATTAACGGTGTAGGATTAGTCTACGCTGACGGCTCACCGATCATGGAACAAGGACCAACACCTTTATTCGATAGTGAAATACTTGATGACGAAACTATACGTAAAGCTATAGAGGGCAAAGCGGATGGAGGACAAATTTTTGGTAATCAAAACATGTCTACATTTGATAAATTAAAAGCCATCGCTGATGGTATTGCGGATAACAAATGATTGAAATAAATTTTAAAAACGCCGTTTGGTTCGGTATAATTCTCGTGTCCGCAGGTATATCCTACGGTATGGTTTCCCAGAAACTAGAGGCTCTAGAATCAAAGCAACTATTAATAGAAAAGGCAATAATGCAAGACATACCAGAAATAAAAGAACGAGTAATACGACTCGAAATATTGTTGGAAGAAGCATTAAGCAAATAAAATTTTCTTTGGGTCCTCACCCATAACTTGACTAGCTAAATCTATCTTATTATTCAATGAGTTAACGATCTTTTCATCGATTGTACCTTCAGTCATTAAATCAACATATGTAACTTTATCTTCTTGCCCTATCCTGTGTGCACGGTCCTCGGACTGCATGCGAACCTCTAAGCTGTAATCGTTAGAATAATACACAACAGTGTGACTGCAAGTAAGAGTAAGGCCATAACCCCCTGTCTTTGGGTTTCCGATAAAAAATCTAAGGTCACTGTTACTATCCATAAAACTGTCAACAATAGACTGCCGTATAGAATCTTTAGTATCCCCATAATAACTTGCCACAGTCTCTTTACCATACTCATTTGCTATCTCCTTTTCTATAGTTTGTATGTCATGACGGAACACGGCCCATATAATAACTTTGCCATCTGTCTCCTGTAACACTTGTAGTAATTCTTTAATCCTATTATTTTTTAATGTTCTCACCTGACCATCATCTGTTTTTACATGACCACAAACTATCTGATGTAGTCTTGTCATTTGTGTCAATACTGAGGCAGCAGTCATAGGATTGTCCTCAAAGAAAGTCATGGCTTGTTTTTTCATTTCTACGTATGCTTTCAATTGTTCTGGTGTCATAGAGACAACTCTTTTTGTGTAAAGTTTGTCTGGTAAATCTAAGCAGTCTTCTTTTAATATTCTTGTAGAAAATTCTCGTAATATAGCCGTTAGTTCATCTAATCGTTGATAACCCATAACATGTTGAAAAGAGTGTGAGCCTACATTTCTTTGCTGTACAATTGCATACCGCGCACGAAACGCATAGTAATTTGTTTGCTCCAAAAACCATCCACCAAGAAACTGTATTTGTGAGTACAGATCCAAAGGTGACTTTGTTACTGGTGAGCCTGTCATGATACGCCTGTACTTTGCAAGGTTAGCTATCTTCATAATATTTTTTGTTCTTCTTGCTGCATGATTTTTTATCGTGGTAGACTCATCAACGACCATGAAACACGAACCACTAAAAATAAAACTACGTGCAAAGTCAACGCCTCGTGGTGTAGACAAGGCCTCAATGTTCATAATAAGTATGCTTAAGTCATCACTCATCACGGACAACTGCTCAAGCTCATCCTTTTCTTTTTTCTTAGGTGATGATGACCAAACAGCTACACGATAATTAACATGATCTGCCATGTGAACAGATAATTCTCTACGCCAGTTTCGTTTTATTCCGTTAGGTGCAATCACTAACGCGCGATCTATCTTGCCTTTATCATACAAGATTGCAATATTATCTATACAAACCTTAGTTTTTCCAGTGCCCATTTCCATAAACCAGGCCCATACTTGTCTGTTCCAACTTTCTTCAAGCGCCTTTAATTGATGCTTGAACGGTTTTGTTTTAAATCTATAATCCATACTAACTTTCTAAAAATAATATATAAAGGTTGCAAAGATAAAATACAAGTGTAAAGGAGAACACAGAAAGTATGACAGATAAAATAGTATATTTAGTTCAAGAAAACCCTTACATTAGTGTTTTAGCAGCTGAAGAATATGGTAAGATTGTTACGCTTTTTGAAAGTGGATCACAAATTATGTTTAGTCCACAGCCAGCAATTAGAAAACTTAAAAGAAAATTAAAAGATTTTAATGATAATGATCACCTACTAATGATGGGAGATCCTGCAGCCATGGGCATAGCTTGTTGCGTAGCAGCAGAGATGAACAGGGGAAAATTTAAAATTTTAAAGTGGGACAAATTGCAAAAAAGATATTATTCTGTTAGTGTCAATTTAAACGAGAAAGGCGAAATAGATGAGCAAGATAAACTTTGAACAGGACGTAGTAAATATAGATCAAGATAGTTTAGAATCTGTATCAGAGTTATTACGTCAGCAATTACGAATGGAAGCTGAAATAGAATTAAATGAATTAGATTTAAAAAATTTAAAAGAAAAACATAGAAAGTTATCAGAAGAAATAATACCATCAAAGATGACAGAGCTAGGTATGACATCTACTACAATGTTAGATGGATCTAAAGTTGATGTTGTTGAAAACATTTATGTTTCAATACCAAAAGATCCAGACAAATCTGCAGCATGTTATCAATGGTTAGAAGACAATGGTTTAGGTGACATTATAAAAAATAATGTCGGTATGAGTTTCGGTAAGGGTGAAAACGAAGATGCTAAAAAGTTAGAGCAAACTATCAAGGATCTTGGATTCATACCTGAAGTAAAAGTTTCAGTGCACCCGTCAACACTGAAGGCAACTGTTAAGCAGTTGGTTAAGGACGGAAAATCTGTCCCAGACAATTTTTTTAATTTGTTTATCGGACAGAAGACTAAAATAACCAAGAAAAAATAAGGAGTATTTATGGCAAACGCAGTAAAGAAAAAAGAAGAATCAAACGTGGTGGCATTCGATCCGTCAATGTTTGAAGCAGATGCAAGCGACGGCATCGGACAATTAAGTCAGGAAGACTTAGCGATACCTTTCTTACGTATTCTGAGTGATACTTCACCACAAGTGAAGAAAAGAGATCCAGAGTATGTAGAGGGCGCTGAAGTTGGAATGCTATTCAATACACTAACTAGGGAAATATATGATGGTGAGAAAGGTATTAAGGTCATTCCTTGTTCTTACACACGTCAATATATTGAGTGGATGGATAGAGATAAAGGAACAGGGGCACCTGTTAACATATACCCTTCTGATAGTAACATTCTTAGCCAAACTACAAGAGACGATCAGAAAAAAGATAGATTACCTAACGGTAATTATATCGAAGATACTGCAAATCATTTTGTTTTGTACAAAAACAATCAGGGTACATGGGAACAAGCACTTGTTGCTATGAAGAGTACACAAAGAAAAAAATCTAAACGATGGAATAGTCTTATCGTTGGATTAAAATTGAAAGGCGCTAAGGGTTTGTTCACTCCTCCTAGCTACTCTCATGTGTACACTATGAAAACTGTTGCTGAGTCTAATCAACTTGGTACATGGTTTGGATGGGATATATCTAGACTCGGGCCTGTAGAAGACCAAGACATTTATCAACAAGCGAAAGCATTCTCCGCGTCAGTAGCTGCTGGTGATGTAAAAGTTAAGCACGAGGAAGATAATCTTGACAACACAGAGCAAGCTCCCTATTAAGCTCTTTGTTGACGCAGGGAGAGTGGGCAACCGCTCTCCCGACTAGGTATAAGAAATGGATGAAAGAAAAAAATTTATAGAAATATTTTCAGGCTTAACTAGAGCTTACGGTCAAACGCAAAGTAGACATAAGAACGAAGCTGGTAAATTAGAAGCAAAGTCTTGGATAGTAAAAGAAGATTTAACAGAACAAAGATGGATTGATCATTTAGATGGTAAAGAACCATCGCTTGGTATTATACCAATTAGAGATGATAATACTTGTACGTGGGGTGCAATTGATATTGATACTTATGATGGCTTTGATCATAAAAAATTAGTTACTAAAATAGTAGAGAAGAAATTACCGCTCGTAGTGTGTAAATCAAAGAGTGGCGGTGCGCATGTATTTTTATTCTTGCGACAAGCATGTAGTGCAAAAGATATGCAAATGAAGTTGGCTGAGATAGCAGCATGGCTTGGTTATGGTGAGAGTGAAGTCTTTCCAAAACAAATTGAGTTAAATGCAAAGGGTACAGGTAATTTTTTAAACTTGCCTTACAACCATCCAGAATATCCAACCAGGTATGCGTTAAACGACGAAGGTAATGCATTAGATACATTAAAACTTTTTATAGAATTTTACGAGACTAAAGTAGTTGAATCAATAACAGATGTAATAATTGATAAGCCAGTCACAGAAAAAAAGAATGATGATTGGAAAGGTGCGCCACCTTGTTTAGTTACACTTGCATCAATGGGCTTTGCTCAAGGCTCACGGAACCAGTGTATGTTTCAACTTGGTGTATATTTACGACAAAGGTTTCCTGATGATCTAGAAGATAAGCTTGATTATTATAATTCTAAATACTTTGATCCACCATTACCAAGCAGAGAAGTTCAGACAATATTTAAACAAGTAAGAGATGAAAAGTATTTTTATAAATGTGAAGAGCCAACATTTAAAATAGTTTGTGAAAAAATAAAATGTCGATCAAGAAAACATGGCATCGGTAATTCAGCTAACAATGACATACATAGTTTGAAGAAGTGGCAGTCAGATAATCCCGTGTACGAGGTCACACATAATGGTAAAGTTATTATCTTATCGCTAGATCAATTATCAAATCACGGTGAGTATCGTAAACAATGTATAGCGCAAGCGAACGAAAGCCCACGGCCCATGCAGCCAGCTGTGTGGGCAGACATAGTAGATCAATTGTTAAAAGCAATGACAGAGGGTGACGTGGTTGTATTACCAGAAGAAGTTACAG
>VTLG01016363.1_pt1 | contig 34591 bp, 21 predicted proteins | sample 4694571 | NCBI WGS metagenome assembly VTLG01 (sample SAMN12604809, study PRJNA352737) | marine metagenome | biome: ENVO:00000447; feature: ENVO:00000209|ENVO:00000569|ENVO:01000036; material: ENVO:00002151; isolation source: viral sequences binned using virsorter ...
ATTCATCCAGATTGGACATCTATTAAAATAAAAGATGTCATTCCTCTCTATGGAGATTTCTTTGATGAAATCATACAATTTGCGGAAGGATTAAAGGGATACGCTGCAGCTGCGGATACATTTATTGTAAGAATCATAAAACTTATTGACGATACAATTAAAGAATTTGAAGAAATCGTAAATAAAATTAAAGCATTTCTTGCATTATTTACACAGGGTCTTCCTGATGCAGGAATTTATTGGTTAACAATTAAAACCTATGGAGGAAATAAAGCTATTCAAGCAGCTTTAACTGGTTCAGATGATCCACCACCAGAAACTTTAAACTTCTGTGCTGGTTTTATACTGGTATCTGTTAGTGGAGTGGGTGGTTTAAGTTCAACAAAGGGTTTTGAAACACTCTTTAGTGGATTGGGATTAAAGTTTCAAGAAGTTGCTCCTATTCCAGAAGAATCAGAATTGGATAGTGCAATACTTGCATTGCAGGATGATTACAACGCTGCCACAGCTGCTCAAGCAGAATTAGCAACAGATGTTTTTGATGTACTCGGTCTTAATCCACCAGTTCTCTATAGAGATGCAACAACGATAAAATTTACAAGTTGGAATGGTGTAGAACCTGTTATTGGTAATTATGTTCTTGGAACAAAGTCTGGATGTTTTGGTCAGATTCTTAGTTTTTCGCAGGAGAGCTCAGTACTAGTATTAGACCACATCAAGATAGGGCCTACAATAGCTGGAACTACAGTTGCTGAAGAAAGAAAAGTTAGAATATTTGATGTTTCTACTGGTGATTTTTTAGAGTTTCCTTATGATGGAAGTATACCAGATACTACTAATTTTGCATTTGATGCTAATCCAGAAACAGCTTTACCATTAGTCGGAGAAGGAATATTTACAGAAGAAGTATTAGTAAACAGATCATCTCATAAACCAAATGGAATAGGTACTACAGTTTATGAAGTATTTCAAGGAAATGAGAATACTTTTATACCAGTAGAAGATACAGAAGAATTTGTTTCAGAAACAGAATTTACTTTAGTTGCATTGCTGCCATGGAATACTTTCAATCAAGACAGAACAGTAAAACAACAAGTATTTAAAGTCATTGATGGTGCTGTTAAAGATCCTGAGTTGACTAGTGGATTTAATGGTACATACGGACATTTTACAGGGGATGATATTATTATTTCATTTAGTGAAGAACTTGCTCAAACTTTCCTTGCAGACATTGAAGGTAGAAACGCGGGAGAAGATAGGATTTCTCGTTTGAAACCACCACCTACACTTGATTCTAATTATCCAGATAAAATGTCTGTTACAGTAGATGGTGATGATGGTATAACCACAACTGGTGAAGGGGGAATAGTTGAATCTTATGCAGCAGCTTTGGATGGTAAATTAAATCCTGAAAATTTACCAGAAGAAGAATAATATAAATTAGATTTAGATAGTTTAACTAAATAATAACAGAGGAATTATGGCAACATATAAAAAATCTTATGCAGATTTGAGTTTTGATTTTACAGCAAATCCACAAACAGGAGATGTTGCAACAGTAAAGGATGCGGTTTCTGTAAAGAGAGGAATTAAAAATATATTATTGACATCACCATTTGAAAGATTATTCCAAGCAGAATTGGGTTCTGGCATTAAGAATTTATTATTTGAACCAATGACGCCTCTTACTGAACAAAAGTTACATGATGCATGTGCAGATGCAATTGAAGCTTGGGAAAAAAGAGCCTCGGTGAGAAATATAGCAGTTATTCCAGAAGAAGAATATAATCGTTATAGAGTTGCTATAAAATTTACTATTAACAATTCTTTAGAGACAGAAGAAGTAGATGTATTCTTAAACAGAGAGAGATAACAGATGAGCGATGTAGCTTCTAAACTTAAAGTATCTGAATTAGATTTCGATGCTATTAAATCAAATCTTAAAAATTTTCTAGGTGATCAAAATGAGTTAGCTGATTATAATTTTGATGGTTCAGCAATGTCCGTCCTTATGGATCTTTTGGCTTATAATACTCATTACAATGCATTTTATTTGAACATGATTGTAAATGAGATGTTCCTTGACACAGCATCTCTTCGCAATTCTGTAGTATCCAGAGCCAAACATTTGGGGTATACTCCTGTTTCTGTTAGAGGTGCTAAAGCGTATGTTGATTTAACCATTACTCCTGCAAATACTCCCTCAACAATCGTAGTTGAAAAGGATACACAATTTAATGCCACAGTAAATGGTATTTCGTATGTATTTTCTACATCTAATTCCACCACCATAAATGTCAATTCAAATGGTGTATACACAACAGCTAATGTAGAATTACAACAAGGTATTCTTTTAACACATAGGTATAGTGCAAATGTCTCAGATCCAGATCAGAGATTTACTTTACCAAATGCTAATACAGATACAAGTTCACTTACGGTACAAATACAAACCTCTACAACTAGTTCAAATTTGTATACTTATTCCGTTGCAAATGATACAACTTCAATCAACTCTACAGCCAATGTATACTTTTTAGAGGAAGATACAGATAGTAAATACAGAGTATATTTTGGAGATGGTACAATTGGAAGAGCTTTAACGAGTGGTAATATTATAATTTTAAAATCTTTAATAGCTGATGCAACTGCTCCAAATGGTGCAAAAACATTTACCCCCACTAGTACTGTCGGAGGATATTCAAATGTTACAGTAACTACAGTATCGGCTGCAGCCGGTGGAGCAGATAGAGATTCTATCGGTGATATAAAATTTAATGCACCAAAAAACTACCAAGCTCAAAATCGTGCAGTAACACTTAATGACTATATTAGATTAGTTCAAAGAGATTATTCAGATGCAGAATCTGTTATTGCTTGGGGTGGTGAAGATAATGATCCACCAGTTTATGGTAAGGTTTATATGGCTATAAAACCATCTAGTGGGTTACAATTATCAGCTACTACAAAAAATAATATAAAAAATGATATTTTAGCAAAAAGAAATGTAGTTTCTATTTCAACTGAAATTCAAGATCCAGATTACTTATATTTAACTTTTAATAGCACTGTTAAATATGATTCTTCTAAAACTTCAAATACTTCATCCACTATCGCAGATTTGGTTTCTAATACTGTTTACAATTATGGTGTAGATAATCTTAAAGGTTTTGCAAATGAATTTAGATATTCACCTCTAATTGCAAAAATTGATGAATCTGAAACTGCAATTGAAAGTAGTCTTTCTACAGTAAAATTAAAAAGAGTAATTGTTCCTTCTCTTAATGTATCTAGTTCTTATACTCTAGAATATAATAATGAAATTTTTCACCCCTATACTGATTATGTGGATTCGGTTACTAGTACAGAATTTGCTCATTATGATGCTGATGATACCTTACGAACAGGATGCAATATACAGGATACAAATGGGGTGTTACAAGTTTATCGTACAACTGGATCAACTAGAATTATTGTTGCAAACAATGTTGGAACTGTTACTTATGGTACTGGTAAAGTTGCACTTGCTGGATTTAAACCTGTTTCAATTGGAGATGGTACTGCCAATTTATCCGTAACTGTCGCATTAGCTTCAAGTGATGTTACTCCTGTTAGAGATCAAATTTTACTTATTACCAATAATAATATTACAGTATCAATGGTTGATACTTTCGGAACAGGAACAAGCACTACTGGTGGTACATCTTCTACTACTAGTGGGGCAACTGCTGGTGGTACTTCTGGTAGTGGTGGCTCGGGAAGTAGTTACTAATGATAACAGATGGTGGAATTCTTTATAGTCAAATAGATTCTCAACTTCCTCAGTTTGTTCAAACTGACCATCCGAAGTTTTCTAAGTTCATAGAGAAATACTATGAGTTTCTTGAACTGAATCTCATTACCTTTACAGATTTAGATCTTAACGGCGATGCCGTAATCCAAGAATCCGCAAACACCACATATACCATAACTGTTGCTACTGGTAATAACGCATACAGTAATTCCGCAAACAAATTTTATGTTGATGGTGCAGTTTCTCCAACTCTAACTCTTAACCCCGGCACTAGCTACTTTTTTGATCAAGGTGATGAAACCAATGATGGTCATTACTTTCATATATCAAAAACACCAAATGGTATTCATACTGCAGGGGGTGCACAATTTACTACCGATAATAGAGGAGATGTTCTTTTTACTTATGATGGTACTCCTGCAGATTATGATAATATCTTACTTCAAGATGATACTGGAATTTTACTCTATGAAGATATGAGGTTTGCAGCTGGTGATACTGATATAGATCTTGATAATATTACACTTGAAGATGATACTGGAAGTTTACTTTATAATGAAATTATACTTACCGGCGGTTACCTTTCATTTGAAGATGGTCACCATGTATTGATGGAACAATTTACTGAGCCATTAGGAGAAGCTGAAAATGAATTCATACAATCCGAAGATTTTACTGTAGATGAAACTGGAACAGTAGGAGTTGGTTATGAAATAACTGTAGGAGTAGATATTGGTCTTGAATCATCTTCTACTATAGAGTTTTATGTTTCACCAGACCTTTCTGGCCAAACCCTCTACTACTATTGTAATAATCATTCTGGAATGGGTGGAAATATTACAGTATCAACTGCTACATCTTATATTTCTCAAGAAAATGGAAATACTGATTCTGCAAATACTGCTACTGAAGATTACATTACTTTTGAAGATCCTTCAAGACAGGGTGATCAATTTTTAAGTGGAGAAACTATTCTTGGAGCAAACTCTGGTGCTACTGGTATTGTTAAAGGAAAATACTCAACTACTCAAGCGTATGTCGAAGAAACAAATAATGGTTCTTTTCAAGTAGGGGAAAGTATTGCAGGCCAATCCTCAAGAGTTACTGCTACTGTAAATTCATATTCTAGACAACCAATAAACTCATCTAGAAATGTAAAAAATTTCCAAGATATTGATAAAGCTCCAGTTGGTTTTGTTGAACTTTTTAGAAAGGAATTTTTACAAGGATTTAATAAAAATGCTGATATTAATACAGCTAACCTACTTAAACATATAAAAGATTTTTATCGTGCTAAAGGTAATGAAAATTCTTTTCGGTATATTTTTAGATTACTTTTTGGTATAGAAGATGTTGAGTTTTATTATCCTAGTAATGATATTTTACGTCTTTCCGATGGAAGATGGACTCTTGATAAATCAGTTAAAATTCTTTCAGACTCTGCAAGTTATTCGGAATCTTTTCTTGGTAGAAGAATTGTAGGTCAAACATCTAATGTTTCTGCTCTTGTAGAACGAGTTGAAAGATATCAAGTTGGTGCACTTGATATTACCGAATTATTTTTATCTGGATTTGATGCTAACAACGCCTCCTATCAAGCAACTGAAGCTGCTAATTATACTACATTTTATTTGGGTGAAGTCATAACTGCCAATAGTGCAGATGATGATGGAAATTATGCAACAGCAACCACAAGTGGAGTTTTACAGAGCGTTGATATAGTCTATGGTGGATCTGGTTATACAAAGGGTGATGAACTACAAGTTTCTGGTGGAGGTGGAGTAGGAGCCAAAGCTAAAGTTAGTTCAATAGCTGAAGCTGCTCTTACTGGAATTACTGTTGTAGATTCGGGTGATGGATATACTGTAGGTGATGTCGTTGAATTTACTAATGATGGTACTGGTGGTACTGGTGGTTCTGCAAGAGTTCAAAGTATTGTTAAAACAGTAAATGTATTTACACAAACTGAAGTCATTAGTACATTTCAAAGTGATACATTAAATGCATCTGCATTTACTGCACCTTGGGGAAGTTTTAATAGAAATACACACAGTTCATCAAACTCTACTACTACATTTACTGTTCCATTTGATGGTCTTTCTGGTACTACTCCGAAGCAAGGAGATTTTATTGCAAAGTTCGGTAGTGGTGAAAGTATTACTTTATACACGCCCGGTACTTCAAAGTTTGGAACGGTTATTAGTACAAATAGTACTTCAATTACTTATGCATTGGGTTCAATTGATTATACTACATCTTATAATTCAACTCCAACTTTAACCAATTTTGTAAATAATGATACAGTTGTTATTTTTGACCTCTCTCTTGATGAAGATGGAGATGCAATAACATCTAATGGATACAATGCTACTTTTCGTGCAACTGGGGCAACTATTGCTATTAATGGAACACCATCTGCTAATGCTGATGATACCTATCATGGTGCAGCAACAATGCAGGAAACTTCAATTGGTGGTATTCGTTCAATGCAAATAATGTCTTCTGGACAGGGGTATGCTTCAATTCCACCTGTTTCTGTAGCAAACTCCGAAATAGCTTCTTATGGGAATGCACCAGAAAAGGTCGGTGCAAATTCAATATTTGTTAATCTTGCAAACACCATTGCAAATACATTTACAGCAAATACTTTAATTAAGAATTCTGGAAATACTGCTTTTGGTATTGTTCTTGATTATCTTGATCTCGCAGAAACAACTTTAGCTGATACAGGAAATACTACTTTAAGAATTCAAATGACAAGTGCTAACACATTTAGTCCAAATGATATTCTTACTGCTTATAGTAGATCTGATAGTAGTCCAATTGGAGTTGGTGATTTTTCAACCGCAAATATTTCTACATCTGGTACTACCGCTACATTCACACAAGCAGATCATGGATATGGTGCAGGAGATAGAATTGTAATTACTGGTTCGGAATCTGGAACTGATGCAGCCGTTTATAACAACAATCATACAATTGCAGGAATTACAAATTCATCTACCTATACTGTAACTCTTGCAAGTGATCCTTCTGATGATAGTGAGACTTCTTTAACTATTAGAAAAATTGTTACAGCAAATATTGCATACGAAAGAATACTTTCTGAAGATTCCACAACCACACAACTATCTTTTGAAAATGGAGTGGGAACTGCAAATGATGATTACAGCAGTTCTACGAGTAATGGATTTATTATAGTTGAATCTGGCATAGATGAATCAAATTCCACATTTGCAAATACTGGAATACCAGGCAACAACGCAATTATTCAAGTCGCGAAACTTGCTGTTGGTGCAATTGAAAGTGTTTTAGTTTATGATTTTGGTGCTGGATATGCTTCAGCTCCAACAATTAATGCAGCAGCAATAGGAGATGGTAGTGCAACATTGACAGGAAATGTTGGTGTTTATGCAGAATATACTGGATACTTTGATGGTAACTATGGACTGTTGAGTACAACAAATAAAATGCAAGATAATTTGTATTATCAAGATTTTTCATATGTTATTAAGACAGACCAAGATGTTGAAACTTATAGAGATAAGATATTAGAACTGGTACATCCAGCTGGAATGGCTTTGTTTGGTGAAATTTTAATGAGAACCAGTTTGTCTGTACCTCTTATAACAAATGATAATGCAACAAGTAACATAAACTCTACCCAAGCAAATACTGCGTTAGTTGCAAATTCAGTTAATGTTCCGCTCTTTCGTCATCATGAAATTGAATTTTATACTACAGATACAACTTCAACCAATAATCAAGTTCTTGTTGAATCTAGTTTTGAATTTAAATCATTTTCTTCTGGAATTTTTGCGGGTGCTGAAAATGATGTACGTCTGGATACAACTGGAGCTAGCGTTGATTTTGATTTACAACTGGAACATGGTCACGATGTAATTACCTTAGAAGAAGCTGGATTTTTCTTAGCATTTGAAAATACTGGTGAACTTCTACTCGAACAAGATATTGGTGGTGGAGTTGGAGACAGACTAATTGAAGAAACCACAGACTTTTTACTTACTGAAGCTGAAATAATTCACATACTATTAGAAGAAGAGTCTAATGATACTGATGAAGATATACTTCTTTTAGAGGAATGGCCAGTTTTAAATGCGTTTGCAGATGAAAATCAAAGTGTTTCTTCTCCAATAATATATGAATTTACTGAACCATTTCTTGGAAAAGTTATTGGTGAAGATGATTCTGATTTAATTGTTGATGTTTTAAGTAATGATGTTTTAGAAATACAGGACTATGCTGGTGACTTTATTGTTATGGATGGTTTTAGAATTTTAAATTTCGTACAGTTAGAGGATGCTACGGATGATATTCTTTTAGAAGATGGTTCGACAACAACTGGTAATAGTTCAACTGAAGGTAAAGTATTAACTGAAGACAGTCAACCTACTACTACTTTTGATGGAGCATTTCTTGTTCAAGAAGATGAGGCTGGTAAATTTTCACAGGGGTTTAAAATAAAACAAGAGGGTGTTTTTTCAGAAGTTAGAACAGAAGGCAGACTCATACAAGAAGATGGTACTTTTCTATTACTTGAAAGTCAGATTGTTGATGAAAGTGGCCCACTAGGATTGGAAAATCCACTTGGTGATATACAAGAAACTGTATACATGGAATTGGAACAAGCTATAGGGGGTGATTCTACTGTCAGAGCAGACAAGATTTCACATTTTGTTTTAGAAGAAGATGAAGATACAATCCATACTTTAAAATTAGAAGATGGTTTTGATCTTGTAAATGAAAATGGACAGGATGCCGTTCTTCTTGAAATACAACCAAAATCCGCTCTACTTAAAATTCGTAATGAAGATGAAGCTTCAAATTTTCAAATGGAAAATTTTGATGGTGATCTAGTACAAGAAGAACAATATCAACTTCAACTAGAATCTTATACTCTTCCTTCTCTTACAGATGTAGGATTTCTTATACAAGAAAATAATGATGCTCTTCATCTTGAAGAAGCTGGTGCATATAATACTGATACAGAGGAGTTTCGTACTGCAATTTACGCTGACCACGGCCTCTTTACATTTGTCCAAAACTCATCTAATTTAAGGGCTCAAGATGGTGATGTGAGAGATGTGAAGTTTAATAATGATGGAACTAAAATGTTTGTGTTAGGTAGGGGTAATGATGGAGTTTATGAATATTCATTATCAAAAGCATTTGATGTTTCAACATTAACTTTTGTTCATAAGTTAGATATTAGTAATGAAGAGACAGCGGCAAATAGTATAGAATTCAATCTAGACGGAACTAAATTGTTTGTGTTAGGTCAATCTGATGATAATGTTGATGAATATGCATTAAGTACAGGTTTTGCTCTCTCAACAGCCTCCTTTACAGATAGTTTTGATGTTAGTACTCAAGAAGGTGCACCTTATGGTTTGGCATTTAATAATGATGGAACTAAAATGTATGTTGTTGGTTGGAATGGAGATGATGTTAATGAATATACATTAACAACAGGTTTTGATGTTTCGACAGCATCATATTCTCAAAATTTTTCAACAGAAGGAACAGGACGCAGTAATCCATCAGCAGTACAATTCAATGCAGATGGAACTTTCATGTATGTTTTACAGGGTGATACCAATGCTCGTATTCAAGAATACTCATTAACAACTGCATTTGATATTTCAACAGCATCTTTTACAAATAGAGTTTTTGATGTAACAAATGAAGAAAACAGAGCAAGAGGCTTCTGTTTTAGTAATAATCATTCTCAACTGTTTGTTACTGGTTGGCGTGGAGATGATATTAATGAATATACTGTAAATTATTCTCTTCCAGATACATCACACTCAGATGAGCCGGTAGATAGTAGTCCTTCATATTTTCTTTTTGAAAATGATGATCATGATGCTCGAGCGTATCTAATAGAAGAACCTACAACAATCCGTCACAGGATTGGAAGTGAAAATCCAGCTGATGATTTTTTTATTGTTACGGATGATGCAAAAGATACTATTGTATTTGAAAAAGAAGAATTTATTACTGATACAAATATTAAAGGTGAATCTTATGAATCGGGAACTGGCTTCATGTTACCGATGCTTATTTTTCCAACAGCAGAGTCTGGTTCTGCATTATTAGATCTTAGTTTTACTAGTAGAATAGTAATTGAAATTGATGATATTCAAAATGTAAGATTAGAAGATGGTGGTGGTGATCTTCATTATGAAGATGACTGTGCTATTTTATATGAACAACAGGAAACAACATCTGTAGGTTATCAATATGATATGATACTCCTAGAAGAATCTGATGGTACAAATCCAGTATTTATTGCCACAGAATCTTCTATGACAGAAGAAATAGATGGTATAGGGGAGCTTGACATAATTCCTAGTGGGGAAATGTCTATACAGCTTGAAAATATACATGGAAGTCTTAATAATGGATTTCTTATAAATGAAGAAAGTTCTGGTATTACATTAGAAGCTGGTACTGGCGCTGAAGGTGAAATTATATTTGAAGATGGAGAAAAACTTCTTTTAGAAATTGACGAAAAAAATAAATTTCAGGTGGAATTTCCTAGTATTGCTGCAACAGTTAGACCTACAGTTTCAGCCTTAGATACTGGTGATACTCTCAATGAGGGTAGTTTTCTTAGAACAAATGAAGGACAAAGAACATTCGGGTCAGCTGCTTTTTCACAATTATCTGGTGAGTTTGAGTTAACAACTGAAGATGGAAGATCTTATATTTCAGAAGCGAGTACAAGTAGTGTACCAGACAATCTTATATCTGAAACTTATGAAAGAGGTGTAACTGCAACAGGAACGGCTACCCACTTTGAATTCGATTTTAATAATCTTATAGTTTTAGAATCTGTTCAAGTACCACTTGATGTAGTCCAATTAGAAGATGATACGGTGCCGGGCGATATAGATGGACAGTTATTATTAGAAGGAGATTTTCTTGAACACCAACATGGTTATGGTGATGCTATTGCAATTGAAATTCAAGATTCTCGTGCATCAAGAAAAGTATCACAAATTGGTGTTGTTGAAATGGAACTCGATACACCAGAAGAAAACTCACTTATTTTAGAAACTGATGATCCCGATGTGTTTGAACTTATACAGATGGAAGGTGCATCAGTTCTTCTTGAAGATAATACTGAAGGAGTTGGTACTCTAATAACAGAAGATGATTTTACTTTAATTCATGAACATGGAGCAAATGGTAGTCTTGCAACTGAAGAAGATATACACACATTAGTTCCAGCTCCTGCTAGACTTGTAGGAGTTGGTGTACATGATTTACTTTTAGAAGAAGAAGGTATTCTTCAAGAAGATGATGATCAAATTAAATTAGAAGATTTTACACTAGATAATGTTACTCAAGAAGAATTTATTATCGGACAATTTGTTCCTTATCTTGGATTTGGAGATGAGGCTGACAATTCTATAACTATAGATGATAATATACAACTAGAATCTGCAACACACAAAACAGAAAATATTTGTATTCAAGCTGAGAGTGGAGATTTGATTGCAGATGAATCTGATGGAGAAAGTCATTTTGTTATAGAAGAGTTTTTCTTTAAATATTACAATGTAGGAACTATTACTCAAACTGGAACAACCATAACTGTATCTGGAGGCACATTTCCTTCAGCGGTTATAACCAATGGAAAATTTTACTATCAAAACGGAGAAGATTCAACAAGTATTACAGCAGTGTCTTCAAATGGTCTAGAAATAACAGTTGAAGATTCTAAAACAGTAAGTTCTGCAGAACATTATAAAGTTACATTTGGACTTGATGATACCCCCGCAGATTCTGAAGCATTTATAGTACTAGAGACAAATACTCTTGATCCAACTACTGAAGTTGTTAGAGTTGATTTAATTTTTAATGGAACAGGTGATATCAGTCATGGATATACTAGAGGTGAAGATTCAGATGGTCTTGGAACATTTACATTATCTATTGCGGCATTTGCTGATGTTGTTGGAAACGATATCACTCAAGAGGATGGAGAAAGAATTTTGGCTGAAGATTCTATTGGTGGATATGTTGCCTTTGAAGATTCTACTCAAAATGTCTCTTTAGGTATTGCTCATAGTAGAGTTTTAAATGAAGATGATACTGGTTGTTTTATTTCAAGTGAAGATCATGAAGGTAATGAGACAACTCAAGATGATAATGTTCTCATGAAAGAAATGAGTGACGCACTTCTATTAGAAGATAGTGAAACTGAAACTTTAAATTATGTATTAAGTGAAGAGGAAGGACAAATGATGTTAGAAGATGTCTTTCAAACTTCAGAATATAAAATAGTTTTAGATAGTAGTGATTCTATATTGATAGAAGAGCAATCAGCTACTGATAATTATAGATTATTAAATATGGATATGGGAAGATTTGATATTGATAGAATAGCTAACAATACATCAATGACGATTGAATCTACTGATTCTTCTGCTAGTGGAACAGATTTTTTCAAACGATCCGATTCTGCCATACTTGTTTCAAGAACAGAACAGATTGTTTGATGACTAAATATATTAGAAAAGCTTTTAAGCTTTAGAATAATTTTTTAAAAAGGTTTTGGAGGAAACAAAATGGCCGCTTTAGTAACTAATAAATTCAGAATTCATAACGCTAAACAATTTATAGAAGCGTTTGATGAGGTCGCTTTCGGATCTGGAGCTGCTATTACAGACTCTAGTGGGCTCCTCAATTCAAATATGTATCTCTTTATAGGAAAAGTAACTGGATGGAGTGATGACGCAAGTCCTCCTACTCCAACTGATTCTGTAGCAAACACTCATTATGAAAACTGGCGTGATATGATTGCTGCGAAGAAGATTACATCTACAGATGTATCACACGCTATTCCAAGAAAGAACTGGACTAATAATACAAACTATTTTGCTTTTACTGATAATACATCTACACTACATAGTCAAGATTTTTATGTAATGACTGGCGATTATAATGTATACAAATGTTTATCAAATAGTGATACAAACTCATCTGGATCTGTCGCATCAACTTCTACAACTAAACCAACTGGAACTGGTACAGCTATTATTTCAACTGCGGATGGTTATAAGTGGAAGTTTATGTATCAAATTGCTGCTTCGGATGCATTAAAGTTTGTTACACCAAATTACATTCCAGTTGATGTAGTAAGAAGGTCAAACAATTTTCTTGCAAATACTTTTGATAATGCTCCAGCTCAGGTTCAGTTTGATGTTGAAACCGCGGCAGCAGCTTCGGGTGGTGGTAATGGTGCTATAGAAGTTGTACACCTTACTACTAGAGGATCGCAATATCTCGGAGAAACAGGAAATCTTTCAGGTGTTACAAATACAACCACAGTTACAATTACTGGTACTACTCTTTCTGCTGATGATTGTATTGTAAATAATGACATATATTTCACAAGTGGTGACGCATCTGGTGAGGGTGGAACTATTACAGATTTTAATGCTACAACTAAAGTTGTAACATATTCCCCAGCTACAACTGCTGCTTCATCAACTGATGGTTATGCTATCGGGCCTAAAGTTGTAATTTCTGGTGATGGTCAAGGTGCTAATGTTAGATGTACAGTTAATGCAACTGGTGCAATTAATGCAACAGCTGTTATTGCGGGTGGAAACAATTATTCCAATGCATCAATTACTGTTATTTCTAATGCCTCTCAATCAAACAGTTTTAATCCAAGTCCTACTGCAGTACTAACACCAATTATAGGGCCAAGAGGTGGTCATGGTTCAAACGCTATTGATGAATTGGGCGGATACTATATTCTTGTTAATTCAAGACTTGAATATTCAGAATCTAATAACTTTACTACTGATAATGATTTTCGTAAAGTCGGACTTCTTGCACAACCCAAATTCTCAAATGGAGATTTTGCAAATACATCTGTAGTAGACCAAGCGACAGCAGCAGTTGTTAGTTCTTGGAACGGAACTGCATTTGCAGTTGATGAATTGGTTACTGGAGCAACCTCAGGGGCCACAGGAAGAGTTGTTGATTTTACTGGTAATAATACTATAAGAATGACAGATGTTATACCTGCAGGTAATTCAACTACCGCTGGTTTTAATGGAATTTATGGTTATTTCACAAATACAGAAGTTATTGCTGCTAATACAGTTGGAAATGGTGGTTCAGGAGCTTCTGCTACAGCAAATGGTTCGGGAGCTATAACTGGTGGAGATTTGGAAAGATTTTCGGGAGACATTATCTATGTAGAAAATAGATCTCCTATTTCAAGAGCAGATGACCAAATTGAAGATATTAAGTTGATTATCGAATTCTAATTCTTTAGGAAAATTTAAATGGCACTAACTACCAATTTTAACGCCGATCCGTATTATGACGATTATAATGCAGATGATGCATATTATCGTATTCTTTTTCGGCCGGGGTTTGCAGTTCAAGCAAGAGAAGTAACACAATTACAAACAATATTACAAAAACAAATTGAAAGACATGGAGCTCATACCTTTCAAGATGGTAGTATTGTGTTAGGTTGTGAATTAAATTATGACAATAATCTAAAATCAATTCAATTAGAAACACAGCTTAGTGGTGAAGACATTACTACTTCAGATTTTGCAAACGGAATTGTAACTGGTGGAACATCTAATGCCAGAGCTGTGGTTGTTGTAACTGCCGCATCTACAGTAACAGATCAACCAGTTTTGGTGATTAACTATTTAAATAATAATAGCTTTCAAGATGGTGAAACTATTACGGTTGAGGGTACATCAACTCAAGCAAATACGGTGAGTTCTGCGGGTGCTGCTGGTATATCTACTGGTGCGGAAAGTAACGCTGCTGTTGTTAGTTGTCAATCTGGTGTATTTTATGTCGGTGGTTATTTTGTTTTTAAAGAAGCAGAATCAGTCATTCTTGAAAAATTTAATAGTACTCCATCTTACAGAGTTGGATTTCAAGTTACAGAGTCTATAATAACTTCTGAAACCGATGGTAATCTATTAGACCCAGCACAAGGTGCGTACAATTATGCTGCTTCTGGTGCTAATCGTTACAAGATTGCTTTGGGATTAAGTGCAAAAACGTACACTGCGGCAGATGCAGTTGAAGCTGCAGCAGATGAAAACTTTTATCAACTATTAAAACTTGATTCTGGTGTAAAACTTGAAGAAACAAATTATCCAATTTATTCAGATTTAGAAAAAACACTAGCACGAAGAACGTATGATGAATCTGGTGATTATACATTAACACCATTTAATTTAGAGCTAAAAACACATCAAGGTATTACTGGAACTACTGCTAATTCTGGTTCAAGTGCAACATCTACACTTACCGGCGATGGATCTAGTTTTGACACAGAATTAACAGCAGGTGATGTAGTATTCCTTTCTGGAAATACTGCTCAAACTGCAACTATTGCATCAATTACAAATTCCACAGTTGCTACTCTAAACAACTTTTCTGGAGGAAGTGGAACATTAGTTACAAGTACTTCTGGTCAAACAATTAAATTTGACAGTAAATTTTCGGCTGGTCTTGATCCTGGCAAAGCTTATGTGAAAGGATATGAATACGAAAGTATTTCAACAAACTACGTTACTGTTGATAAGGGAAGAGACACACTAACAGTCAATTCTTATTCTTTAAATACTTCTATTGGAAATAAATTAAATATCAAAGTAGCAAATGGTTATTTCGATATTGCACGACATCAAATAATAGATTTGTATGTAGGAAATGTTGCCACTCAAAATGTCTCTGGTGATGGTACTTCAGATAGTCTTTATGGAACAACTTTTGTCACAAGAAATTCACAAACTAAAATTGGTACTGCAAGAATCAGAGATATAGACTTTTTAGCAGCATCTGGTAATACTTCAAACGTAACACATTCACAATCGGATTATTCAGTTTATCTTTATGACATAAGAACTGCAAATGCAAAAACTGGAACTGTTGCTGATACACCAAGAGAGATAAATGCTGGATCTGGTGCAAATACTGCAGTGAGTGGATTCATGCCAATTTTTTCAAGTGATTCAACATCTTCTACATTTGAACCAAGAAAAGATGTAATAACAATTGGTACTAATAAATTTGGTAATACTTCATCTACAAACTACCTTACTGGTGGAGGATCAACAAATACTTCTTTTGCAAAAATTGGACAAGTATCTGGACTATATGAAGGTGCAACTATTAAAGTTACAACTCCAAGTTTAAATAAAATAGTTGGTACAGATAGTACTTTTGCTGGTATCTATGGTATAGCTTTAGAACACAATCAAGATACAGCAACAAATGGTTTGTATGATCACTCGCCCGGTGTTATTTTATTAGAAGATCAATCTACTGATGTATCAAATACTACTTACACTAGAACTATAATTAGTTACACAGCAAATGCAGATGTCGCAATAGTTCAAGTAGATTCTGATATGGATGATCGCCCTGTATTTTCAGCTAATTTAACTGGTGGTGCAACATCTGGTGAAGCTTCAACCTTTGAAGTTACATTCCAAATAAAAGACATTGATTCAATTGCTTTAACTAATACTACTGTAAGATTTGGTGACGCTGAAGTTGATGAGACTTCACGATATGGTAATGTTGCTACTGCAAATACTATTTTAGAAAACACACAACTTAATTCATTATTATTTCCACTTCCAGATAGACCATTATCTCTTGCAAATAATATAACATATACTTACAAAGATTCAAAAGCTCTTACAACTGATTCAGGTGGTGTAGTAACATTTTCTTTGAGTGGAACTGATACTTTTACTGACCTTGGAACACCAATATCTGCAGCCAACGCTGAAGAAAATTTTATAGTTGTTGTAACTGATAAACAAAGTGATGCTGCTAACTCTATTGGGTATGTTCCAGTTAGTGATGGCCAATATCTTAGTTTCAGTAATACAGATGGAATTAGTAGAACTATAAATGTAGCTTCTACTTCTGCAGTTATTGACTGTAATACATCCTCAGCTATTAAAATTTCAGTCGCATACACAGCAAAGAAGGTTGCTCTAACTGGCTCTGGAAAAACTAAAGCTATAATTGCTGGTATTGTTAATACTGCATATAATTCTTCAAATACTTCTGGTGCAAATAATATTCATACTTGGTCACCAAAAGGACAGTATTTTGTGGATGCTCCATCAAGAATTACAGGAGTTCCAATTGAACTTCCTGTTACTGATGTATTTAATTTAATTAGAGTTGTTGACTCAGGTTCTTTAACTGTTGATGTTTCTAACTCTATGATGATAGCTTCTGCAAATGATGTCACATCTTCATATTCTTTAAATACTGGTCAAACTGACAATCTTTATGGTCATGCATCAATTCAATTACGGCCTGGAAAAACACCACCCTCTGGTAAAATTGCTATTGTGTTCGATAGATTTAGTCACTCTGGTTCTGGCTTTTTCACAGTTAATTCTTACATGGGTCAAATTGGTGCTAATATTAATGGAAGAAATAGTGATAATTCAAGGTTTAATGCTAACTCCAAAATATTTACTTATGGTGATATTCCCAAATATACAAGTCCATCAACTGGTTCAGAGTATAGACTTACAGATGTTTTAGATTGGCGTCCGTATGTTCAAGAAAATACACATGATGGAACTACTGCAACCACATTTCATCTCGCTAACAATACTGATGCTGTAGCAAACTCCTCTATTCTTCTTCCAGATTCAGATACATCAGCAACTCTGGATTATTCTTACTATGTTCCAAGAATAGATAAATTAACTCTTACAAGAGATAGAACATTTGAAGTTATCAGAGGAATTGCGTCAACTGATCCTGTCGCTCCACCAGATGCAGAAGATTCAATGACACTCTACACATTGGGGATTCCTGCATACACATTTTCTCTTACAGATATTGAAACAAGATACATTGATAATAAGCGTTTTACAATGAGAGATGTTGGTAAATTAGAAAAAAGAATTGAAAGGATGGAGTATTATACATCTCTCAATATTTTGGAAAAAGAAACAGCAGCAAGAGACATATCTTCTGATATTGAAAGAGATTCCCTTTTCAATGCTACAGGCTCAAGATTTAAGAATGGTATTTTAGTTGATCCATTTGCTGGTCATTCAATCGGTGATGTTGCATTAGATGATTACAAAGCTGCAGTCAATTTTAAAGAAAAAAAATTAAGGGCTCCATTTTATTATGACAATTTTAGATTTACATATGATGCAACAACTAGTAATAATACTGTAAAAACTGGTGACCTTATTACTTTACCTTATACAAATACTACATTTGTTGATCAACCATTATATTATTCATCTTACTCTATTAACCCTTTTAATATAACAAACTATATTGGTAATGTTAAACTTGATCCCCCTTCTGATACTTGGTTTGATGATACAACCAGACCAGCTGTTGTTACAAACGTAGAGGGGCATCATGACAATTGGGCTTTAAGTCCTAGTGATGGGCGAGTCGGATTTGGTTCTCAATGGAATGATTGGTCTGTAAACTGGTCAGGAGAACAGATTAATCCAGAGCCACAATCTGCAATATCAAATGGTGGTACAACAACTGTTAGTACACGAAGTACAAAATCAATTTCACAAAATAAAACAAAATTTGGAATTCAAGCAGATAATCCAGTTGAAACTATTATTAAGTCAGTTGGAAATCGTCTTGTTGATATGAGTATAGTTCCTTATATCAGATCACAGAGAGTAGCATTTTCAGCAAAAGGATTGAAACCTTTTACAAATGTATATGTGTATATTGGAAGTACTGATGTAGCTGCAAATACAGAACCTGCAAAGAAAGTAGTTTTTACTGGTGCTAATGGAGCATTTCAAGAAGGTGAAGTAGTTAAGGATAGTGCTAACAATCAAGGTATAATTAGAATTGCATCTAATACTGTCAGTAATGCTGCTACTATTTTTATTACAGATATTACTGGAAATACAAGTGCAACTTTGGCAAGTCCAGTAACATCTCAAAACAATAGAACTACAAATTCTTCCATAGGATTTGCTGTTGCAAATGTAATTACTGGACAAACTACAGGAGCAAATGGAACTATTTCTTCTATTGTAGCGAATTCAAGGGGTATACTTACAGGATCTAATTCTCAAATGCAAACTGATGGTAATGGTACAATTGCTGGAGATATAGACATTGTTGATGGAACATTTAGAACTGGTGATAGACTTATCAGATTAACAGACCATGCAAATAATGAACTTGCAAGTACGACAACTGTCGCTGAAGAATTATTTAAAGCTAAAGGTCTTTTCCAAACCAGAGAAAAATTAATAGTATCAACAAGAGAGATTTTAACTCGTAGAGAATCTTTAACTAGTGAAGAAATTGTTACTGATTCTTCTAATAGACAAAGTGGTGTATCAAACTATCTTAATCCATTATCACAAACATTTTTTGTTGAACCTAATAACTATCCAATGGGAGTGTTTCTCAAGCATGTGAGTTTATATTTCTATGCAAAGGATTCTAATCTTCCTGTTACTGTACAGATTAGACCAGTTGTAAATGGAATTCCAAGTGCTTCACATATTATTCCATTTTCTGAAAAAACACTAAATCCAGATAGTATCACAGCTAATACTTCAACCCCTAGTGCTACAACTTTTATATTTGATTCACCAGTATATCTAGCTACAGGAGAATACGCATTAACTGTATTATCTAATAGTTCTAAATCTACTCTTTGGTCTGCATTAATTGGACAAAATAGTGCTGGAACTACTCGTATGATTACTCATCAACCATTTGTAGGAAAACTCTTTGGGCCATCTAACGCCGGAACTTGGGCTGATGATACTGGAAGAAGTTTGATGTTTAACTTAGCTAGATGTAATTTTACTGGAACTGGTGGAGTTAACAATTATGCTGTGTTTAGTTCTCATGCAAATGGAGCAGCTGGTAATACTGCAAATGTGTTGTATCAAACTTTTAAAACAACCACCTCTACTATAGAATTTAGTAATACCTCAGTAAATTATCAATTTAAATCTTTTGATACTACTAATACAGCAGTGGATTTTACAGACTTTAGTACAGACCAAAATATTTTACTTTTAAAAAATAGACAGATGACCTCAGATACAAATGGTATGTTTTTGGTCAACGCATCAATGTCAACATCAAATAGTCATGTGTCGCCAATCATTGACCTTGACAGATTAAGTGTAATAACAATTGATAATGATATAGATGACGCTGGAATTTCTGCAAACGATATTATAATAACCACTCTTGGTTCTGGTTATACGAACACTGCAGCTGCAGCTTATTCGGGAACAATTTCAGCACCAGACCTTGCAAATGGAACTACTGCAACAGTCAATGTTCAAGTAGAGGTTACTCTATCTTGTAATACTGGTGAGGGAGCTGATGCACTAATTTCTGCAAACTCAGACTATACAATCAATGCAAGTAATCCTGGCGCGTTCGTAGTTGGTGAGGGTGTAAGAATTGTAGCAAATACTGCAGGTGGAGAAGTTACACAATCTGAACAGTCTGGTGATGCAGCTCATGGAATAATTTCAAAACAAACTTTTGTTGGAAGTGATTCTTCTAAAAACGTAGCAACCATTACAATCAAGACAAGTTCAAATAATGAAGGACATTTTCAAAATGGTGTTATTGTATTTTCAGATAGTACAGCTCAAGATGGTGACCATACAAATTCACAAGTTTCTGTAGGATCAAATACCTTTATGGCTGTAAATGTAGTAACTGGTATCGTTGCAAATGTTGTTCCAATCGTATCTGGTTCTGGATATTTAACAACTCCTACAGTTACATTGTCTACTAATGCATCAACAAATGCTACAGCAAATATAGTTGGTGAAGATAATGCAAGTGGTGGTAATATTAATGCCAAATACATTTCTCGTCGCGTAACTTTGGAAGATGGTTTTGATGCATCTGATTTAAAAGTCATATTAAATTCTTATAAACCTCTAGGTACAGAAGTTCATCTTTATTATAAAGTAAAGGGTGAAACTGATCCAGAAGATTTTGATACTAAAGATTATGTTATAATGACTCAAGAAACTCCTAGTTCATTATATTCTGGTAGTGAGGAAGATATTAAAGAGTTTATATACAAAACTTCTGGTGAGGAAATAAAGTATACTTCAAATGGTGTAAACTATGATACATTTAAAAGTTTTGCGGTTAAAGCTGTAATGACTTCTAATAATGTAACTGTAGTTCCAAAAGTTAGAGATATAAGAATAATAGCATTGGATTAAAAATGAATGTAATTCAAACAGAAGATAATAGTTTTGTTCGGGATTTACATTCAAAAGCCCTTATAAACACAGATAGAATTGCTCTTGAGAATCATCGTAAAAAAAGACAAGTTGAAATACAGCAAGCTCAAAGACTACAAGAGATGGAAATTAAGGTGGAAGAATTGGTTACTGTAAAGGATGAAATGCTTGAAATTAAGAGTCTTCTTCAAAAGTTAGTTAATACGAAGGAGTTATAAAAAATGCCAACTAATGATACTCTTACATCTTATGTAATGTTATCGGATACTTTTGATCAGTGGCGGATGAAAACTAATGAGTGGCTGTCTATGACAAATGAAGCCGGCTCCTCTAATTTCATTAAAACAAATGAGGCAACTAATTCCACAAGTAATACTACAGGTTCAATAACAACAGCTGGTGGTTTGGGTACTGGTTCAAGTGTGACTATTGCAGAAAACTTAACTCTTCATGGTCGCGGAGATCTTAAAAGTACAGTAAATTTTAAGGATTTAATTCATATACTATCGGAGGATGCAGACGAATTTACTCATATTCTTTTAGAAGATGGAGAAACCGCTTTTCCTGAAGTTTCAAGAGAAGGTTATTTTTTAATAGAACTTTCTAATTATGTTGATATTGATGGAGCAGTACAGATTGATGGTGCCACAACAATTGGTGTAGATGGTACTGGTAGAGATGTTCTTTTTTTCGGTGACACTTCTGCACAATATATGTTGTGGGATCAGTCTGCAGATGAGTTGATTTTAAATGGTGACACAAAATTATCATTTCATGATGGAGCAGGTGGAGAAAATATTGTTGCTTCTTCTGATGGTCACTTAGAAATTAATGCTGGAACAACTTTAGACATTACAGCTGCTACTGTTGATGTTAATGCATCTACAGCAGTTAATGTTGACGCACCCACACAGATTAATAATACAGTAACAGTCGGTGTAGACGATACTGGATATGATGTTATATTTTATGGTGCAACTTCAGGTGCTTATATGAAGTTTGATCAATCATCAAATGATTTAGAATTTGCTGGAGCAGCTGCTATAAGTATAGACACTACAACAGATTCAAGTAATACAACCACAGGATCATTTCACACAGATGGTGGTGTAGGTATAGCTAAAAAATTGTATGTTGGTACTCACTTAGATGTAGATGGTACAACAAATTTAGACGCTGTTGATATTGATGATACTGTACAAATTGATAATACAGTAACAGTTGGTGCAGATGAAGCAGGATTTGATGTCAAGTTTTTTGGTGATACATCTAGTTCATATATGTTGTGGGATACATCTGCAGATGATTTAATTTTAGCTGGAGCAGCTGCTTTAAGTATAGACAATACTACAGATGCAAGTTCAACTACTACAGGATCATTTCACACAGATGGTGGTGCTGGTATTGCTCTAAAACTTTTTGTCGGTACTGATTTAGATGTAGATGGTACAACAAATCTTGATGCTGTTGATATAGATTCTACAACTCAAATTGATAATACAGTATCAGTAGGAACTAATGGTAGTGGTCAAGATGTTAAGTTTTTTGGTGCTACTTCTGGAAACTACTGGCAGTGGGATGCATCTGCAGATAAAGTTATTCAAATTGGTAGTTCTCAACTTACTGGTGCTTTAACAGTAGGTGTGGATGATACTGGACATGATGTTAAATTTTTCGGAGCTTCTGCTGGTGCGTTTATGTTATATGATGAGTCAGAGGATACTCTTGAGATTCGTGGCCCATCAGCAGATGCAACTACAAGTAGTGGTAAATTAAAACTATCAACTTCACTTACAGATATAAATGATGGTGATGTGATAGGTAGTATTGGTTTTAAGGCTCCATTAGAAGCTGGTTCGGGGGATGCGATATTGATTGGTGCTTCGATATTCGCTGAAGCAGATGCGACATTTTCATCTTCAGTTAACTCAACAGATTTGGTGTTTGCTACTGGTGATTCTGAAGCTGCATCGGAGAAAGTACGAATTGATAGTACGGGCCAAGTTACTTTTGCAGATGGTGCAATTGATGTAGATATTGCAAGTCATGATGGAACAAATGGATTAAAGTTGGGTGGGACACTCGTTACGGCTACTGCAGCAAATTTAAACGATATTCCTAACGAGGTAAATCTAGGTAAGTGTATTGCCTTTTCTATAGTCATGGGTAATCCAGACTAATTTTTTATCTTAATCATAACAACAGAAATCATAAATATATTAGAAAAACTAAAAGTTATTTAACAACAAGGAATTATAATAAATGTCATCTAACGTAGCAATAACAGATACCTTTGATCAATGGCGAACGAAGAGTAACGAATGGTTGTCTATGACATCCACTGCTGGTACTGATAACGCTATTAAGTTAAATAATACAACCAATTCTACAAGTAACACTACAGGGTCTATTATTACTGCTGGTGGTATTGGTGTATCTAAAAGTGCGGTTATTGGTGGAAAATTAACTGTTTTTGGTGACACAGATATAGATGGAACAGCTTTCCTTGATGCAGTAGATATTGATGGAGCAGTACAAATTGATGGTGCCGTGACAGTAGGAGTAGATGGAACAGGCCAAGATGTTAAGTTTTTTGGTGACACTTCTGGACAATTTTTATTGTGGGATCAATCAGCTGACGAATTGGCTTTAGTTGGTGACTCAAAACTTTCATTTCATGATGCTGCCGGGGGTGAAAATATTGTTGCTTCTTCTGATGGTCACTTAGAAATCAATGCAGGAACTACTCTTGATATTACAGCTCCAACTGTTGATATAAATGCAGCCACATCACTCAATGTTGATGGTGCAACACAAATTAATAATACAGTAACAGTTGGTCAAAATGATACAGGATATGATGTTAAGTTCTTTGGTGCTACAGCATCTGCTTTTATGTTATGGGATCAATCAGAAGATGATTTAGTATTAGCTGGAGTATCAAATTTAAGTATAGACAATACTACAGATTCTAGTTCAACAACTACAGGATCATTTCATACAGATGGTGGTGCCGGTATAGCTAAAAAATTATATGTCGGTACTGATTTAGATGTAGATGGAACAGCTAATCTTGATGCTGTTGATATTGATGGTGCTGTTCAAATTGATGCTACTGTATCAGTCGGTGTAGATGGTACTGGATATGATGTTAAATTTTTTGGTGCGACTACCAGTGCTTTTATGTTATGGGATGAAGACGAAGACGATCTGGTTCTTTCAGGAGTAGCAGCTTTAAGTATAGATACCACTACAGATGCCACAAACACAACTTCAGGTTCATTTCACACAGATGGTGGAGTTGGTATAGCCAAAAAACTTTATGTTGGAACAGATTTAGATGTAGACGGAACAGCTAATCTTGATGCAGTAGATATTGATGGAGCAGTACAGATTGATGGAACAGTTACAGTAGGTGTAGATGATACTGGCTATGATGTTAAGTTTTTTGGTGCTACTTCTGGATCATATTGGTTATGGGATGAAGATGCGGATGGAGTTGTTCAAGTTGGTTCTACTCAGCTTACTGGTGCGGTAACAGTCGGTGTAGATGATACAGGCCACGATGTTAAGTTCTTTGGTGCTTCAGCTGGTGCATTTATGTTGTATGATCAGTCAGAAGATACTCTTGAAATACGAGGGGCATCGGCGGATGCAACTACAAGTACTGGTAAACTACTGTTAACAACTGCACTTACAGATATAAATGATGGTGATGTAATAGGTCGAATTGATTTTCAAGCTCCAGTAGAAGCCGGTGGAACAGATGCCATAGTAGTCGGTGCTACAATACTAGCTGAAGCTGATGCAACATTTTCATCTTCAGTCAATTCAACCGATTTGGTTTTTTTAACTGGTGATTCTGGAGCTGCAACAGAAAAACTACGAATTGACAGTACAGGTCAAGTTACTTTTGCAGATGGTGCAATTGATGTAAACATTGCAAGTCATGATGGAACAAATGGTTTAAAACTAGGAGGAACACTCGTTACAGCTACTGCATCAAATTTAAACGCCACAAGAACAACAGCAACTACAGGAAAAGCAATCGCTATGGCTATTGTTTTTGGTTAATACTATAAATCATAAATAATCTAGAAGAACTAAATATTATAAGAAGAGTTATTTAACAACAAGGAACTATAACAAATGTCAGCCAACGTAGCACTATCAGATACCTTTGATCAATGGAGAGTTAAAAATAATGAACTCCTAGTTATGACACAGGCAGATGGCTCTTCTAACTTTATTAAACTAACCAATACAACTAATTCTACTAGTAATACTACAGGGTCTATCATATCTACAGGAGGTATTGGTATATCTAAAAGTATGGTTATCGGCGAGAATCTTAATGTACATGGTAATATTCATGCTAACGGAAACATTACCTCAGATGGAAGTATAACTCTCGGTGATGCTGGTACAGATAATATTGTATTTACTGCTGATATAAATTCAAGTATCATACCAAACACTAATGGTGCTTTTGACATTGGTAATTCTACACAGTATTGGTCTAATGGATTTTTTGAGTCTGTAAAACTTTCTGCGGCATCAGATCTCGGTATGACTGCTTTAGAAATAGATGCAAACGATGCAGACCAAGCAGCTCTTACTATTGATGGAGAACAAACCACAGTAGCTGTTATGAGAATTGATGCAGATGCGTTAACAACTAACTCAGCTGCAGTATTTGATGATAATTCCGCAGATACAAGTGCAAGAGCTTCAGTACAAATTGTACAAGACAACGCAGCTGCTCTTGCTGCCACCGCATTAAAAATACAATCTGATGGTGGTATTACTGGTATGCAAATAGATAAGAATTATACTGATGTATCTGCTGCAACCGTTACAGGATTACACGTTGATTTTGATAGAACTGTGCCCGGATCTGGTACAGCAGCATTTACAGACATTGGAATTGATCTGGATGTAACTTCTGCTGGTTTAGGTGTAACTACCACAACTGGATTAGATATTGATGTTGTCGGTGCTACTTCTGGAACACACACTGCAGTCGGTTTAGATGTTACGGTAGGTTCAGCTGATGTTAACTATGCTGCTAAATTTTCTGGTGGTGGTATAATGATAAAAGAACAAGCAAATGCTGATACAGATATAGCTGCTTATGGTCAGTTGTGGGTAAAATCTTCAACTCCAAATACATTACAATTCACAGATGATGCAGGAAAAGACCAAGCAATGGCTTCAATAGGTAAATCCGTTGCATTGTCTATTGTTTTTGGCTCATGATGTTAATGTTATAAATATACATGAATAAAAAAATTTTAAGGAAATAAACCAATGGCAAACCCAAACATAGTAAGTGTAACAAGCATATACGGCGAGAGTATAGGTGAGGCTCTGACTACTACTGTCACTACCGATATAATGACTGTTGCTTCTAATAAACTTGTAAAAATAAATTATATTCAAGTAGCAAATGATCATGCCTCAACCGCCATAACTGTTACTGTTGCTATTGTTAAAGCTGGTTTCACTTCTGATGGTATAGGGTCTGGTGAAGATAATGCTGCAACAATATATCTCGCTTCAACAGTTGATCTCCCAGCAGATGATGTTTTGGTTCTCATAGATAAACCAATTTATCTAATGGAAGGAGATGTGCTAGAAGGTGGTGCAAGTGCAGCTACAGCAGATATTTTCATTTCATATGAGGTTATAGATGACGCATAGTATTAATAGTAATAACAGAAGGAGTAAAAATGTATCTTAGAGATAAAGAGCAAAGACTTACTAAATCTGGCAATACCTTGATTGGTCAAGGTACAGGTAGAGCTCTGACTACTGGTACTAATAATATTGCGATGGGTCAATCGGCGGGTGATGCAATAACAACTGGAACAGACAATATCTCAATTGGAAGAAGTTCATTGAGTGCTTCTACTGATGGTGCTTCTAATATTGCAATAGGAGTAAATGCAATGCAAGTATCAGCAAATGATGGAGATAAAAATGTCGCAATTGGTGATACTGCATTGGGTGGCGGAGATGTTTCTGGTGCAAGTAATGTTGCAATTGGAACAAATTCAATGGATGCGTTGACTACTGGTGCATGTAATATCGCAATAGGAATAAATGCACTTGGTGCTGCTACCGATAATGTGAGAAATGTTGCAATTGGTGAAGGTGCACTGGCATCATCAGTAAATGATGGAGGTTATAATGTCGCAATAGGATGGACAGCTCTGTCTGCCGGTGATGTTTCTGGTACTCATAATGTTGCAATTGGGTCAGCTGCATTGACTGCTCAGGTTACTGGAACTCATAATGTTGCAATAGGACAAGAAGCGTTGACCTTAGCTACGTGTGGACTTCATAATATTGCGATTGGAACAGGTGCAATGGGTGCATCAGTAGTTGTTGGAAATTGTAATATCATGATTGGTCAAAGTGCAGGAAATGCAATACTTGGTGGTGCTAGAAATATTGGAATTGGATGTGATGCGGCGGGTGCTGTGACTACTGGTTGTAATAATATTGCAATTGGTGATGGTGCCGGGCTCGGCGTTACTACTGAACATCGCACCATTAATATTGGTTGTGGAGCAAACCAAACAACAGAATGTGTAGCGTGTATTGTGGCAGTTTGTGTCATGGCCCCAATATTTACTGCAACTTCTGATTGTCGTTCTAAGAAAGACATTAAAGATCTTCCTTACGGATTAGACTTTATCAATCTCCTAAGACCAGTATCTTACAAATGGAAACCACAAGCAGATAAGTTAGACAAAGACGGAAATCTGCTTGAAAAAGGAGAAAGAGCTCATACTCATCAAAGAACTATGTTTGGACTTCTTGGACAACAAGTAAGAGAAGCAACGAAAAAATTGGGATTGAGTTACAACGATTTTGCAGGATTTCATGATCAAGAGTATGAAAACAAAGACAATCCCGATTGGAAAAAATCATATACGATGGAAAATAAAACAATTCAGTTGGCATACGATGATTTTATTGCACCACTTATTAAATCCGTGCAAGAATTGTCTGCTGAGGTTGACTCATTAAAGGCACAACTTAAAACTACATAAATGAACACATATATTATTGAAGGCGGCATTGGTAAACAAGTCGCCTTTTCTGCGATTATAAATGCACTTGTGAAGAAGGATAAGGAAAAGATTCAAATACTCTCTCCTTATGTAGACATTTTCGGTGGAAACACCAATGTCAAATATGCATTCGATGCAAATACAATTCCAGTACACGACAAACGAATACTAGATTCTCAGAATATCTGTTATTGTGAACCTTACAAGGCTAATTTTCTCAAGGGTGATCATCACATCATCCAAAGTTACTGTAAATTGTTCGGGGTGAAATACGAAGAGAAGATGCGACCAAAGTTGTACACAGATCATTACAAAGATGGAGCAAAAAAGACTGCAGGAGATGATGATTTCATAGTGATTCAGTTTTCGGGAGGACAAGCACCAGCTGGATTTAATGCTCAAAATGTATATGTAAGTAATGACCCTACGAGAAATTATAATCCATTTTTAGTACAAAAAGTGGTTGACCTTATCAAAGAGAAACACGAAAATCTGAAGATACTGAACTTCTCTCTTCCCAACGAACCAAAGTACGAAGGAACGGAACAACCAGAACTAATGCCGTTTGCACAATGGCACGAAATCCTGAAACTCCCAAACTGTAAAGGGTTTATTTCGGTTGATTCTTGTTTGAATCATTTCGCCCGAAGTGCGGGGAGAAGGGGTGTAGTAATTTGGGGTGGTACACGATGGACACAATTTGGGTATAAAGAAAATATAAATGTTAATAACTGGTGGAACGAATGGGATGAATGGGATAATGAAAAGTTTGAACCACAAGATCCAAGAAACATTCAAGTAGATCCATCAGAGTTGGTTGATTATTTTGAAAAAATTTATGGAAAGGAATTAATAAAATGAAGTTTAAGAATGCGGTATTTGTAGACCAAAAATTTATGGAAACAATTGCAAAATGTAACGAGTACGAAGATTGGGAGCCAAAAGGTGCATACTGGTTCAATCGGTTGGTTAAGAAATTACGATCTGCACAAGAAGATTATAATGATACTAGATTAAAACTGGTCAATAAATACGCAGATGAACCAGACAAAGATGGAAATGTAAAGGTTGCAGAGGTTCATGTTCCAGCATTTTCAACTGCTATGGGAGAAATTCTTGAAGAAGAGTTTGAGATAAATGGAATCAAACCAATCAAATTTCCAGCTGGATTAAAACTTTCCCCGATTGAAATGGGGTTGATGGAAGAGGTTGTTGATATGTCAGAGTTTTTAGATGATGATGAGGATGAATGAAACTCAATCTTGGATGTGGACATGGATAATTTTACAGTTGCTGATAATTTTCTTCCAAATGATGTATTTGAAAATATTCGTTTGGCTGTTTTACCATCATATAAAGAAGTGAATGAAACATCTATTGAAAATACAAAAATTACATGGACATATAATCCAAAAATAAACAATGTTAAAGATAAAGATTGGAAATTATTTTATATGTTTCACGTTCCTTATCATAATACTATTTTATGTTCTTCTTTCAGTTTATTTGAACCAGTTTTAAAATATCTTGAAATAAGATCATTAATTAGAATTAAGTGTAATTTATACCCAAATACAGAAACTATTAAAGAACATGGAATGCACACAGATTATCCTTTTCCACATAAATCAGCTATATTGTATATCAATACTTGTGATGGATATACTAAATTTGAAGATGGAACAAAAATAGATAGTGTAGCGAATAGAATGTTAGTGTTTGAGGGAGAAACATTACATACTTCAAGTAGTACTACTGATCAAGTTGTTCGATGTAATATTAATTTTAATTACGTTTAGGAATATTATAATGATTATAAATTTATTTTCTACACCGATTATATCAGAAGAATTGAATATGGATTTGAATTCTTTGTCTGATTATGCGTTGTCCGCACAAAAGTTTTTTCCAGCAGGAATACAAAAATCCAACTTAGGGGGGTGGCATAGTAATCGTCTGAAAGAAGAAAATATTCGGAATGAAGAAATGAAAAAATTATTAGAATTAATTATCAATTTCATGAGAGAATATAAAGAACAATTACATATTAAACGAGAGTTGGAGCCAAGAATTACTAGCACTTGGATTAATATAAATCGTAAAGGTAATATTAGTCGTGTTCATATTCATCCCGATTGTCATTTTTCTGCTGTATTCTATGTTAAAGTTGAAACAGCAGGAAATTTAGGTTGTTTGGAATTGTTACATCCTTCTAGAGATACAATTGATTTTTGTTGGCAAGATATTCATGAATATGATCAAACAGAAACATTAACTGCTCTTGAGATAAGTCCAAAACCAAATGATTTGTATATTATTCCGGCTTGGTTGCCACATTCAGTATTACCTCATGGTAATCAAGATCCAAGAATAACAATAACAATTAATTTAGCTTATATTTAATCTTATGCCTTTCTACGATTTTTATTGTAAAGTATGCCACATTCTCAATGAAGATGAGTTTTTTAAAATAGCAGATGAAAAAAATGTTGAATGTATAGAATGTGGAAAACAGATGGAACAAGTTATTTTAAAGGCTCCTGGCCTAAGTGATCCGGCCGGAATTGGCCAGAAATGGACAAACGATGGTTATCAGATGAGAGATGAAAAAACTCAAGAGCTTAGAATAGTTACGGAAAAGTGGGATAAAGGAAAAAATGTTATACGCTCGGATGTACACAAAGATGATCCATCAACTGGGTATAAACCCAAATTTAAAACCGAAGGGGTAGACCTAAAAAAGATGATGCAGAACAGACCTGTACCTGTGGGGAAATTAAGACCCCTAAAAACAGTTGATGGGTCTTCTAAGAAAAAATAGAAATGTTATAAATAATAATATCAATTGAAATCGTTTGCGTATAAATATATTAAGAGGAACGAATTATAAAATTTAGGAGAGTAAAACTATGGCATTACATCTAAGATCTGACGGAGTTTATTTTGGTGATTTTGACAATACAGGTGGAGAAACATCTGAATTATTTGATGATTATGAAGAAGGAACATTCACTCCAGAGTTCCATTTTCAAAATGGTACTCAGGAGAGTAATAAAGCTTTTACTGTACAGGAGGGTGCATATGTTAAAAATGGGCAAATGTGCGTGGCCGAATTCAGAGTTATAGGAACATATTCAGGTGGAAATCAAGATAATGTAAATGGGGGTTTTCCGTTTAGTCATTATGGTGGTTTCGATTCAACTAGTGGAGGGCCTGGTGTGATAGTAACTGGAAATGGTCAAAACTTTCCAGCTACAGCCGTGTACCTTTCTGATAACACCGCCAACTTTACTTTTGCTTCAACTCATGGTACTGGTAACTATACACAGTCAATGCCGACCAGCTATAATGTTATGGCGATAATTCCATTCCGAACTAATGCATAGAACTACTTAAAAATAAAGGAATTTTGTGGCTATAGAAAAAAAAGAAAGAATTATTTCAATCACAATTGGTGGAAAAGGAGCAGATGGAAAAGCTTATCCATTTGATTTGTCTGTTGGTACAGAAGTATCTATATGGGAAGATGGAGAATATCTCTCTAGCTCTGTTCAAAGAAAAGTTTGGTTTCCTGACGATGATGTGTCAAATGAGCCAGATCAAGTTAAGAATTTAGCAGCGACTTCATGGACTGATGAAGTAAAAGCAAAGTGGGATGAAATAAATCCTCGTAAAATAACATCCGGGCCCGGTTCTGATTTTCCAAAAAAACTTGATGAAGATGGAAACCCCCTTCCTGACCGAGAGAATGCCCATCTTTTAGATTAATATTTTAGCACACTTCTGAGTCTACATTATAGCTACAGGGTGATACATTATGAAGTAATGAAATTTTATGATCCAGCGAAAAGGAAAATATGTCAGAAAAAAGTGAAGCTCCTAAGAAACCTTTACAAACAATTGAAAATTCAAAACTAGAACAGTTTATAGGGATATATCCTAAAGCTGTACCAAAAGATACTTGTTTTGAACTTGAAAACTGGTTCAATATGTTATCAGAACAAGACATGACTATGACATCCTACGAAGAGCTTCGAGGAACAAGAACATTAACTGAAAGAAAGGATGAAGTTTCATTCATACCATCGGGAATACCAGAATCCACTTTTCCAAGCTCTCCTGTTAAATTTCTTTGGGGAGGTTTGAAAAAATGTTTCGATGATTATGCTGTAAAATATGCAATAGATATACCTGTGTATTCACATACATTTAAAATTCATAAAGTACTACCATCTGGTGGGTATCATATTTTTCATCACGAAGATGCCTTTGCCGTGTCTACTAGAATGCTTGCTTGGATGATTGTAATAAAGGCTCCAGAAAAGGGGGGAGAAACAGAATTTTTATATCAATCAATAAGAGTAGAACCAAAAGTAGGACAATTAACGATATGGCCTTCGGCATTTACACATAAACATCGTGGAAATCCACCATTAGAAGGTGAAAAAATTTATGCAACGGGTTGGTTTAATATGTCTGATCAAGGAGGCCCACTTGCGGGAATTGATAATTATGATCATTTTAATGTTACAAAATGATGAACGATTTAGAAAAACCTCAAGAAATACCAATACATTGTGAATATTTACAGCCATGGTCTACATTTGTATTAAAAGTTCAAATGCCTTTATCCTATGTTGATATGTTAATAGAAATTACAGATGATATTTTAGAAAGAAATGAAACTTCTGAAAGATTTGGAGATCATCTAGCGGGGGAAATTGAAGATGAATTCATAATATCACCAAAATACTTTAAAGATTCAAAAAAATACGAAAACATTCTTGTGTTTATCAATCAAACATCTTCTTTTTATCTTACAAATCAACTATGTCAAAGCAATCCATTTAAAAAAGATGTTTATCTTAATCAAGAATGGGTATTTAAAATACAATCTATGTGGACTGTTTCTCAGAAAGACAATGAATATAATCCTTTACACGGTCATGGTGGAGGTAGACTTTCAGCAGTAACATGGTTGAAAATTCCAGAATATTTGCCTGATCGTAAAAATCGAAAAAACAGATCAGATGGTGCTATTACGTTTGTAGGTAACGCACAATACGGACATGAGCCAAATGGTTTGTGTACCGCTAGTTTTACAGATTATCCACAAGTAGGAGATTTTTATATATTTCCTTCACCATTATTACATGAAGTATATCCATTTAGAACAAAAGATGGTAAGGGAGAAAGAAGAAGTGTCTCTATGAATATTGATTTTTCTAACAAAGAAAAATATGATAATATGATTAAACAACAAAATGATATGGAAAAAGGAATTGTGTCAGGTAAAGAAGGACTTACACGAAAAGATCGAAATCCTTGGGCCAGTACTGGAATTATACCAAAATAATGAATTTCTTCAAAAAAGATAATGAAATAATATTTTTTCATAATGAACCTAGTATTACCGATTTATTTCCTATTGTAGAATCAAAAGAGTTAAAATTAAATTGGCCAAATAAATTAAGACAGGATTTGAAAAATCGTGTAAAAAAAGATACTGAACTTGATATGTATTACAATCATGTATCAAGGTGTCCTGGCATATTTGATTTATTTAAATACGGTTATGTGGTGTCTCTCCATAAAGATATTATGATACGGCCCAGAGGACATGGATTTGAATGGGAAACAGTAAAACAAGAACATTTACCAAATCATTTTTCAATACAAGTACAAGATAAAGATACAGGGACAAATTTAATACCAAAACCGCCATGGGCGTCAGATTTTATTATTAAAATCAATACTGGATGGCACGTTGTAGTTCCAAAAGGGTTAAAATTTATAATGTTACCTATAGCATATCCAGATTCTTTTGAATTCACATCTACAATAGGAATTTTAGATCCTTCCATAGCAACAGATATAAACTTTCAAATGTTTTGGAATGAGAAAGAAGACACTATAATTAAAGCAGGAACACCTTTAGGACAATTGATACCTCTCAGCGATAAAACATTTAAAATGATACAAAGGAATATGAATGAAAAAGATTTATATTGGATAAGTAAATTAAAAAGTGCATATAATACTGGATTTTGGAATTATACAATAAGAAAAAAGGTTGTTGATATGTACAATAAATATTGGAATTAGGTATCATATTCACAATCCCCACCTTTACTAAATAATAAAAGAAAAGGTTTTAACTATAGAGGGATTCTTGATGGCACTGACTTTACACAAACAAACTGAAAATTTTGTATTGGATCAAGGGGCCACGTTTATCAAGACTTTCACCGCCAAAAATACAGCAGGTGGTAATGTGGTCATATCTTCTGGTACTACAGAGGCCAAGTTAAGACAATCCATAGACTCTAGTAACAATATACACGCCTTTTCTACATCCGTTTCTGGATCAAATGTTACTATTTCAATGACAGCAACAAATACTGCCAACATTTCTGAAG
>VTLG01000065.1_pt1 | contig 34590 bp, 53 predicted proteins | sample 4694571 | NCBI WGS metagenome assembly VTLG01 (sample SAMN12604809, study PRJNA352737) | marine metagenome | biome: ENVO:00000447; feature: ENVO:00000209|ENVO:00000569|ENVO:01000036; material: ENVO:00002151; isolation source: viral sequences binned using virsorter ...
ATTAACAATAATGCACGAATCGTCTGAAACAAAGGAGGAAGGCAAACTCTTTAAAGGAATTGCCCAACGCTCTTTCAGACGACAATTTAAGTTGGCTGATGACATTGAAGTCGTTGGTGCTACTTTGAAGAATGGTCTTCTATGTATTAACTTAACTAGGTTTATTCCAGAGGAAAAGAAACCTAAAAAAATTAAGATTGAATCATAGATGAAATCAGTTCCAGAATGGCAGGACAATTATACAACACGAAGACGGAGAATGAGAGAGATAAGGAGAAGCAGAGATACGGACTTAGCCGTGATGACAAGCGTAGGCTTGCTATGCGTATTCTCGTTATTTATCTTATCATAGATACTATCGTACACATAGTAAATTAATTTTAGTGAAATCGTAATGGAGAAGCGTAGGATTAATGTACCCAAAAAAAGTTAAAGAATCCCAAGACGAGCCTTGTTATCAGGGTAAGTTTTGGGATCATACTAAAAAAGATTTTGTAAGTTGGAGTGAGTTAATGCAGCAAGAAGATGTCTAAACCTGAAAGAACTTTCACGACAGAAGTTCGTAAAGATTGGCAGGATATGATAGCACAAACTCTTAAAGCTATTGACCGACATGCAAAGTACAAAGAAGATGACTTCCATGCTAGAAGTTATTATATACAAAAACAATATCTAGTTGATTTAAAAAGCTGGATACACTCAGAAGAACAAAAGAGAGGGATGAAAAAATGAGTAATGATTACCCACCCACCGGAAGATTTGGTGGAGACATGGATAGGAATGAGGTCGAGATTGATCTTAATAAGTTCATGGCTTTACTACAAGAGAAGTCTGAATTAAAAGATAGAATAAGAGAACTTGAAGACGAGAAGAATGATAACCCATATCAGAAATTAATTTTCGTTGCACAAGCTGTAGATAGTTGGAGAATTATACCAAGAGCTTTCTTAGCTGTGTATATGTATTTATTATACTTCACAACTTTTTGGTTTATGGATTTAGCTGATCCTACTTTTGAACAATCTGGTTTAATATCTATTGTTGTTGGTGCAGGAGCAGCTTGGTTTGGATTGTATACTAACTCTTCTAAATCTAAAGGAGACTTTAGTAAGGGAGGTAAGTAGTGAAAAAGAGGGCATTACTACTATTAACACTTGGTTTATTTTCAGGCATAGGCTACGCAGAACAGACAGGTAACTGTACTGCAGGTACGGAACATTGTGAACAAAATAGTTTAACTACAACTAATACTACCACAACTACCAATACTAATACAAATACCAATACAAATAATAATACCAATACCAATACTAATACAAATACGAATACCAATGTAAATACAAATACTAATACGAATACAAGTGTAAATACAAATACTAATACATCCACTAATACTAATAATAATACAACTACTAGTACTGCTACGAATACAAATGTAAATACATCTAATGCTACAACCACATCAAATAATACTAACGTTAATACTTCTACAAATGTTAACACTTCTACCAGTACTGCTACATCGAATGTTACCTCTAATGTAACTTCTAATGTAACTAATAATAGTAATGTAAATAATACAACAAACGCAACTTCAACTAATACAAATAACAACACTAACAATAATACTAACGTTAATACTACTACGAGTAACAACACAAATGTAAATACAAATAATAGTACCTCAACCAGCAATAATACAAACAACAATACGAATACAAATGTGAATCAGTCCACATCAGATTCAAATGTAACAACTGATAACACTAATAGAAACGAAAACAATACGACATCTGATAATACAAATAGAAATATTAATGAGAGTAATTCTACACAGAAGATTGAACAAGAGATAACTAGTAAAGCTCCACCAGCTTCGGCAATCGCTCCATCAATTATGAGCTACAGTCAAGACCTCTGTTTAGCTGGTCGTTCAGGAGCTTTTCAAGGACAACTTATAGGTTTTTCAGCAGGAAGAACTATTAGAGATGAGAACTGTGAACGATTAAAACTTTCTAAGTATCTCTATGATACTGGTATGAAAGTAGCAGCAGTAGGAATACTTTGCCAAGACCCCCGTGTTTTTAAAGCAATGATTCATGCTGGCACTCCCTGTCCTTACGAAGGTAAAGTAGGTAAGGAAGCTGCTGTTGGTTGGGCAGAAAACAAAGAAGACCGACCAGACTATGAAGAATACAAAAAGAAATTTGTAAGTAAGTGTAGAGGTACGAGAGGGGAAAGTGGTATGAGAAAGTCTAAGATTACCTGTGTTAAAGAATTTAATAATAACTAGTCTACTATTTTTTAGTTTAATTAGTTGTTCTTCTTTTCAGATTAAAGAAGAGCCTACTACTAAATGGGAAGAATGTAAGGAATGGACTGGCTTAGAAGAAATTTGGTCGCAATGTATGGTATCATGAAAAATAATATGCTTAAATCATGGGGATTAGGCATAGCTTTAGGATTCTTATTAGGATTAATTTCACCTACACTCAAAGCTACTTATGTCTATGAAGCTGACCAAGACCTATATGATCTAAGAAACTATTCAGGTACTACCAACTTAAATGTTGGCGATGATCAAGTATCTGCTAAGTTTAATTTTGGTTTTGATTTTACTTATTATGGCAATACTTTTACCTTTGCAAGAATGGCAACCAATGGTTGTTTGCATTTAGGTTTAACCTCTACTAGTTATAATGATTACTGTGGAGATTATACACCAGACCCACTACCTCAATATACAAATACTTTATTCCCTTTCTGGACTGACTTAATAAGGGATAATGGTTCTAAGATGTTGGCTAAAAATGTCTTGAACTCTAATGATGAGGATTTGTATACGATATTTGGTTGGTATAATCTTAGAGAATACAATAGAAGCAACACAGATAACAGTTTTGAAGTATGGTTGTACCCAAACAATACTTTTGAATATAGGTACGGTGCATTAAACATTGTTCAACATGATGTATTAATAGGTGAACAAGGACCAACCACCTCTGACATCTACCAATATTATTTCCATGATGAGTGTAATACAGGTACTACTAATACTTCTTCTTGTGTGAGTCAGAGTTGGAATCAGTCAACCATGAATACCACCTTAGAGAGTGGTGGTAGTTTATATGGTCTAGGTAGTGGTAATGAATTGGATTGTAGTAACCCCCTAAACAACGAAGCATGTTCGGGGTATGCTGCAGCCTACTTAGCTCAACAATGTGGCTTAGATTCGCTTTATAGTACTTCCTGTCCGTTGTATTGGGATGCTTATGACGATCTACAATGTAGTCTAGACCCTCAATACAGTCCTTCATGTGCAGGGTATACACAAGAAGCTTCAGTAGCTTACTATAATCCAGACGAATATGATTATGGTTATGGAGATGAATACTCGGAAGGTAACTATGGTTATGAGTACGAAGATGAGTATTTTACAGACAGTTGTATAGATGATCCTTCATATTGTTATGATGATGATCCATACTACGGAATGGAATTTACTGATGAAGAATGGTATGAAATAGATTTAGAAGAGTTTGGTCAGGAACAAGTAGATGAATGGTACGGAACAGATGTAACATTTAATGAGGAAGGCTTGATAGAATGGGATACTTCTTCTTTAGAAACTTGGGAAGAATTAGATGAACAGATGGATGCTTATGATGAATTTGTAGAATTAAACTTTTATGAAGACGATCTATTAGCATTAGAAACCTATGAAGATGAAATCTTTATAGCCTATGAAGAACACTATGATGTAGATTACGATACAGTCTACGACATTATAGGAGAAGAGGAAGAGTTTATAGAACTCTTTGAGTTTAATACAATCATAACAGAGGATATCGAATATGAAGAAGAAGATAACTACTTGGTTTTTGAAAACGAAGAAGAGCTTGATGAATGGTTTGAAGAAGAGATGGAAGAATCTCAAGAAACTATTGAAGAGCACTTTGTCGAAGCTGAAGAAGAAAGTTTCGAGGAAGAAGCCATCGAAGAAATCTACGAAGACCTTGAAGAAGAGTGGATCGCAGAAGCAGACGAAGAAGAAGTAGTACTAGAAGACTTAGAAGAAGTAGAGCTAGTTGGCACTATCGAAAGAGAAGAGGGTAGCTCTATGGATATGCAAACTGCTTTAAGTGTGGTAGCTAGTACTGTTCAATCTGCAACAGCAAGTGTGAGTGGTACAACAGCAGGAACATCCATTCATGCTACAGGTAATACAGTCGCTTCTGGTGGTAGTCTTAATACTAATACTGTTTCCAGTTCAGTATCGAGTGGAGGAATAAGCACTTCAAGTTCTCCAAGTATATCAGCACAGGTATCGGCTGCTGCTATACAAACTCAGAATATTTTAAGTACCATACCTGATACTACTATGACTACTACTAGCTCTGTTGTGGATACAGGTACTGTTGTTGAAACAGATACCAGTACTAGTGTTGCTAGTGTTTCAACTGATAATACTGATGTAAGTACTTCGTCTAGTTCAGTCAACACTACTGGTACAATGGACACTTCAGAAGTTTCTACACAAGTAGCAGTTGTTGAAGTGCAGGTACAGGACATGCAGGGTCAGATAGATACAGCAGTTGCAGACGCAGGTACAGCCTCAGAAGCTGACCAAATAGCTGATCAAATTATTGCTCAGAATATTCAGAGTCAACAACAAGAAGCTGAAACTTATCAACAAGAAACAGGACAGTACGGAGATCAATCTACTTTAGTAGCTTACTTAGGTTACAATGCAGGGTTTACAGACTACTATGGTAGGAGTATTCCTAGAAAAGATGATTGGTATGAGCCTAGAGTGATATATGCTGATGCTTATTTAGGTGATAACATAAATGCTTTCTATAGATTAGCAGGAGATAACTTAAATACTATACAACAAATGAGAGATTTACAGCCTACTTTATGAAGATACCAGAGTGGCTTGTATATACATTAGTTTGGGGTATTGGTGGAATATGTATGTTCTTTATAATGTTTTATACTTAGATGCCTAAGAATAAGACACCTAAAAAGGAACTACACTACGACAAAAAAACTAAAACATATTATGAAAAGGAGAAAAAGAAATGGAATGGTTTAAATCAGGAGCAGGACAGCTTATAGCTTTAGTAACTATAATAGGTACACTAGCAGGGTTTGGATATACTGGTGCAACTTATGTGAACAGACTTGAGAATCTTGAAAGAAAGGTAAGTACTGTTAGCGAAACAGAAGATGCCCAACAAGATATAGAAGAAAGATTTTCTAGGATTGAAACTTCTGTAGATTATATTAATAAGTCTATTGATGAAGGTATTAATATTTCTTTAAGAACACAAGCATCTTCTATTAATTCTTTAGAGGCACAGATAGAAGGGATGGCTGTTGTCGTAGATGTCCTAGAAGAAGATATAAGTAAACTAGAAGATAGTACTCGTAATCCTTTAGCTAAGTAATTATTGTACTCTAGCATCAAGTTCATTTTCAATTTTGTTGTGAACTTTATCTAATTCTATTTTACCTACACGAAGTACGGTCTTTAATGTGTTAAAAGTAGAAATATTAAACTGTTCTTCTAGTTGATCAATATCACTAACACTACGTTCTGTGTGTAGTTTTCCTTTTGTATCAATTAATAATTTGTAACTTAATAATATTGCTTCATTCTTTTTCATTTTGAATTTCTGTAAAGGTTAGACTTCCATGATCTCCTCTCAAGCCAGCTTTCATATACGAAGTAGCTCTCCCTTCAAAAAAGTTTTGGTGTTCAACTCCGATTATTTCATCAATCCAATCTAAAGGATTGTCTCTTTGGTCATAGTTTGTTTTAAGACCAAGTTGTAATAATCTCCTATCAGCTATGTATCTATTATAAGCATACATATCTTCTTTGGTTAGACCTTCTATATTTCCCATAGAAAACACAAGGTCAAGGAACTTATCTTCTAATTTAACCATCTTCCGACAGATAGAATAAAGTTCCTTCTTAAACTTATCTGTCCATATATCTAAATTCTCTTTTATAAAATCTCTAAATAACTTTGTCATTGCTTCCACATGGAGAGATTCATCACGTATAGAGTATGTTACAATCTGCCCCATCCCTTTCATCTTTCCAAATCTAGGAAAGTTTAACAGGATTGCAAAGCTACTAAAGAGTTGTAGTCCTTCGGTGAAGGCTGAATAGACTGCTAAAGTTTTAGCTATAGCTTCTTTATTTCTACGAGTAGGCTTAAAGTCTTTAATATAATCATGCTTATTAGCCATCTCTTCATACTCTGCAAAAGCTTTATATTCAGTTTCCGGCATACCAACAGTATCTAATAACAAACTATAAGCATGTTGGTGTATAGACTCCATGTTAACAAATGCACCCATCATCATACGAGCTTCAGGTTTTTTAAACATAGGCATAAACTTATCTACATAACCTGATCCTACATCTACATCTGACTGTGTGAACAGTCTAAAGATTTGAGTTAATAAATTCTTTTCAGAGTCTGATAAATCCTGCCAGTCTTTAATGTCTGTATGTAAAGGCACAGACTCAGGTAACCAATGCATTTGGTTTTGCTGTACATAATACTCAAACATCCATTGATGATCAAAAGGTTTGTAGTAGTCTCTATTTTTTAATAGGCTCATTCTCTTTCTCCACTTGTTTTGAATACTTATCTAATAACCATATCCAATGTCTCTTAATATACTCTTCATAAGTTAAAGGATTACTATGAGGAGTTTTATTCTCGTCACAATGATCCAACCACATACGACTGCAGAAACTTTTGAAGTTAGCCATTAGAAATTGTCCAGTAAACATTCTAATTTCTCTTGAGCATTTGCTAAGTCTGTCATTAGTTTATCCATTGATTCTATTATGTGTGGGTGTTCTGCTACACCTACACTAGATTCAAAATAAACTTCAAGTTCAGATTTAGCTATTGCTATATCTGCTTCATACTTTTTTTTCAAAGCATCAAATCTATTTTCTTTTCTTAAATCTTCACTCATAATTATCCTTCACAACTTAAACATTCAACATCTTCTAACTTAACTCTAGGTATTTTTATATTTACATTCTCGGCAGACCTAGCTGCATCCGATCTAAAGTAATACAAAGATTTAAGTTTGTGCATAGCATACCAATGTACATCATTAACATACTGTAAGTAATCATCATGTACTTCTTGTGGCTCGGTAGCTTTAGGCATGGTAAAGAATAGATTAACACTTTGACTTTGACAGATATATTCTTGTCTCATGTGTGCATGTTCCACGATATATATCTGATTGATCTCTGGAGCAGTTTTAAATATCTCCTTTTCATTATCGTCTAGTATATCTAAGTGTTGTACAGAGCCACTTGATCCTGCTATGTCCTTCCATATCTTTTCTCTTTCTTCTATATTAAGACCTTTCTTTTTTAATAGTTTATCTAAAAATTTGTTTCTGACTTGGTAGCTGCCTGATAACGTCTTGTGCGTAAATGAGTTAGCACGAAATGGTTCAATACTAGGGGAAGTACCACCACATATAATACTAGAACTGGCATTAGGAGCAACAGCCAGCAAATGAGCGTTACGCTTATTGCTACCATGTACATCAGGAGCTTCGCCACGTTCTTCAGCAAGTCTTCTGGTAGCTTCCAACGATTTTTCTTTGATGTGCGAAAACATAATGTGGTTATTACTAGTTGACTGTAAGCTTTGAAACGGAAGTCCTTTGCTTTGGAGATAAGCATGGAAGCCCATCGCTCCAAGACCCAACGACCTCTCTCTATAAGCCGAATAAGCTGCTTTAACCAATCCTTCTTTTTCTTCTCTAACATAATTTTTAAACCTCTTAAAGTTTGCATTGTATCCACCTAATCCTGAAGTATCTACAATCGCTTCGATAAAATGTTCTAATACATTATCGAGCATAGTTATTAAATCATCTATGAATTGTTTATCCTTCTTCCATTTGTCAAAGTGTTCTAAGTTGACACTAGATAAACAACACACAGCAGTCCGTTCTTCGTTAGTAGGTAATACTATTTCAGAACATAAATTACTTTGATTAATCTTCAATCCTAAATCTTTCTGTTCTTGTGGTAAAGACTCATTACACCTATCAATATTTATCATGTATGGCTCACCTGTCTCTGCTCTTGCATTTAACAGTTGCCACCATAAATCTCTAGCACTAATTGTTTTTACAGCTTCGTTAGATTTAGGATCAATCAATCTCCATTCTTCATCATTTCTCACTGCCTCTAAAAATTCATCAGTTACATTAACTGCATTATGAATATTCAAACACTTTCTGTTTATATCACCACCAGATTCTTTACGCATATTAATAAACTCTTCAATCTCTGGATGTGAGATATCTGAATAGGCTGCATAGCTTCCTCTTCTAGTGATGCCTTGATTAAAGGCAAGCATTTCAGAGTCTACGACATGCATGAATGGAATTGATCCAGTAGAACGACTACCGTGCCTAGTAGCAATACCATTACTCCTAACATCTCCCCAATATCCACCGATACCTCCACCCGAACTTGCGAGCCATATGTTTTCATCATAGTGACTAGAGAGACCATGCCTACTATCAGGTACATAATTGAGAAAGCAGCTAATAGGTAGCCCACGACTGGTTCCTCCATTAGAAAGTATAGGGGTACTAAACATAAACCAACAATCAGATGAATACTGATAGAGTCTTTGGGCAAGATCAAAGTCAGTTTTTCCTTTATACGTTGCTCCAAATACACTAGCCCTTGCAAAAGCTTCTTGAGCATAAGTTTCTTCCTCCCATAAATATCTGTCTCTTAATGTATCCAAACTAAACTTATCTAGCTTGGAGTCTTTATTATAATCTATTTCTATTCCTAAGTAATCAGTCATTGTTAAAATGTCCTTCCTTGTCACCTATGTAATAGGCTATTATAGCATAATGAATTAATTTTAGCAAATCAATTTGATTTCTTCCATTCTTCTTACCATACCTCATTGCGTATTTCATTATGTTACCCATACAAAAACCTTCTCCATGTCCTGCATCAACAATAAGATCAGTTGCTTGATACTTACCATTAGCATAATGCTCATTATAAGTATTGTCGATATAATCTTTTGCTACTTTTAATATAATGTCTTCATTAAATTTATATTCCATCTTTCTCCTTAATGTATTTGTGTTCCTTTTGGAATCCCTGTTAATCTCTCTTCAATTTCTTGATCTGTTAATTCTTGTAATCTTAATAATAATTCTATCTCAATATCGTCAGTAGTTCCACCCCTGTGTACAAAACCTCCTATGACCAGAAGTAAATCTTCTAAAGTAATTTCTATTAAATTAATTTCAGGCATTTGAATTTATTAAATTTTTTAATTTTAAGTTAATATCTTTTTTTAATTTTTTCTCTATCCATTTATAGTTCATAAATGAAAGATATAAAGTTCCTTGACTCATGTAATATTTATCTGAAGGTAGAGCTTCATCTAATTTTTCTTCGGTAATAGTTTCTCCTTCTGGCATTAAACTATTAATCCATTCTAATTGAAGTTCTTTCGCTCGTCTTCTAATTAATTTAGCTTTCTTCCCATTCATCTGTAATCTCTTGTACTCTAGGTTCAACTGCTACTTCTGTAAAGAAAGCAGGTCCTCTAGCATAATTAAATATTCGTAGTCCTAATCCATTGTTGGATTCTTTATGACATTCAATCTTATGTGGACACCACACACACTCTCTTGGAAGTTTAAAATTACCATGAGTTCCATCTGCTATCGGTTGATAACATAACTCAGGTGGTTCAGACTTTTTTATTTGAGTCTTCCGTCTTTTAATTTTAGTCTTTATATCAGGCTTGTCAAGTTCATCTGGTTGAAAGAACCATAATTCTCCTGTTTCTTTATTAATAGCTAGAAAACCTCCCTTGTTTGTACCCTCTGCAGCTTCATAGCCTGCTAATTGAGACATGTATCCAAAGCTATCATAGTCTGGAAGTGTACCATTTTTAAATTTATTGAATGAAAAACCAGATGTCGATTTAATATCCACCACTTCTCCATCTATTTTACAATCAATATGTCCTTTGATACCATTAACTTCTACTTCTTTTTGCTGATCAGTTATTTTATGTCCAGATAACTTAACAAAGAACACAACTAATGCCTCTAGTAAATGACCATATAAGAACTTAATAAGTAATGTAGCCTGTAAATCTTTAGCTTTAATTTTAGAATTTCTATCATACCAAAGTTGACGAGCAGGTTTACCTATGTTAGACATTCGTAAGGTTGGCTTGTCTTTTGGTTGTACTGCTGACCAACTTCGAATAGCTTCTTTCATATCCTCACCAAACTGATGTATGTCTTCTTCTGATATGTCAAGACCCTCTCCTTTTGATAGAGGTTTGATTGCCTTATATATATCCTGTACTATATTTTCTAATTTCTTTTTCATTTTGAATTTTTCATTTTTAGTTTTTTATGTTCTGCTACTGCAGCTCCTCCTGCTATTCCATGCTGGATAAATCTTAATGTTCTAGTTACAGGATTAAAACCAAGCAGTACAACTCCTAACTTTTTTTGTAATTTTGTTCTTACATGTTTCACTACATAGGCAGAGTTAGGACAGCTTGGTTTAGCTTGTACTTCTGTTTTAACATCTATAAGTAGGGTGTTCCCTTTCTTATCTGTGGCTACTAGATCAATTGGACCGGTACACCCACAATTTTGAAAGACTTCATAGCCATTATCCCATAACCAAGTGACTGCATAGTATTCAGCAAAGTCTCCTTTTCTACTTAGCTCCGTGTTTCCGTATTTAATGTGTTTCACTCCAGTTACCTCCTATTTTATATTCTCCTGTTAAAGGACAACGCATATTGTAATACTCTCCTGCCTTTTCAATACAGCCGACAGCTAACTCTCCTACAAAGTCTGCGATATCTTCTCTTACTTCCATCTGCCATTCGTCATGTATATTAGCTACAAATTTAGCATCTAATGTTTGTAATTTTATTAAGGAATTTAACATAGCTAAAGCTCTCTTCATAACAATAGCACCACCACCTTGTAATAAACTATTTAAAGCTGCGTAATCATTTCTAATAAATATCTTACGACCATCTAATCCTTTAAGGTATCCTCTCTTAGCTGCTTTTCCAACTCTTACTTTAAGATTTTTAAATGCTGGAAGATTATCAAGAAAATGTTCTCTAACTTTTTTGGCATCTTTAATACTACTACCAAGTATAGAAGAAAGTTTCTGATCTCCAGCACCATAACAAAGGGCATAAATAAAAGTCTTAGCTTTATCTCTTGACTTTAATCCTGCAAGTTTTTGATTAGCTGCATGTATATCTCCATCGGTAACTTCAGCAGTATACTCTTCGTTGTCCATGTAGTGTGCTAACATTCTTAATTCTAAACTACTTGCATCAACACCTAATAATTTATAACCCTCTTTAGTAGTCCAACAGGCTCTACATTCTTTTCCATATTCACTAGATGCACTAGGAACTTGAGCCATGTTAGGAGACCTGTGCGACATCCTACCAGTTATAGTTCCATTAGGTATAACAAAACCATGTACTCTGGAATCATCATCAACTGCTGTAATCCACGAATCAATCTGTGCTATTCTCTTTTGTAATAGTAGAAACTCTGCTATTAGTTTAGCTTCTGGTATATTTTTTACTTTAGCTAATGAAGATTCATCTACAATAGGTTGACCTGTAGGAGTAAATCTATTTGGTTTCCAACCAAAGTCTGTTAAGTATTCTCCTATTTGTTTACGAGAACCTAAGTTAAATGGTTGAAGTTTCTTTCTCATAAAAGGTTTCATATCACCACTTGATAATACTTTGTCATATTCTTCAGCAGTCAAACCTGACTTAGATAGTGCACCATTCTTTTTAAGTTTAGGTGTTACTAATTTTACATCTACCATTTTAGGTTGGAATACTTTCTGCACTTCCTTTTCAACTTCAAACATTCTTTCTTTAAGAGAAGCTACTAATAAAAGTGCTTCCTTCTCATTAAAGAGAAAGCCGTTCTCTTCTTGTTCTTTAAGAATTGTAGCAACTTCGTGTTCTAATTTTATAGATTCTTCATCAAAGCCTTCACCTTCTTTAAGAAGATACTGATAAACTTTCTCATTTAAAACTGTATCACGTTGACATCGCTTTAACATTTCAGGAGAATAAACATCCCATTCTTCATGTTCTTGTTTTGGCATATTAACTATATATCCCCACGTTTTTAAACTATGACCGTTCTCACGAACAGGATTGAATAAACGAGACATAACTAATGTATCCTTAATAACTTTTGTTCTTGATAAATCAACACCATGTAATTTACTTATTACAGGTATATCAAAACCTAAAATATTATTACCTATTAAGGAGTCTGCTGTATTTAAAAATTCTAATCCTTCTTTTATTTTATCAGGTCCAAAGGATACAACAGCTTCACCTAAAGGTTTAGCTACAATACACCATATTTTATCCGGCTTTAAACCATTGGTTTCAATATCAAATACAATTTCTTTCATATCTCCTCCTAAAATGGTAGATCATCTAGAGTTTCTTCATCTGTAAGTTCACTCATGCGACCTGTTTCTGGGTTATATAATAGACTACAAGCTTTACCTGTATCCCCTGTGTATCTAGATTTAAGAACTCTAATCTTAGTTGTGTTAGCTTCCAGTTCATCTTCTGCTTGTTGGTTGCGTTCCAAGGCTATAACGCAATCCGATAGCTGGCTTATTCCTTGGGAGCCTTTAAGATGAGACAATGAAACTTCGATACCTTGTTCGTGTCCTTTCTCTCCTGCTGCTCTTCTAAGATGTGATACTAAAAACATACCAACACCTGTTTCTTCTACAAGAGAACGCAATCTATTCATAAGATTATCAATACCTCTGCGTTCATCTCCTTCTGTTAATTGATTAACAAGCATATGTAAGTGATCGACAATAACCCAATTACATTCGCAACCTATAATCATGTATCTAAGTTTAGAAAAGATTTCATCTATATCATTACTGCCTAAATGAGCATGTATAAATACTTTATCCTTCTTAATAACTTTATCAAATAAAATAATAAGTTCTTCTTCAGTGTATTTATTTCTTTTCTCTTCTAAATAGATACGATCATTAGCTTCGATGGCTACAATACCATCGGCAGTTCTCAACCAGTTCTCTTCAAGAGCTATGATACCTACATTATCTTCTGTATTTTTAATAAGATAATGAGTAAGCTCTCTAGTAAAACTAGACTTACCAAGTCCTGTTCCACCTGTAAGGGTTACCAATTCTCCTTTTCTCATACCGAAAAGCTTTTTGTTTAATCCTTCCCAAGGATATGCAACACTTGGCTTGACTTCTCTATGAAGCCATTTATCTTTAGCACTTGATAACTCCATAATTCCTGATGGAGTATAAGTCTTAGCATCCCACCATGCTCTAGTAAATTGAGCATACTGTCCTTTCTCAAGCATGATGTTAGCATCTTTAAAACCAGTAGGCAAAGAAACTATTCTAGCTTTGCCCGGTTTTATAATACGTGCAACTTTTCTAGCTGCTTCTCGACCTGCCTTATCATTATCAAAGCAAAGTATTACATTATCAAATGACTCAACAAATTCTATGCTGTCTCGTATATCTCTAACAGCACCTGATGCACCACGTTTTATAGAAACTGATGCCCATTTTTTATCGAACATTTCATAGACTGCCATAGCATCACACTCTCCTTCGGTTATGGTAAGATACTTCCCACCTTTACCAAAGAGTTGTTCGCCAAACAATCCTGTACCTTCATAACCTCCGTCAACAACGAAACCTTTGGTACTTATAGTTCTTGTTTTTGTGGATACAATCTCATTACTATTATAGTATGGATAAACATGCTTTAATATTTCACCAGCATTATTATAAATAACTCTAACACCATACTTTCTAGCTACATCTTCGCTTATATTACGATCTGTTAATGCTCCGAAAGTACCTGTGTATGAATTTAAAAATGTGTTTGGTTCTTTATATACATTCATGTTTATTATATTTCCATCCAAAGCTTCTTGATAATTTCCCCAATGTGTATCACAACTAAAGCAATGACCAGAGCCATCTTTATTTGTGGATACAGGATCACTACCACCACACTTAGGACAGGGTAGATTGTGTTTATCCCAATTACTTCTATCCATAATTCCCTCTAGAAATAGAGGGCAGACTACTCCACCCTCTAGTTAATGATATTACTCTTCAGTTTCAGCTTCATCAGCTTCTTCTGTGGGAGTATCTTCGCCTTCATTATTGACAAGCTCAACAATTCTACTAGAAAAGAAGTTAATACTGGCTTGTATTTCTTCTAAGTCTAGAGTTAGATTAGCTTTCTTCTGATTTAGTCGTTGCAATCTACCAAAGATTGCTTGACCTTCTTCAGGTAATTCATCTATCGTAAGTTGAACACCATCAATAGTTACATAAGGTTTTTGTTCTATGCCTTCATCAACAGCCATTAGAACTCCTCTCCATCTAGTAATTCAGCACCATCTTCTGAACGATACTCAACAAGGTCAATGACTTGAACAGCTTGTAAATCTAAGCCTGTATAGTCTCCGAACTTATTAGTTCCTTCATATTCATTATACTGAACTCTAACTTTAGAGCCATTACCAACAGCATAGTTAACTTCCTGTTTGTCAGCATCCAACAATCTAGGTGCTACACGAACCATTCCATTAGGTCCATTAACTTTACGCTTGATAATTATAGATGGACCTTCATCCATCTGTTTGATCTTGTGTCCTCTTGACGCAAAATCATTTGCAGTATCTTCATCAACCACAAGGTTGACTGTATATACTGGCTCAAACTTGGTATTAGGTGTTTTAATACTTGCCCAATACGCAGTTCCTTCTACTACTGCCATAATATTCCTCCTTTTAAAACAGTAATTAATAAAACCATAGCCAGTTGGGGCTATGAGTCAGTTGCCCCATCACCTCAGTAAACTGAATTAAGTAGCCCTTGAGGGATGGAGATAGAGGGCATAACTACTTAATGACTCAAGGAAATTGCCTTTAATATCAAGGTCATATCTTTGAGTCCAAGAAGTATACCACACTTCATCCTAGATTGCAAGCAAATTCTCAAGAAAATTTTGCATTCCAGATTGTTCGTTTTTAAATACAGATACTATATAATAAGGACTATTTGGAGTATGGTGTACTTCATGTATATCTTTATTACTATAAATAGTTTCATAGTTATCTGTAATAAATTGTTCCCAAGATTGATACTGTTCCTTAGTTAAAGCGAACTTTCTAATATCTTCTGTAGCTACTGTAGCTTCAAAATTATTTGTCATATTTTTATCCTCTCTTCTTAAATTTATATAGCCTTCCTAGCTTATTTCTTTTCCAAATCTCTGTTGTTTCATCTTTAAAATAATAAGTTATCAAGCCGTTGTTAGCTTCAATAGCAGAGATTTTATCCTTCTCTTCTTGTTCTCTGTAGATAGCAAAGGCATCATACTCAGTCATCATCTAATCTCCACATTAATTTCTCCGGTGTTTGATAATCAATTAAGTGTTCTAGTTTTTCTTCAATTTCTGTATCTGTAGGATAGTCATTAAATTCTAACTCAACTAAAACCTTTACAGGTTTAACAACTCCTAACCATTCAGTAACAGTCTCAAACCTAAAGCGTTTGAATTGTCTATCTTCTGTGTCTTCATCAGTACCTTCAAAGCCATCGAAGTCTCCGAAAAATCCTAAAGGTTTTACAATATAAGTTTTAGGTTCTTCATTAACTCCACTATACTTATATTTATAATCAAATCTTATAGCCTGTTTATTCTTAATAGCTTTTATAACATCTAATGTTGCGTTACTTATATCTATACTCATAATTTCCATTCCCATTTAAATAATTTCTTCTTATCTTCCTTGCCCTCTGTATGCTGGACTTCCATTTCCTTGCAATTTTTTACTTCTTTTTTTGTGTTTGTTTCTAACTCTAGTATTCCGTGAGTTTCCGATTGAGGTATGTTTATACCTATGCCTACTTTCATTTCTTATTACCTCTCTTAATCCTCTAGCTTTTCTCATCTAGTTCCTCTCTACCTATTAAATAATTTCTAAGACCAACATTATCTGTAATTCCTTTTCTATATTCCCTTAATATTTCTAATGAAGTATCATCAGTTATATTCCATGTTGCTTGGTCTTTTACTCTAAGAACATGAGTAATAGATTTAATATGTTCCATACAAACTATGTTATCTATTAATTCTTCTATGGTTTCTGCAAAACTTTTAAGCGTTGAGACTTCTTCTTCATCATCAACAACTGTTAATATATATTCATCCATTTACTTTCTCTCCTTGTAAATTCCTGTTAACTTCTTTTCTTTTGGGTGTTCTGTATTTATAATACCCTCAAAAATTTCTACCCTAATTTTACCAGCTTCTTCCTTGTCTGTCAAGCGTGTTAATATCTTTATGTTTTCTTTCTTAGGCTTCCAAGTCTTCCAAAAGATTTTCTCTTTAGGTCTAACATTCCAAGTCCATTCAATATTCTTACCCTTATAATCATAACCAAAGACTAATCCCATGCTGTTATCCTTGCATATGGTTCAACTTTAAAGCCTTCTGGTAAGAAGTTAACTTTACCTTTAACATCTTCAACAGTTAATGTAGGAGATATACTATTTCCTTCATCATCAACACCAAGTATCAATCCATTACCTGCTAATTGAAAGACACGATCACTAGCTGAGTATTCAAAGTATAAATTGTCCTTCAAAATACCTTCATCATCTACAAAAATACCATTAACATCATCTACTCTAACAACATCAAAAGTCCTACAAGCTAAGTTAAAATAAATAAAATCTAAAGTACCATCATAATCTACTTCTCTTATTTCTTTTTCATAAACATCTATTAGTATTGCTTTCATTGTGTCCTCCATATTATCCTCTCTAAACTTTCTACAAAATTAAAATCAAAATGCCACACTATTGTAGCAAAGAGATATACAAATGCACCGAGCAGTAGAAAATTCTCTCGATACACCAACCACACCACAAGCAGTATAATAATTACTGATACATCAGCACTAAATACTGCAGGTTGTTCAATCACATTCATTTATAGCTTTTTTGGCATACTGTTCAGCAAAGAAATCTAATGCTTTACCTTCTAAACCTTTAGCTATACCTTCTTCTAACCCTTCTTCAAAGAGCTGTTCCATTCTTGCTTGATGTATTGGGTGGCTCATTTATTCTTCTCTTCTAATTTAATCATACTGCCCTCGCTTTATTTAACTGTCAAGGTATAAATACCTTTCTTATATTCTGTATAAGAAGGCTCTCTTGACATACCATGTTTGATTGCTATTCTAAAGACATGAATAATATCCATATCTAAAAATTCTCTATATTCTTTTCTGCTTTCAGACCAATACTCATGACCTTCATACATATCACAAGGTATAGTTCTTCCTTCTGCTTCTATTATTTTTAATACTTCTTCTACTTTCATATTGCCCTCGCTTCTATTAAATCAATTACAAAACCAGAAGAATCCTTCTTAGCTTTGCCCTTCGCTTTAAGACCAACCACTACATTCGGTTCATCTAAAAATCTCATGTCGTGTTCATCTCCATCAATCACTTTAACATCTTTGAACATAGAGGGCAAGAGATTTCTGAACACTACTGCCTTGTTATTCGGAACTTTATCAAATAGCTTAGAGTATTTGTCATTAGCTTCTGAATAACTCCATGTTAAATGATAGTTCGGTATGCCCTCAACCTTTCTAGTAGGTATCTTGGTGTAATCATAGAACTGTATTTGTGGGAACATTTCAAAAACTGTCTTGCCTTTATACTCTTGGTGTTCCCATTGAATATCCGAAGTGCCATTCAATCTAAGACAGGGAAGTTTATTTAACTTAGCACACTCCTTGATAAACTTGTTGATGTCCTCAACCAGTTGAGACATAAAGGTTTCATATTCATTTAAGAATAATAAAGTCTTTCTAATCCTAGCTTTCTGAATACTAGGATAAACTCCACCCATACCTGCTGTATTTAAGCAACCTTCTTCACACATAGCTATCTTAGCATAAGGGCAAACAGTTCTCTTGCCATCTGCAAGATTACTAGGTGCTAGATACATAATCCTACTAAAGTATTTGTCCTGTATCTTGTTGCTCTTGTCTATCTTAGGACTAGAGCTTGATAATAATTTATATGTTGGCATCTTCGTTCTCCTAAATTAAAAACTGGTGGTAGAGGTAAGAGTTGAACTTACAAACCCAGAGGGTACTGTTTTACAGACAGCTTGCTTAACCAGTAGCATCTCTACCATATTAAAAAGTGCATGGCTAGACGTGGTATTCCAACAGTTCTTATCCCACAGTAAACCGGCTTCTGAAATCTCTAGCCATGCTTAAAAAGTGTGTGGCTATATTACCAAAGGTCTGCTTTTGTTTGCATTGGCATTGTTAGGACTAGTATCTAACGACATGTCTGCACCTTATATAACCACACTTAAAAAGTGTGTGACTAGAGGTGGTTTCCGTCATTCCTATCCCACATTGAACTAGTTTCTCGGAACTCTAGCCACACTATGTAGTTCGTAAGCGTCTGGATTTCTCAGTCTTATCGCTCTTTCATCTCCGACCTTCCTCGTCACTCCATTTTAAATGGCTCAGACTTCTGGATTTTATAGGAGTTTCAACACCGCAACTACAATTAAATCATGCTAGTCTTTCCTAGCAGTCAGATAGTTATTCTAGGTACTACCACCTTTCTACTTTATGTGTTAGTTTTTGAAAGGAACTAACTAAACCTTACATAGTTCTCCTTCCTAATCTTATCCTACCATGTTTTCAGATAAGCTGGGATACGTTTTATTTCTAGTATCATCAACCCCTTTGAGTAATGTAGTAGGGATAACACTCCAGAAGTATTAAGCTAATACAGTCTTAATAGCTTGGAATAATCTAGTAAAGATGTTTCCATTGATGTAAGTATTAAATTCATCTAAAGTTGCTAGAGTTTCTTCAACATCTAAGTTTCTGGAAACTTCTAAAACTTGCATACCTACATTGGATTCTCCAAGTTTAACAAACCTTCTGAACCAAAGAGGTAAAAGAGGATTGCTTCTTTGAGAATAGATAGATACTTTACCATTGTGGTAGCCATTAAATGTAGCTCCCTTAGTAGTTTCGTATCTCTCTTTATGAACTCTTACTCTAAGAATATTCACACCCAGTAATGAAGCTGATTGCCAAATCTTTTGAACTGACAAAGGAGCTTCTGCTATTTTTTGAGTAGTAGCACTACCTTTATTTGTATAAGTGATGTCACTCATATCTCTATCTCCTATAAGATATTATTAAATTTAGTCTTCCTTTTTTTTAAGGAATCCCACCAAAGCCCTAAAAGTATACCACACCTTGCCATGCTTTGTCCAGTCTTTACGCAAGAATAGGGTATAAACTATCAGTGCCATGTTCTAACTATCCACTTCGTTCCTAATATATTATCATACTTAGGAGTAAGTAGTGAATACTTTCTGCCCTTTTTAAAGATAAACCATTTATCTTCTCTGATACTCATGGAGTTATCATATTTAAAACCTTTGTCTTTAAGAGCATTAAATGCTTGGTCTTTGCTTTCAAACTGCATTAGAAATCTCCTTTAGCTACTTGAAAACAAGTTAAACCTCTTGCTCTCCACATATCTACAACAGACTGTCTATCATCAAAGATGATTGTATCTTCAGTATCAAAACCATGTATATCTACAAGCTTATCAAACAACTCTGATTTAAGTTCTGCGTCTGGTCTATAATCTCCATCTGGTCTCATAAGTAAGATTTCTTCCCAACAATCATATATTCGATATATATCATCTTTAATACCATATATCCTATGAAAATTATCTTCAGAAAAACCACAATGTTGAATTTGGTTTTGAGTTATCTCCCTTTGAGCTTCGTTTCTACCTGTTAAAAAGTAAAAGCCAGTATCAGAGATATAGGTATGATAACTTAGTTGCTCTAATATATTAGCAACAGGATTATTAATAGTATCATGTTCTATAGCATCTACAAAACTTTTCCAATCCTTCTTATCTCCTTCGACATAGTGCCTTCTATGGTCTATGTTCATAAGAGTTCCGTCAATGTCGAATATATAATTCATTCATCTTCTCCCTCAAATTCAGGTCTGTCATTAAGAACAATCTCTCCATTATCAATCATGGTATCTACCATGTCTGTTAGTCTATCTAACATATTTATCTCCATTATTAAACATAGTCTGCCGAAGCCCTAAAAGTATAGCAAAGCTGGGCAGAGAAGTCAAGCCTTTACGCACGTATTAGCTTTTAAAGTATTGCTGATTATTTTATTCAACTGTTGAAATTAAATCATCTTTCATAGTTACTTTAGCAAAGAACTCTCTAGTTCCAGTTCCTTCTGGTAAAGATGGTCTATTACAACCTACGAATGAACCATCACTCTTATACTCTTCTCCGAATAATGAAGTTTCAGTATATCTTAATGGTTGCCCTATACATTCTTTCATCTGTTTTTTACTTTCGTAATTAAATATCATCATATCTATCTCCTTTATTAAAATATAAACCGCCGAAGCCCTAAAAGTATAGCAAATTTCCCTGTCGTTGTCCAGTCTTTAGGCGTGCGAAATACATAGTTTAAATCGGGCTATTAAAATCTAATTATAATAGCAAAGGTACAGATTTTAAAGGTACAGTTGAAAGAAAGGTACAAAGAGTTAAAGGTAAAAGGTACAGCTCCTTCAATCTCCTGCCCCCAGTTTAAAAGCCCCGAAGTATGGATAAAATTCTAATAGTTACTAAGTATTAGACTTAGAATGGGTAGGGTGGTCGACAGAAAAAAAAATGATAAGCTATTAAGGACTAATAGCTTATTAAAAATTAGATGTTTATTTATTTAGATAGATTAATTACATCTTCAGGACTATCATATACATCTAATTTTTCACAGAACTGTTTAAAGTTCCAATTTAAAGTAGTTCTGTTATCGAAATTATCATATGAATTAGTTGCTTTAGGATATTTCATTTTTTTTCCTTATTAAAAATGAGAAGAGCAGACTCATTAGAATTAATAAATCTGCTCATTCTCTGATTGTTTAACTCACTTCAGGATTAGAAGCTAAGTAGCTTGCTATCGCAGTTAAGTATTTCTGAGGACAAGTAGTTGGTACTTTAGTACCATTAACTTCCCTACTTACAAATTTAGGCTTAGATTGTAAATCCTTATGAGCCTGTAGCAATGAATAATTGCCAGTAGTAGCAGAAGTGCCTAAATGTGCTCTGAGTTGAGTATTCAAACGCCAGTCTCTACCACCATCTTTTGTAGTAGAAAATTTAAGAGCGACAGCATTTATCTGTCCGGGCGAAGCCGGTTGAGCCTGACGCTCTGGTGAGATTGAATTGATATCGAACTTTGTTTTAGCCATAATTACCTCCTTAGGTTTTAGCTATTGAGTTAAGCAACTCAATATAATCTTGAATTGCCATATAATCAGATGTTTCAGAACATCTGAGCTTTACTACTCTAATTCCAAAAGCTCTTAAGAGCTGGATATGAATTAAAGCAAGTAATCTGTTAGAAACCTGTAAAGTTTCGTTGTTTGTAAAAGTTATTAGAATCATTAGTATTCCTATGTTTTTGTTATCTTTCATACCTTAAAGATTAAAAAACTAGGGATACAATGAGCTCTTATTGGCTTATTACAAACAACATGTCCTGAAACTTTAACAGGTTTCTAACGCTTTAATTTATGGTGGAATTAGAGTAGTATCAGAAGACAATTCAAGATTAAGAAAACCTAAGGCATTAAGTAATTATGGCAGTTCGATATCATCTTTTATATTCTTATTAGTTCTCTTAGTATTAGGATGAAAAACTTCTATCGTATTGATAGTATTAAAAGTCTGTGAAGTTATAGTTATAATTATAACTCTAATAACTTTACAATCTTTGTAAACTAGATAGAAGTTTTACCTTAATGAGAACTAATAAGAATTAGCCAGAGCTAAGGCGACCAATGAGCCCTGTCAAATTTCGCTCTTACTACAAAAGATGTGGAGCGTTTGAATACTAAAGGTCTCCTGCTTTAAACTTTGCTAGACTTTAAAGACTAGGGAAGTTAAAGACACTACTTGTCCTCTTTAGATTTTAAAGTTTGTATACTTTATAAGCTTCTGAAGTGAGCAGAGAATGAGCAGAGTTCTTTAAGTGTCTGCTAGGTTTGTAAAGTAATAAGGTAGAGGGGTAGGCAGGAGACCACCCTACCACCATAGTATATCTATGGTGTGATTGAATGTTTTAAGGGAAATAGGTTGTAAACTAGAATAAGTCGGGCTATTAAGACTAATAGAGTGGGTGGGATTTATATATGTCTAACCTGCCTACCGGACAAGCCTCATTATACAGTCCAGAGAAGATTTTGTCAAGTCCTTCTTGACTTTTTAGCATATGGATGTATACTGGTTTACATGGAAAGTATTTTACCAAGTCTCTCTAAACCTAGAGAACTTACCGACAAACAACAACTCTTTCTTGATAGTCTTGTAGAAACACAAGGAGACCCTAAGAAAGCAGCAGAGTTAGCTGGTTATTCAGGGCACTACCAAGTCTTAAAAGCTTTAAAGAATGAAGTATTGGAGCTAACCAAGGACGTGTTAGCTCACAATGCTCCTAAAGCAGCTTTTAAGCTTTTAGAGATAATGGAGTCTGATAAACCAATACCACAAGCTAATAATAAGATTGTAGCTGCTCAGTCTGTTCTGGATAGAGTAGGAGTTTCCAAGACTGAGAAATTAGATATTAACCACCAAGTATCTGCAGGTATATTCTTAATGCCAGATAAAGCTCCTATAGAAGTTGAGGTTGTAGAAGAAGACTAATGGCGTACTCTCAACAAGTATTAGATAGGTTTAACAGTGTTCTTAAAGACCCTATTAAGCATTCAGTAGGTCGATTTAATCCAGAAGACCCTAATGTAGCAACAGGTATGACAGGCTCTCCTTCGTGTGGAGATGTTATGAGGTTGCAACTTAAACTGGAGGGAGACTTAATAAAGGATGTTAAGTTCAAAACCTATGGATGTGGTAGTGCTATTGCGTCTAGCACGATGTTTGTTGACATGCTTAAAGGTAAAACAGTAGCAGAAGCCAAACAAATTAAAGACAAAGACATCGCAACAGCCTTAGAATTACCACCTATTAAACTTCATTGTAGTGTTTTAGCTGAAGACAGTATTAAGAAAGCTATTGAGAATTGGGAAAGTAAACAATGAGAGAAGGATATATTAAAAGAAGAACATCAACTATACCTTTTGGGTATGAGTTAGATACAGAGACAGAAGGCTATCTTAAACCTATCCCTACACAGATTCATGCTTTAGATGTAGTGTCTGAAATGGTACATGGTAATGAAATAAGTTTAGCAGTAGCTGTAGATTGGCTTGAAGCGAGTACAAATAGAACTATGTCTCGTATGGGTTTAAAGAAACATATAGATAAAAAGTATGACGGAAGAAAAGAAGAACTCGGAAATAAATTCGAATCTTTACTTGACAGATTCTAAAGGCGACTATATACTTAATAAGGATGGATCGCCTCGTAAAAAGAGTGGTAGACCTAAAGGTTCTAAATCTACTTATAATTATTCACGACAAAATAAAAAGAAGATAACTGCGAGGCAAGCTTTAAAACGTAAAAGAGATACAGTTGAAAAACTCGAAAAGAAATTACGATCAAAGAAACAAGCACTCAAACAACAAGAAACAACAATCAAGAAGTTTGAGAACGCATCGGATGAACAGACAGTATCAAAACAGGGGAAGGTAGTAACGGAAGAAGAAGTTAACTCTCTCCCTGATTCAGTACAACAACATCTCGATGCAACAAATTCCTTCGTGGCTTTTATGCCTAATGAAGGTCCACAGACAGACTTCCTAGCTGCTTCAGAAAAGGATGTACTCTACGGAGGAGCTGCCGGTGGTGGTAAAAGTTTTGCTATGTTGATAGACCCTTTAAGGAATTGTCACATAAAAGGACATAGAGCTTTAATACTTAGAAGGTCTATGCCAGAGTTGAGAGAACTCATAGATAAGAGCAGAGAATTATATCCAAGGGCTTTTCCCGGAACTAAGTTTAGAGAAGTGGAAAAGATTTGGAACTTTCCAAGTGGTGCAAAGATAGAATTTGGCTTCTTGGAAAAGGATGCTGATGTATATCGGTATCAAGGACAAGCGTATAGTTGGATAGGTTTTGACGAAATAACCCACCTACCTACTGAGTTCGGCTGGAATTACTTAGCTTCTAGACTAAGAACAACCGATCCTAAGATCAAGACCTATCTACGCTGTACTGCAAACCCCGGTGGTGTAGGTGCTCATTGGGTTAAGAAAAGATATTTAGAATCAGCAGAGCCTAATAAATCTTTTATAGGCGAAGATGGTTTAACAAGAAAGTTTATTCCGGCTAGATTAATGGATAATCCATATCTAGCACAAGATGGTGAGTATGAGCGTATGCTCCTTTCACTACCTCCGATACAACGAAAACAACTATTAGAAGGTAATTGGGAGGTTAATGAGGGTGCTGCATTTGTAGAATTTGATCCATCTGTACACGTAGTTACTCCTTTTGAAATACCTCTACATTGGGAAAGAGTAAAAGGAATTGACTATGGCTATGCTTCGGAAAGTTGTTGCCTATGGGCTGCTGTTGATCCAAACGACAAGACCATCATCATATACAGAGAGTTATACAAAAAAGGTCTAACAGGGGAGGCACTCGGGCAAGTTATAACTGAAAGAGAACTATCAGAATATAGTTCAGTTCCCGGAGTATTAGATACTGCTGCTTGGGCAAGAACAGGTTATACCGGTCCAACCATCGGTGAAGTATTAACAAAGGCTGGTCATAAATTAAGACGAGCTGATAAAAATAGAATTGCAGGTAAAGTGCAAATACACGAATATTTAAAACAACCTAATCCAGAACAAAGACCTAGATTGCAAATATTTAATACTTGTCCTAACCTAGTAAAAGAATTACAAAGTATACCTTTATCAAGAACAAATCCGGAAGATGTAGATACACATGCTCCGGATCATGCTTATGATGCTTTAAGGTATTTAATAATGAGTAGACCAAGAATGACTGATCCGATAGCAGATATGCTACGTTTAAAAGAACGTAAGTTCTTAGCTTCTGATTCTACATTTGGATATTAATATGGAAGAAAATACATTTTTAGATGCTAATTCTATCTACGAAGAAGTAGAGGGCGAAGAAGGTAAAACTTTAAAATTAGAAGAAGATCAATCTAAAGGCTTAGTTGGTCTTATTAAAACTAGATTTTCTAATGCTGAAAGAGCAAGGTTAGGTGATGAAGGTAGATGGTTAGAATCTTATCAAAACTTTCGAGGTAAGTATGGTAAGAAAGTTAGATTTAGAGAATCAGAAAAGTCTAGAGTATTTATTAAAGTTACTAAGACTAAAACTATTGCAGCCTTTGGACAATTAATAGATGTTCTGTTTGGTACTGGACAATTCCCTATTGCAGTTAAAGAAACACGTTTACCGGAAGGTATTGCTAAAACTGCTCATATAGAATTAAATCAAGCACCCCTTAATATAGAAGGACCAGAAGAAGGTAGAGTTGAGTTACCTGAAGTTAAATCTTCAGAAAATCCTTTTGATGTAGGTTATCAAGGTGATGGTAAAGTTTTAAAAGCTGGAGCTACTCTAATTAATGGTGAAGATTTTTTAGGTTCTCTACAAGATAATTATACTGATCAAGATGGAAATCTTGTCGTTGCTGAAGGACCTTCTTTCTTAGGTGAGCCCGAAATAAGACCAGCACAAAAAGCTGCTAGAAATTTAGAGAAGCTTATTCACGATCAATTAGAAGAATCAAACGGTGTTGCTGAATTACGAAATGCTTTATTTGAATCAGCAATGTTAGGTACAGGAATTATTAAAGGACCTTTTAGTTTTAATAAAACTTTACATCGTTGGGAAAGTCGAGAAGAGGGAAGAGAATATAATCCTACTCATGTTAGAGTACCTAGAGTTGAGTTTGTAAGTTGTTGGGATTTCTATCCTGATCCAAACGCAACTAATATTAATGAATGTGATTATATAGTTCATCGACATAAATTTAATAGAAGTCAGTTAAGAGCATTAAGAAATATGCCTTACTTTGATAAGGATGCTATCCGAGAATGTATTCAGATGGGTCCTAATTATGATGCTCGTTATTTCGAGAATCAGATTTTAACAGAAGATGCTAAGACTGAAACTGATTTCTCAGATCGTTTTGAAGTCTTAGAATATTGGGGAGTCATGGATGCAGACTATGCTCGTGAAGTAGGTATTGATTTACCTGAGAGTGTAGACGATCTAGACGAAGTTCAAATAAATGCTTGGGTATGTGGTGAGAAACTACTACGAGCAGTTATTAATCCGTTCACTCCTCCGAGTCTTCCTTATCATGCATTCCCATATGAAAGAAATCCATACAGTTTCTTTGGTATAGGAGTTCCTGAAAATATGGTAGACTCACAGCAAATTATGAATGGTCATGCTAGAATGGCTATTGATAATTTAGCCTTGGCAGGTTCACTAGTTTTTGATGTTGATGATTCAGCATTAGTTGGTGGACAGAGTATGGAGATATATCCGGGTAAGATATTCAGACGACAAGCTGGTATGCCCGGACAAGCAATACACGGATTGAAGTTTCCAAACACAGCCCCTGAAAACATGATGATGTTTGATAGGTTTAGACAACTCGCAGACGAACAAACTGGAATACCTAGTTACTCACACGGACAAACAGGTGTTCAAAGTATGACTCGAACTGCGTCAGGTATGTCTATGCTCTTAGGTGCTGCTAGTTTGAATATTAAGACAGTCATAAAGAATATTGATGACTTCTTATTAAAACCATTAGGTGAAGCTTTCTTCCATTGGAATATGCAATTCGTAGAAGAAGATATAGACATTGTAGGTGATTTAGAAATCGAAGCAATGGGTACATCTAGTCTAATGCAGAAAGAAGTAAGATCACAAAGATTGACTACCTTCTTACAAACTGCACAGAATCCTGCGATTGCACCATTCGTTAAGATGTCTAAACTAATCAGCGAACTAGCTTTTAGTCTCGACTTAGACCCAGAAGAAATTCTAAACAGTCCAGAAGAAGCTGCTATCGCTGCACAAATTATAGGAATGCAAAATGCTCAACAAGGAACAGGCGAAGAAATTAACCCCACTGGTGAACAACCCACAGGCGTACCAAGCCCTGAAGGAACACCTGCAGGACCAGAGAGACCTGATATTACAGGGGCTGGTGGTGGCAACATCGGAACAGGAGCTGTTCCTCAACCGGGGGAAGTGGGCTTTAGTGGAACACTTAGATCGGCTGAAGGAAGAGGTTAAAGTAACTTTAGAGAGGAAAGAAGAGGATGGCTAATTCATTATTAGGACAAGAACCAAGAACAGTAGATAAACGTATTCAAGCAACTATACAAGATGAGATAAATTATCTTAGTAAGTATGGGTCTGATTATTGGAATAGTGGTACAACTGGTTTGTTAGGCTGGGGTGCATTTAGTGGTGTTCAACAATCTTTAGGTGCTAGTGGTAGAGGTGAAAGAGCTTGGAATAATTTGAATGAAATTAATTTTAAAATGAAAGGTGGTTATTCCCAAGAAGAACTTTGGAATATGTTTAACGATGAATTAATTAATACTTTTCCTGAAAACGATGACTATCGTTTGTCTATAGAGTTAATGGATAGAGAACGATATGGTTTAGGTGGACCAGTATCTAGATTAATAACTAAACTTTTAAAGAAACATAAAGATGATATAGACATAAAGGCATTATCAAGAAAGTTAAAACGTTCAAACGAGGATATAGAAGCTTGGAAGTTTACAGAAGGAGATGTAACAGCAATTAGGAAACTTGAAGAATTAGGTTATTCAGAAAAAGAGATTTACGATCTTATAGATCAGCATCACGAAGATTTTGTATTCGAGGGTGCACCGGGTAGGTTAGATAAATATCTTGCTCTTGAAATAGAAAAGAAAAGAACAAAAAAAGCAGAAGGTGGAACTACAGAAGATCAAATGAATGCTCTTGCTATCTCAGTAGCTCCTGCAAGAATAGAAGAACAACAGCTTCCAGACGAAGAAATGGAAGCAGACTATGTAGATTATGTGGTAGATGAAACATTATCTACAGAAGATCAAGATTATTTAGACAGTGCTCTTGCTAAAGATGATAGATTGAGTGGTATATTCGATCAAGTAGTTGAGAGTGCTGCAGAGTTTTCTGGTTCTGGACCTATTGAAGGTCCGGGAACGGAAGTATCCGATTCGATACCTGCAAGGTTATCGGATGGAGAATTTGTCTTTACTGCAAAGGCTGTAGAAGAAATTGGAGCTGATGTACTTCAGCAACAGATGAAAACTGCAGAAGCTAAAGCAGATCAAAGACAAGGTGCTGCTTATGGTGGCTTACAAACTGAAAAGGAAGATGAAATAGCTCCTATTCAAACGACTGGACTTAGGACAGCTAGAAGGAATGTACCTGTAGTTGCTCCTACTCGAAGACAAGTAGAAGAAGAGATGTTGAAATCAAGTCCTCGTAGGTTTTACCAACCATTAAGTGGCTAATAAAGAGATAGAGCTACCCTATTAGCGTAGGCACTCTATCAAGTTAATAACCTTTAGCTACCTTGTAAGATCAAGCCCCTATTAAGAAGACGTTCTTAGAATAGGCTACCTTGAAGATAGCACAAGCCCTATAAGGAGAATAAAATGGCAAACGTAAATGAACAGGAGAGAACTGTAGAAGAGCCAAAACCAAATCTGTATAATCAAAGGAAATCATGGCATACACCAGATGTAATGCCTACTGATAATCCTCAGACTGCAGATAGTTTATTTGTTGAACCAGTTGCAACTACTCAGCACGATGAAAGTGATGACCTTGAAGCTGCAAAACAAGTAACGGAGGGTGTGGAAAAGGCAAAGCCTTATTCTAAACCTAATTATAAAAAAAGGTACGATGACCTTAAAAAACATTATGATCAGAGTCTAAATAACTTTAGACAAAGAGAAACAGAGTTGTTACAAAAAGTTACAGCAAATCAACCGGAGTATAAAGCTCCTAAGACTGCTGAAGAATTAGAACAATTCAAAACTCAATATCCTGATGTTTATGAAGTGGTTGAATCTGTAGCCCATTTGCAAAGTGAAAATCAAGTTGCAGTATTGCAAGAAAGATTAGATGCTATGCAAGGTCGTGAAACAGAAATACTAAAACGAGAAGCTGAAAAAGACTTGGTTGAAAAACACCCAGACTTTGAAGACCTTCGTAATAGTGATGAGTTTCATGGTTGGGCAGAGTCTCAGCCAGAAGAGATAAAAGATTGGATTTATAATAATCCTAATAATGCAGCTCTTGCTAGTAAGGCAATCGATCTTTATAAATTGGAAACTAATACAGGAAATCCTAAACAAAGTAAGCCAATGTCTAAAAATCAGGCTGATGCTTCAACTTTAGTATCTACTAAGACTACTCAAGTTGATGAAACGCAAGAGCCTAAGATTTGGACACAAGAGGAGATTTCTGCCCTACCTATGGATGAGTTTGATCGGTTAGAAGCCGAGATAGACCAAGCTGTAAGAGAAGGCAGAGTCAGAGATTAACCGTTTAGTAATATTATTCAAGGAGAATAATTATGGCGTATAACCAATCCGATGCTCTATTTGAGCAATCAACGGATACTAATGGTAACTTTGCAAACTCCCAAAGTGGACAGACGAATGCTTTCTTCATGCCGAAGGTTTATTCTAAGAAGGTTCTTAACTTCTTTAGAAAAGCTTCGGTTGCAGAAGCAATCACAAACACCGATTATTCCGGTGAGATTTCCGCTTTCGGAGATACTGTAAGAATCGTTAAAGAACCTGTGATTACTGTTTATCAGTATGAAAGAGGTGCTGACGTTACCCAAACTAAGCTAACTGATGCAGAAGAAACTCTAATAGTAGATGTAGCTAACGCATTCAAATTCAAAGTTGATGATATTGAAAAATCAATGTCTCACGTAAACTGGAAAGAAGCAGCGTCTTCTTCAGCAGCTTACGCATTAAAAGATGCCTTTGATGAGGGTGTTATAGCTGAACTATTTAGTGGAGTATCAAGTTCTTCACCTGATCACGTATTAGGTGCAGATGCTGCTGCTGCGACCCAAACTATGGGTCAACACCAAGGTGGTTCTAATTCTATCGACCTAACAGGTTCTGATGGAACTGGTGCTGATCCTTTGGATGTCATGGCTTTCATGGCTAGACTTTTAGACGAACAAAATGTTCCTGAAGAAGGAAGATGGTTCGTTGCTCCTCCTTCATGGTACGAGCAACTGTCTCAGTCTGGTTCAAAGCTAATGTCTGTTGACTATAACGCAGGTCAAGGTTCGCTTAGAAATGGATTAGTATCTAGTGGAAAGTTACGTGGCTTTAATATGTACAAGTCTAACAATGTTGCTGCTGCTTCTACAGCAAGTGGTAAATGTTTAGCAGGTCATATTAGTGCTGCTGCGACTGCACAAGCTATCACACAAACTGAGGTTCTTCGTGATCCTGACAGTTTTGGTGACATCGTGAGAGGACTTCATGTTTACGGATGTGACGTTCTTAGAAGCGAAGCTTTAGTTTCAGCTTTCTATGCGATTGACTAATTGAGTCGAATAGTATGTGGAGAGGGCTTATGTTCTCTCCCATACATTACTAAATAATTAATATAGGAAAATAAAATGGCAATAAGACAACCAAGCCGAAGACGACCTACAACAGGACCTATAGGAATAGATAGACCTAAACCTAAACCTAAAAAGCAAAGAGGATATGGACAAGCTTCAGATGGTAGAACAAGAAAATCTACTGGTGGAGTAGTTAATTTAAAATTACCTTCTAATATAGCAAAACCTAATTAAGGAGAACAACATGAGTTGGGATCAAACAGAATTTAACAAATACCAAAAGAGTTGGTTAAAGAATTTTAATAAAAGAATGGAATTTTACTTTGGTAAAACAGTTCGTGCAAGAACTAAGAAAGGAACTTATAAAAAAGATGATCCTTCAACACCAGAGAACGAAGCTTTCACAACTGCTAAAGCAGCATTTAATCCATAAAATGCCACAGATAAGTACAGACGAAAGACCAGTAATCTTAAAAAATAAAAAGAAAAATAATCAGAAGTTAGGATTATCTGGTAAGTTTTATAAAAAAGAAAGCTTAGATAATTATAAAGCTAATTACGATAGAATTTTTAACAAGGAGAAGTAAATGCCAAAAGGTAAATACGAATCAGGAACTAAAGCAACCTTCAAAGATATAACAGAATTTGAAGGTGCTTACGAAAATTCCGAAGATAAACAAAACAGAGATAGAGATAAGCAACAAGGTATAAAGTAATATGGCAACCTATCTAAACTTAACAAACGAACTGTTAAGGGAATTGAATGAAGTTGTTTTAACTTCTTCTAATTTCAGTAGTGCAGTAGGAATACAAGGTCATGCTAAAGACTGTATAAACAGAGCCTATAATGATATAGTAATGGCAGAGCCTCAATGGTCTTTCTTAGCTACTGGAGAAAGTGGAGCAACGGATCCTTTTTATGGTAATGTTTATGTAGAGACTACAGCAGGAACTCGGTGGTATGAATTAAAAGAATCTAGTTCTAGTATTACAGCAGATTATGGTTCAGTCGATTGGGATAACTTTTATTTGACTACGATTGGTGTAAGTGGAGCAAGTACTCCTTATACTAGTAGAAATTTAAAATTTATTACAACTGAAGAATGGAAAGATCATTTAAGAGAATCTGAGAATATAGACGATGCAGATACTCAAACTTATGGAGAACCTAAGTTTATAATAAGAAGTCCTGATGCTAGAAAATTTGGAGTAAGTCCAATACCTGATAAAGTTTATCGAGTTTGGTTCTTTGCTTGGGATTTACCAACAGCATTAGATGCTCATGGAGATGCTACAGTTTTTCCAGATGTATATACTCCAGTATTAATGGCACGAGCACGTTATCATTTCCATCAGTTTAAAGATGCTCCCCAACAAGCAGCCTTCGCTTTAGAAGATTATAAAAAAGGATTAAAACAAATGCGATCAGCTTTAATGAATCCTACACCTAAATACATGTCAACGGATCATATATAATGGCATCACAACCATACGCATTAGCATGTGAAGGAGGACTAGATAAATCTTCTAGTTCTTTTGAACTCTTACGCAGACCCGGATCAGCAACAAGGTTAAGAAACTTTGAAGTTGATGTAGCTGGAGGCTATAGAAGAATTAATGGTTTCTCAGCTTTTGGTGGTGGTAGTGCAGCTAATCCTAGTACAGATAATGATATATTAGGACTTCATGTTTATGCTGATGGTGTAATAGCTTGTTCAAGTACTAATATTTATTTTAGTTTAGATGGAACAAGTTGGCTACAGATTAATAGGGATAGTGTAGCAGGTGGTGGAGATAACTATAGTACCTTTACAGGTCGTAGTGCATTAACAAGAACATCACAGAGTTTAGCACATTTTGCAACTTATGAAGGTGATACAACTTATGGAGAAGTTATAATTACTGATGAAGGATCAGGCGTAAAACCTTTTTACTTCAAAATGACAGGAACTGGAGCATTAAGTGATAGAACTTATTTTGCTAAAGAAATTACAGTAAGTGGTACTGTATATCCTAAGTTTTGTACAATACACGATAAACACTTAGTAGTAGGAGGAGCAGCCACAGCACCTAATACTATTTATTATAGTGGTACAAGTGATATAGATGATTTTACTTCTAGTGGTTCTGGTAGTATAGTATTAGATGATCAAGTAGTAGGATTAAGAAGTTTTAGGGATGACTTAATAATATTTTGTAGAAATAGTATTTATAAATTAGAAAATATTAATAATTCCTCAACGATAGCTATTGTACCTATTACACAAAACATAGGTTGTTTAGATGGTAGAAGTATTCAAGAGATTGGTGGTGACTTAGTATTTTTAGCACCAGATGGTATAAGAACACTAGCTGGTACAGTAAGGATTGGTGACGTTGAATTAGGAACTGTTAGTCGTTCTATACAACCTGTAATGAAAGATATTGCAGATAATATTGGTACTTATAATATAAGCAGTATTGTTATTAGAGATAAATCTCAATATCGTTTATATTATGGATCAAGTTCATCAGGTGATGCAGCAGAAGGAATAATAGGCACACTTAAAACAAACGAACAAGGATTTACACAATTCCAATGGGCAGAAACTTTTGGAATAGATGCAAGTGCTGCTGCAGCTTCAGGATTTAATTCAAGTGGAGTTGAAAAGCACTATCATGGAGACTACGCAGGAAGAATATTTAACCATGATACAGGAGATAGTTTTTTAAATACATCAGGCACATCAACTAATATTGTAGCTGAGTATCAAACTCCTGATTTAGATTACGGAGATTTAGGAACATTAAAGACTTTAAAATATGTTAAGATTTCAGCAACACCAGAAGGCACAGTATCTACCAAATTAAGAATAAGATATAACTATGATGATCCTGATACTCCACAACCTTCTGATTATAGTTTATCGGTTGATAAACCTTCGTTGTTTGGAACAGCTTTATTTGGATCAACAGCAGGGCATGTATTTGGAGCAGCTTCTGATCCGATAACAAGACAAGTAGTAGAGGGAAGTGGACATAGTAATTACTTTAGAATTTTTAGTGATGACCAAAATTCACCTTATACAGTTAATGGCATATACATAGATTACGAACCTTCAGGGAGACAATAAAAATGGCACAGAGTTACACACGACAAAGTTCAATGAGTGATGGTGATACTATCACAGCAGCTTTGTTTAATAATGAATATAATCAACTAGTCAATGCATTTACTTATAGTTCAAGTAGTGCTAGTTCGACAGGACACAGACACGATGGAACAGCAGGACATGGTGGAAATATTCACACGATAGGTGATTTAGACTTTTTAAACAAGATAGTTGCAGATAGTACAAATAATAGGTGGGGAATATTTGTAGAGGTATCTTCTGCAGCAGTAGAACAAATTAGAATACAAGACGGAGCAATAGTACCAGTAACAGACAACGATATAGATTTAGGTACAAGCTCTCTAGAATTTAAAGATGCATATTTTGATGGTACAGTAACTTCGGATGCTTTTGCAGGTCCATTAACAGGAGATGTTACAGGTAATGTATCAGGTACAGCAGCTACAGTAACAACGGCTGCACAGTCTAACATTACAAGTTTAGGAACCCTTACAACTCTTACAGTTGACAATGTTATAATTAACGGAACTACTATAGGGCACACAAGCGATACTGATTTAATGACACTTACAAGTGGTGTCTTAACAGTAGCAGGAGAAGTAGACGCAACTACTT
>VTLG01002377.1_pt1 | contig 34587 bp, 36 predicted proteins | sample 4694571 | NCBI WGS metagenome assembly VTLG01 (sample SAMN12604809, study PRJNA352737) | marine metagenome | biome: ENVO:00000447; feature: ENVO:00000209|ENVO:00000569|ENVO:01000036; material: ENVO:00002151; isolation source: viral sequences binned using virsorter ...
GTCAGAAATGGAGGCAAAAAGGATTAGAGATGCTTGGATACGACACCCAGACCACACCATTACTAAAGCTTTGGTGGCTGAACGGGCCATATTCTTCGTTCTTCTTCCTTTTTTTAGGTTTACTGGCGATGCTGCTCTTCGGACCATATCGGCTGATATTTCGAGGGACGAGCAAATCCATGTCGCAAGTAATTCCCTTGTTTGTACTGAGCTTGGTTTACATGCCTCTCCTTCTCTGGATAAACTTAGGAAGGCCACCATTAACTGGATTCTTGAACCCCTAAGTATAAATACTGCCGATAAATATTTGGACAAAAATTTTTGGCTGGATGCGAGTGACCGTTTAATGTATGAAGGGAAAGCTCCCGAGTTTTCTGATACTAAACGAGCTCGGATGCCAGCATTCTTTGAGCATAGCAATGTCAACCTACCCCAATATGCTTGAGCCATTGCTCGGGCCAACACTTGAATCAATCCTTCTAGAAATGGAAGAAAAATTCCCACCAGTAAACCCACATCCTAAAGAGGAGCTAGCTAGTATCATGTATAAAGCAGGACAACGCTCCGTAATAGAGTGGTATATACATAGGTTGAGTAATGAAAGTTGATGATGTAGAAATAGCTAAACAGCAAGCCATGCGAGGTCGCCCTCTTAGTAAACACCAAAGATCTTTACTGATTGATGCTGGCCTCGATGACTTTGTAAGAGGTGGTCAAACTCAATCACCAATGGGTGACCTAGCTATACTAGGTGCTACTGCTGCTGCAGTTAAAGGACTACCAGCATTAGCAGCAAATGAAGTATCTAAGATGACTATCAGTAATGCTGCATTTAAGAAAGGATTATTACCTCAACTTACTAAAGGTGGTATTAAAAACTGGCAGCATCTAAGACCTTGGAACGCTTTCGTTCCTAGAACACCTCTAACTACTGGTGGTACTCTTCAAACAGCACCAACAAAAGGAGCTTCAGCAGCTTTAGCTATAGGTGGTGTACTTGGAGATCAACGACCAGCTAAAGGTCAACCACCTCCATTACCTCCAATCCCAGGAGCAATACAAGAGCTTCAAGTGCAACCTTTTAAAAGTAAACCAACTCACAATGATATTGGAGTAGGTATGACTGATGAAGAGAGGATAAAAGCAACAGCTGCACAACAGTGGGATACAACAGATAGAGGATTTAATATAAAAGATGCTGCACACTTCTTAAAAGAAACCCCTGAAGGAGGTGTACCAGATTATAGATCGAAGTACCCACAGTTCAAAAGGAACTCAGAAGGTAAGCGTCCTGCTTATGATGAATTTTGGAGACAACAAATAGATAAATGAAAGCACTTCTTGTACCACCTAAAGAAGTACCATCAGTATGGTCTGATGTTAAACCTTTAATAACTAAAGGCGTAGCTCATGCTGTAGAAAATATTGATGGCGATGATTTTTTAAAGCCTATAATAAATGGAGAATGTTTTCTGTGGATAGTAGTAGATGAACTAGAAATAGTTTCGATCTGCTTAGGAGAATTTTATCAATATCCACGTCAGAAATCATTCTTCATACTTGCATGGGCTACTAAATCAGGTCAGCAATTTGATGAAGTTATAGCAACATTCAATGATTCTGTAGTCTCGTTTGCAAAAGCAAGTGGATGTGATTTCATTGAAGCAAAGGTAAGAAAAGGTCTTGCCAAAAAATTAAAATGGAATGATACACATTCCTATGTAACACTTACACTTTAGGAAAAAACCATGGGCGGAGGAAAAAAGAAAACCGTTTATCGTACCCAATCAGTACCAAATGATTATGATGATGCTTGGATCAAGGCAAAATTTGACGCAATGGACGAACAAGCATTAGGTTTTAGCAACTGGCAGGCTGGTAGACAAGCAAGTTTAGGTAGAGAAGAAAGGATTAGAGATGAACTACAACAAGGTCTCTCTGGACTTAGTGCTTCACAAGCTGCTGCTTTAGCAAACATAGAGAATCTTCAAAGAGCTGATCAATCATTGACTTCAGATTTTGCAGGCCTATCTCAGTCTCAACAGCAACAAATGAAAGATCTATATAACTTAGCACAACAAGAAGGTTCTGGAGTAGAAGGAGTCAGAACAGCTCAAGGTCTTACATTCACTAGACCAAGAGTATCTGGAACTGGTGGTCTAAATAGACAGCAGTTACAAACTGGTTCACTAAATATTTAAGAGGTGTATTATGTCATTAATGAGTGCATTACAGAAGAAAGAACCTTATAAATATGAGGATCAGTGGATTAAAGATAAGCATACTGCCTATGATCAGGGAGTAGCAGGTATCACAGACTGGCAGAACCGAAGGATGGATGCTATTACTGATGAGCAACGTCAAAGAGATGAATTCAGGTCAGGCATTGCTGGTCTACAAACACAGTTTGCTGGAGCAAATGCTAACTTACAGAATCTACAAAGGCAGATGCAAAGCCAACCAGATTGGGGTGCTGTAACAGCTCAACAGTCTCAACAGGCAAAACAATTATGGGATTTACAGCATGCACAAGACGCTGCAACCCACCAATATAATCAATTAGGTGGTTTAACTGCTGTCCTTAAGAATTTAAAAGGATCAGCACCATCATCAAGTGCTACAAACAGAGCAAAATTATCAACTGATTCACTTAACGTCTAATAAAAATGTCAACAGCAAAAGAACGTTATGATGCTCTATGCAGTGATCGTTCCCAGTTTCTAAACGAAGCAGAAGAGGCTTCTAAACTTACTTTACCTTACCTTATTAGTGGTGAAGAAAGTTATAGAGGTATGAGAAACCTAAAGACTCCATGGCAAAGTGTAGGTGCGAAGGGAGTAGCAGCATTGGCAAGTAAATTGTCATTAGCTCTACTCCCTCCACAGACTAGCTTCTTTAAGCTACAAGTCGATGAGTCTAACTTAGGTGAAGAGTTTCCTCCAGAAGTAAAATCAGAATTAGACCTATCCTTTGCTAAGATAGAGCGCACTATCCTCGATGCTATTGCTGCATCAGATGATCGTGTAATAGTACACCAAGCATTACAACATCTAGTTGTTGCTGGTAATTCTCTAATCTTTATGGGTAAAGCAGGGCTAAAATTATTCCCTCTAAATCGCTACGTTATAGATCGAGATGGTAACGGAGATGTAATAGAAATAGTCACAAAAGAACGTATCAATAAAAAGTTAATACAAGAACATCTTTCACCTGAGGATTTAGTAAAAACATCTGAGACCGCACCTAACGATGAAGGTCAAGGAGGTAATTTAGGTAAGGATGAATGCGATGTATACACTCATGTAAAGCGTGACAACAATAGATTTATCTGGCATCAGGAAGTATACGGAAAGATAATTCCTAAGTCACAAAGTAAAGCACCAGTAGATGCTAATCCATGGCTACCTTTAAGGTTTAATACAGTAGATGGTGAAGCTTACGGTAGAGGTAGAGTAGGGCAGTTCATAGGTGACCTTAAGTCTCTTGAAGCACTCTCTCAGGCTATCGTAGAAGGCTCTGCAGCGGCAGCTAAGGTTGTCTTTGTAGTAGCACCATCAAGTACAACTAAACCAGCCACTCTAGCGCAAGCAGGCAACGGAGCAATCGTTCAAGGACGACCAGATGATATCGGTGTTATACAAGTAGGTAAGACTGCTGATTTCCAGACAGCTTATCAATTAATATTAAATCTAGAGAAAAGAATTAATGAAGCTTTTCTAATATTATCAGTAAGAGATAGTGAACGTACTACTGCTGAAGAAGTACGTATGACTCAACTAGAATTAGAACAACAACTAGGAGGGTTATTTGGTTTACTTACAACAGAATTTCTAGTTCCATATTTAGATAGATACTTAAATGTATTCCAGAAAACTGGAGAGATCCCACGTATACCTAAAGGTTTAGTTAAGCCAACCATTGTGGCTGGTATTAATTCACTTGGTAGAGGTCAGGATGTACAAGCATTAGGTGGCTTCTTACAGACTATTGCAACAACAATGGGACCAGAAGCAATCCAACAGTACATAAATCCTGAAGAACTTATCAAGCGTTTAGCAGCAGCTCAAGGTATTGACGTTCTGAATCTTGTTAAGAGTATGCAAGAGATTCAACAGGAACAGGCACAAGCAGTAGAACAACAAGCACAGATGGAAGCAATAAAAGGAGCACCTAATATGATGAAGGCTCCAATGCTTGACCCATCTAAGAATCCTGGACTAGAACAACAACTAGCAGGACCACCTCCTGAAGCAGGACCACCTCCTGATATGCAACCACCACCTCAGTAAATTATGGCAGAAACACTAACATATGATAATCAAACACCTGCAGAAGTAGCTGGAGAAGCTGGTCAATTAACACCAGACGAACAAGACTCCCTACAAGTAGGTGAATCAATACAAGAAGCGCAAGAGACAATGCTTGCGGGTAAATATAAAGATGCACAAGAATTAGAGAAAGCTTATATAGAACTGCAACAAAAATTGGGCGAAAAATCTGGAGGGGATTCACAAGAACAATCTTCCGATGAGCCACAAGCAGAAGCAAAATCTGATGAGGAAACAGAAGGAGCATCTCCAGAAGACTATGCTATATTTGATGACTTCTGGGAGCAAGCATCTTCTGAAGAAGGAAATATAGACCAAGCACTTCTTGGTAAGTTAGCTGGTATGAATACTCAGCAGATGGCTCAGAAGTTTCTTCAATGGAGAGCTGATGCTGAGACTAAGTACATGCCTAAACCACCTGATATGACTGACAAAGATGTTCAGGAATTAAAAGCCGTAGCAGGTGGTGAACAGAACTATAATAACATGTTACGTTGGGCTAAATCTAATCTTAGTGAACAAGAAATAGCTATGTTTGATACTGTAATGGGACGTGGTGATACTATCTCTGCTTTCTTTGCAATCAATTCATTAGCCCAACGCTATAATGATGGAGTAGGTTATGAAGGTAAGATGTTAACAGGAAATGCAGCTAAGGATAGAGTTGATGCATTCCGTAGTCAAGCAGAACTTGTCAGAGCTATGAGTGATTCACGTTATGAAAATGATCCAGCATATCGTCAAGATATAATGGAGAAACTAGATAGATCTAATTTAAACTTTTAATTATGGGAACAAAAAGAGAACCTAATCCAGATGATGCTCCATACAGGAAGCCGCATCCTAGTGAAACACCACCTTATCCACCAAAGCCACAACCTAAATTAGCTAAAGGTCCTAATTCAGTCAATGAAGAACAAAAAACTAGGAGGGCATAATGTCAGAATCACAAGCTTACAAAGATTGGTCTAAAACCACAGCTGGTGCAAGAAGTATTAAAAATCCTACAAAGAAAATTCAAGTACTACTTGATCAAGCTGATATTTATAAAAAAACAGGCTTAAAAGGAGTATAGTATGCCTAAAGGAAAAGGTACTTACGGTACTAAGAAAGGGAGACCCCCTAAGAAATAAACAAATCGGCGGCTCGGTAGTCGAACCAGTAGAAGCCAACGGCAGCTGCGTCCGTTCATCCCTAACGGGACGCATGAAACCACATCATGGAACGGGGGTGTGGTACTAAGGAGAAAGTCAATGCAAAAAAAGACTCAACTAAAGTATCGCGGCGTGCCTTACACGAAAACTATTTAATTACATTCAATGAAAAAAGTAGCCTTGATCCTCGCCTCGGCATTCGTAGCGGCACCCGCTATCGCCGGTCCCTACGTCAACGTAGAATCGAACGCCAGCTATACAGGATCTGACTATAAAAGCCGCACCACTGACTTCCACGTTGGATGGGAAGGCGGTAATGATTCCTTTGATTATTATGTGCAAGGAGGTCCAGCTGTTGTAGCAACAGATGGTACCGATGATGCTGACACACAGTTATCAGGTAAACTAGGAGCTAATATTGCTGCTACAGATAACTTAGATTTCTATGGAGAAGTTAGTGTACTCACTGCTGAAGGTGACACTGATAACGACTGGGGAACTAAGATTGGAGCTAAGTATAGCTTCTGATGAAGTACTTAGAATCCCCATGGATGGTAGTCATACTACTCATGGGGTTCTTTATTTTTATAGAGGGTCTACATATGACTGAACATCAGCATTGTAGATCTTGCCCACCTTGCGAATTAGAATACTAATGGCACATCAAAGCAATAAGGTAACAGCTTTTGTTACTAGCTTTTCACCAGAATCTCATCATAATAAACCAGAAGAGCATCTTGATACGATGCCCAGTGAGTCACAACCACCTGGTGTAGATGATGATGAACCTCAATCCCTAGAGGAAGCTTTAACAGGCTAAGGGAAGTGGGAGCAGCACCTCAGAGTCGGACTGCTCCTGCATTGGCATTGGCCCGTACGCGGATACCCTTTGCCGTCTAGACGGTGGGATAGACCACAACTATAATAAATAAGCGCAAAAAATTTCAGCTGAGAACGTTAATATAAACTTTATCCAATTAAATGGCACATCAGAATAATGCCAATAACACCTCCCTTACCTGGGGTGGTGTCAATGCTGGCTCAGCCTCTCCTACCAGTAACACTACTGATAGTAGAAGGAATCTATATTTAAAGCTATTTAGTGGAGAACTATTCAAAGGATTCCAACGCAACACAATTGCAAGGGATCTAATTACCAAGCGCACACTGAAGAACGGACGCTCAATGCAGTTCATCTTCACGGGTCGCACAAATAGTGAGTTCCATGTCCCAGGACAGAACATACTAGGTAATACTGATGGTGCTCCTCCAGTAGCAGAGGTAACAATCGAATGCGATGACCTCTTAATCAGTTCAGCCTTCGTGTATGAACTAGATGAAACACTCGCACACTACGATTTACGTGGTGAGATTTCAAGGAAGATCGGTTATGCACTAGCCGAGAACTATGATAGAAGAATCTTCCGTGCTATCACAAAAGCTGCACGTCAAGCATCTCCTATTCTTAAGACTAACTTCGTAGAACCAGGTGGAACACAGATTCGTGTTGGTGCTAACAACAGCGGTGCTGATGCCTATGTCGCTGCCTCACTGGTAAACGCTTTCTATGATGCAGCTGCTGCATTAGATGAGAAGGGAGTTAGCTCTGAAGGACGTGTGGGCGTGTTGAACCCAAGACAATACTATGAACTAATCCAACAGGTTGGTGAGAACGGACTCGTTAACAGAGACGAGCAAGGTGATTCTCGTCAGCGTGGTAATGGAATCGTGGAAATTGCAGGCATTAAGATCTACAAATCCATGAATATTCCATTCTTTGGTAAGTTCGGTACTAAGTACGGTACTGCTTCTGCCACTGCTCCTGGTACAACTGATCCTGGTAACACAGGTTCATTTGTTAATGAGTCAATGGGTGATCAGGAGAACAATGCAACTCCTTCTGGTCAAAAGACAGTTAACGACTACGGTGAAGAAGCTAAGTTCGATCACTCTTGTGGTCTGATCTTCCAGAAAGAAGCCGTTGGTTGTGTAGAGGCAATCGGACCTCAAGTTCAAGTAACTTCAGGTGATGTATCCGTGATTTATCAGGGAGATGTCATTCTAGGACGCTTGGCTATGGGAGCCGCTCCTCTAAACCCAGCTGCTGCTGTAGAACTCGTTGCGGGTGCTGCTGCAGGTGCAGGAAACAACGCTGCATTCTAAGATTTTATACATATGGGGGACTTCGGTTCCCCTTTTTCTTTTAATAAATATTATGCCTTTTCCAACCACAAACGCCACCGCCGAGTTACCAGCCGTAAACCAAATACTGTCGTCATGTGGTCAGGCACCTGTAACCACACTCGATCAAACCAACCCAGACGTTGCGATTGCATACGACACATTGTTACAGGTTAGTAAAGAGATACAAGGTGAGGGATGGACTTTTAATAGGGAACCTCACTATGAGTTCACACCATCTGCAGATCTTGTTAATGGTATAGAACGGAATGAAATAGATATACCAAACAATATAATACAAATTAAACTTACTGAGAATGGTGCTAATATAAACTATGATGCAGTAAGAAGAGATGGTAAATTATATGATAGAATACATCATAGATATAAATGGCCTGATCATACTGTTGTAGAATGTGATGTTATATGGGAATTTGATTGGGTAGATATACCTGCACCTATACAGCAATTCATTGTAGCTAGAGCTGCTACTATTACATCCCAAAGAATAATTGGTGATACCGGTCAGTATGAAATGCTACAACAACAAGAAGCGTTTGCTAGAGCAACTGCTTTAGAGTATGAAACAAGTCAAGGACAGTATACAATTTTCGGACACCCATACGATAAAACTAACTACTACAATAGTTATCAACCTTACAAAGCACTTCAACGATAATGCCTGCAATAAGCCAACGAATTGATAATTATCTTGGTGGAGTATCTAGACAATCTGACGATAAGAAACTTGTAGGTCAAGTCCGTGAGTGCCTTAATGGGTATCCAGACCCTACGTTTGGACTGACTAAAAGACCTGGTTTCAAGTGGATTAAGAATCTAGGTACTGGCACAACATATGATAATTCCAAATGGTTCTACATAGCTAGAACTAAAGATGAAAGATACATAGGATGTATTAAACCAAAACCTAATAGTGGTTATGGTGATATAGATGTATGGAATGTAGATGGTACAGCATGTACTGTTAACATGGATACTTCTACAGCAACAAATGCTGAGAACTATTTAACAGGATCACGTCTTAATTATGATGTACTAACTGTACAAGATACATCTATTATAACTAATAATTTATTTACTGCTGCTAAACAAGCAGACCCTACATTCAATGCTAATAGAAAAGCTACACTTGTACTACAAGGATCACCTGTTAGTAATGTATATACAATAGTTGTTGATGGTAATACTATAACTCATACAACAAATGCTTCTGGTACTTATGCATCTATACTAACTGCTTTAGAAACAGCTATTGATAATTTAAATATCTCTGGTTTAACATCAACTAAGTATAACGAATCCTTACATCTATCAGATAGTAACTCCACTATTACTATTACTGCTACAGGTGGTCAAGGAAATGATTCTATATATGTATTCCAAGATCAAGTTGATAATGTAGGGCAATTACCAGAACATTCTTTTCAGGATCATGTAGTTAAAGTAATGAATACTACTTCACTAGATGATACATACTTTGCTAAATTTGTAGCTGATAATGGAACATCTGGTACTGGTCACTGGGCTGAAGGAATAGACCCAGCAGGATCACCAGGGTTAGATGCAGCAACTATGCCGCATGAACTTGTTAATACATCATTAAATACATTTACATTTAGACAAGTTTCTTGGGATGCAAGAACTGTAGGTGATGATAATACTAACTCTCATCCTAGTTTTATAGGACAAAAGATAAATGCAGGATTCTTTTATAATAATAGACTTGGATTCTTAGCAGGAGATGATGTATGTATGAGTCAATCTCAGGAGTTCTTTAACTTCTACCATACCTCAGCTCAAGTACAGACAGACGCTGATCCTATTGATTTAAGTGTGTCTACAATTAGACCTGCAACTTTACATGCTGTTCTTCCAACTATTCAAGGTTTATTACTATTTAGTAAAAGTCAACAGTTTCTACTGTCATCCGCAGATGGAGTTTTAACACCAACAACAACTAATATCCGTGCCATAGCTAACTACGACATGGAAACAGATATATACCCTGTAGATATGGGTGGTATAATAAACTTCTTAAGTAAGACACCTAGTTATACTCGTACCTTTGCTATGCAAACGTTTGGTCAAGATGAGAATCCTAAGATCTTAGACGTTGGTAGAGTGGTTAATGAGTGGGTTCCACATACAGTAGATACGATGATTGCTAGTCCACAAAATAAGTTTCTAGCAATGTCAGCACAAACTTCTAGAGATGTATATTTTTATAGAACTTATCATGATGGTGAAAAACAAGTTATTGAAGCTTGGTTTAACTGGAAACTACCTGGAACTGTACAATCAATTAATGTTGACTCAGATGATTTCTTTGCAGTTACTAAACAAGGCAATCAATTTACTTTATCTCAAGCTAGCTTAAGTCAAAGTCCACAAGATGCTATTATTGTTAATAATGATGGACAATCACTTAACCCTTGTATAGATCTTTATACTGAAGCTAGTAATGTAGCAGCTAATAATAAAGTAGATTTTGATTCAACTAATAACTTTTCTAAAGTATTTATACCTTGGGCTAATGTAACTGGATTAACTCCTGTTATTGTTATTAAAGGTACTACTGCTACAGGACAGTTCATTGAATCTGGTTTCACTACTACACCTACTGTAGTTACTAATGATGGAGATCCTTATTTTAAGGTACTCAGAAAAGATTTAACTAGTGTAGAAAATGATGTAATTGTAGGATGGAAATATGATTATGATATTCTTTTACCTAAGACATACTTTAGGCCTGATGAAAAGCAAAAACTAACAGATTTTACTGCTAGTCTTACTATCAACAGAATGAAGTTTGCACTTGGTTTGTCTGGTGTATGTGGTTTTAAATTAAAACAGACAGGACGTCTTCAAGGTACTAAAGAATATACTGGAGATGGATCTACAACTATATATAACTGGATAGATGAAGACTTATCTTATGTAGATGAAGAGCAAATTAAAGTTAAGTTAGATGGTGTTGTTACTACAGCATTTAGTGTATCAGCACTTAACCAAATTACGTTTGATACAGCACCTGGTAATAATGTAAAGATATTAATATATCTAGATGAATGGTATAACTTAAACCCAACAACTATAGCTAATACTTACCTAGCTAATGATATTGCAGTTAAGGATCAAGCAGTTGTATCTATACCAATTCATCAACGAGCAGATAATTTTCAATTAAGAGTGTTTAATGATTCACCATTCCCTGTTTCAATAAACTCTATGATGTGGGAAGGTCACTATTCACCAATGTTCTATAGGAGGAGATAAGCATGGCAGCAGCATGGGTAGCCGGCGCTGGAATGGCTGTTAACGTCGGTATGAATATAATTGGTGGTAGTAAAGCCGCCGATGCCGCACATGATGCTGCAGTAGCACAAGAGAAAGCTGCTTTTGCTAAGCATCAATATGATTTAGATATGTGGGACATGAAACGGTCCCAACTTCAAGCTGAAAGGCAAGAAGCTGTTGATAGTGTAATGATGCAAGCTCGTAACCAAGGTAAGGTTCGAGCTTATACTGATGCAAATGCTATTCAACAATATGATTTACAATTAAAAGCAAGGAATAGGCAGCAAGCTGGTAACGAAGCTGCTTTTAGACGTTCTGAAGATATATTTGCTAAAACAACTGATTTGAATTCAATAGCTGCTAAGTCAGCTATGGATAGTAATATCAGAGCTTTACAAGAACAGAAAGATGAATTAGCATATGATAGGGTTGATACTTATATAGATATGCTGGTTGCTGAAGGTAGAAATAGAGCTAGAGGAGCTTCTGGTAGAAGTGCATCTAAAGCTATTCAGTCAACAATGGCCGACTACGGTAGGCAAATAGAAATGTTGAATGCAACTGATGATAGCTTAGGACGTAATACTAGAGCTATGTTAGATGAGATTATACAAGATAAAACATCAGCTGATTTAACTGCTTATGCTCAAAAGATGTTAGATCCAGGTGTCTTACCAATGCCAGTTAAACCAATACCACAACCAATTCCTGAATACAGTTTACCAAGAATACTAAGTGAATATGACTTCGGACCATTACCAATTAAAGGTTTCTCACCAGATCCAAATGCTGCGTCTCAAGCAGTATGGGGTCAGACACTTTCAAATATAGGTAGTGCAATAGGTCAAGGTGCAGTGGGTATAGCTGCTGGTTTGAGCCCAGGAGCTACAGGTGGTACAGGTGGTGGTACAGGTGGTACAGGTGGTACAGGCTCTTTTGCAGGTGTATCAAATAGTGTCTTGGATGATGTTATAGGACCATCTGGAACTTATGATTATGTTTCACCAGGCGAAGCTGTTTCATTCACACAATAACTAATGGCACAAAAAAAGAAATTCAGAAGCGCGGCTAAGGCCAGAACATTTCAATCCCCGACTGCTAGATTACAAGCATCACGGGGTGAAATAGAGCGCGACACACAAAGAAGAGTTGAGGCAATTGAACTTCAAGCGAGACAATTGCAGGCTCAAGCAAAAACCCATATACAGGGTATAGTTAATGCTGCCCAATTTGAAGAAAGTGTATTAAAGGAAAAGAACCGACTAGAATCTAAAGTAAGGTCACATAGCCTAGAAGCTTTAAGAGTTAGAAGAGATACTCATGTACAAGCATTACAAGATAAAGCAACATGGATGGCAAAAGATGCTCAAAGATTAGCAGACCTTGCACCAAAACAAGCTAGAGCAGCTGAAACTTTATTTAAAGGTGTACATCAGCTTGGTGATACTATGATTGGTATTAACCAATGGGAACAGTTAGAAGGAACTATTGATCCTAAGACTGGTAAGAGTATGTTGCAAACACTCATTGATGGCAAAGCTGATGCCAATTATAGTATAGTTTGGGACGCAACAAATGATACATTTAAAGTTACAACAGAAGGAGATCCTGATGCAGCTAATGCACTTATAGATAGAACTATAAATTTAAGTAGTCATTGGGCTCAGAAGAAGTTTGCCAGTTGGGTTAAAGATAATAAAGAAGCTTTAAGACGAGATGTAGTAGCAAATTTTGAAGCTAGAGATGCAGATGGTTTAAATCCAAAATTTGTATATGGTGAATCCAATGCTATACAAGCTCAAGAATTCGGTGCTTTAGGATTACTTAGAAAACTTGGTATATCTAATAACTCTAAAGTTGGTTATGAGATATTCCAACAATTCCGTTCTATGGGTGCTTTAGATAAAGAAGGATTCTGGCAAGGTAGAATGGTAGATGAATCTACTAAAAGACGAATGAAGCTTCGTGATGCTTTCTTAGCTGATGGCAGCCAAGGTAAAGATTCAAATCTATCTTTTAATAATTATGTACTTTCCTGGAAGAATAGTTATTGGATGGAAAATGGTAAGTTTATAGATCCATCTAAAGGTGGCGGTAAATATGCATCAATGGGAGATGTTTATAAAGATGTTTTAATAGATTTATACTCACACGGTATCACAAAAGGTACAATTAATGCGCACAATATTGATAAATATGATGATGGTTTAAGAATAATTGGCAGCGAATCAAAATTATGGAAGGATAAGTTTCCAATTAAGCATGCTGAAGCTCGTGAGGAAGGGATGAAGCTGCTAGAGAAGCAGATTCAGAAAAATGAAAGACAGAAAAAATTAAATGGAGAGGCGCATTATCAGCAAATCCAGGTAAAAGGTGGTTTACGAGATCAGATTACAGAAGATGGTATAACAACTCTTACTGAAATAGGGAAAGTAAATGATTACATTATAGAAAATGGTATTGGATCGAAGGAAGCAGCAAAGATAATGAGATTATTTGGTTATGTAGGATCAGATTATGATGCGAATGGTACTTTAGCAAATGTTATTAGAGCTGGAAATGATGGTGATTATGATGAAGTTGTAGCAATTTGGAATGGCTCCCAAGGAAACCTAACTAAGCAACAAAAAGAATTTCTACAGAAACAGGTTTATTTCTACAAAAAGTTACATGAAGCTGTTCATGGTGGTGCTAGACAAATCAGATTAGACCTTAGGGATAAGTTAGCAAATAATTTAAAAGAAACAGACAGATTCCAGAAGGGTTGGCGATTAACAAATGAAGGAAATAAAGTAGTAGATCGACAACTTGCTATATATTTAAAGGCATTCAGAGCTCAACTAACTTATGAACATGAAGCAGGTTTTACTGCAGCAGAACAAGCAGGTGTTAGAGATAATGCTAAAGAAATAAGCACCCGAATTTTTGCTGATATAGAAAAAGCTTTCGATGAGAAACAGCAATTAGTAGAAAAGGATGGCCGGTGGGAAAGAAAAGACGGAAGTGCTCCAAAAGAATTTGACTACTACAAACCTACGTGGGGACCTACAGCTTTCCCACTTATAGGAGATAAAGCTGCAAGAGATGCTAGTCTTATAAAAGCAAGGATGGTAAGTAAAGATAGTTACGAATCTATAATTTATAGTACGAATAATACAATACCATGGAAAACAGAACATATAGACCAAATCATTTCTACAGCAGGAGTTGTAGAGCCAGATGCTATCATAGACTACGCTTTAAATAATGAACATTTTGAAGATCCCAAACTTATAGATACATATGTAAATTATTTAAAATCATTGAAAAAAGAGGATGTATCAACCAAAGGAATACAAGAGCCCCAACTTCCTAATTTAAACTATTTCTGGGAGAAGATGGCGTGCCAGGGAGGGAAGAAGCCTACTAAAATTGTCTTAAAAAGAAAATTATTAGAAATACGTAATGTACCCAAAGAATTCTGGCCACCTCTGGATGTAGATGATCAGCAAGCCATACAAACAGATGAAACATGTGCAGTAAAATCAGCAAGAAATATCACAAATGGCGCTTACACTATAGTCCAGGCTATTATAGCTCAAGGGTTGTCTCCAATGGGAAAGATGGCTCATAATACACGTACTTTAGGATTAAATCGGACTGAAGCTTTTATGCAAATAAATCCTAATGCAACACTAGCACAACGTATGTTTAATACAGACATTGAATCAGATTTAAATGATATGGCAATAAGGCTCTATACACAGAGGTTGTTATCATGAAAAACGAAGAAACTATAAATACAACCACTGAGGATAAAGATGTAGATACGGTTGCTGGTTATTACTCAGATCCAGAAGGAGAAATAACTTTCCCAGACTCGTCACCTGAATCTTCAGGAGAGGTAATTCAACCAGAAGTCACAACAGAAGGACCAAAAACTCTTTTCCCAGCTCCATTTAGAAGCCAAATAGGTAACAGTACTGTAGATCTTTCTATTCCTGAAAATGAGGAACAGATGAAAGCTGAGTATAGTGAATGGTGGAACTTTGGTAAGAAACGTGGATTCTTAGGTGTACCTTATGTATCTGATGAGTTCAAAGGTGAACGAGATAAACTAAAGAATGCATGGTATGAAAAGTATCATGGTGTATCTTTTGAAGATTATAATACTGCAGTTAACGATAAAGGTTTAGGTGGTTTCTATCCAGGTGCTAATAATCCAATAGATAACCTGAAGAATACAATGCAAGGTTTATCCGTACCAGGGTTATCTTATGCTGATTTTGTTATGGATGCTGCAGGTACATTAATACCAGGTATGAATAAGGTAGATGATAGATGGGATGAAATTACACAATTAGATAACCCAGTACATCAAAATCTTAGACGTATACTTTCTATTGTACTACCTTCTATACATGCTGGTCAGGCTGTACATGGAGCATTAAAAGGAGTACCACTAGTTGCAACCAAGCAGCCTTTCATGAGCTTCCCTTTTTTACAAAAGAAGTTAGTTCAAATTGGTGCTTATGGTATGGCCGATGGTGCCGTAGGTTTACTAAGTGATACTACTGAAGACCATAATGCAGCTAAAACAGTATCTGATATGATTCCTGGTTTATTTGGACCTGGTGGTACAGTACCTATACCAGAAGCATGGAAGACTAAAGAATCTGATAGCCCAGCTATGAGAAAAAGGATGAACTTCTATGAAAACTTAGGACTCAGTACATTTGGTACAATTTTAGGTGCTTTTATAGATAGTAAATCTGCAATTAAGAAATCAACAGACTTTCTCGAACCACTTGATGAAAAAGCTATTGCATATAAAGCTAAGGAAATACTTAAAGAAGCATCAGTAGAACAAGCTGATGATATTATAAGATTACAAGAACTTGATACATTAGTTAGTTCTGGTAACCTGAATAAACAAACTGAGAATCAAATAATCAATGAGATGTTGACTATTGAAGATCGGTTAGGTATAAAAACAGGTGTAGAAGGTGCTCTCAAAAGGAAAGAATTAGGATTTAATGCAGAAGTTGATGCTGCTGCTAGACGTAAAGTACAAGATCCTGAATTTGATCCTGATGTCTTTGATCCTGATGTAACCCCTGGTCTTGTTGATCAATCAACTAATGCTAGATCAGTACCTGGTGCTGCTAATGTAGCTAGGAATATAGCTGATACTACTGCTATTAAATCTGGTAATTCTGTAGGTGATCCAGCTCCAATTATAACAGATGCTATGAGAGAGAAAGGTCTCATGGTAGGAAACAAATCCCGTGATGCTGTTATGGGTGTAGCTGAAGAAACTAGAGATATAGGTAGATTCAATGCTATTGTAGATGGAATCAGATATGGTTCCAAACAGATGAACGCAGCTGCTTGGGATATATACACAAGTATTATAGCTGCTGAAAACTTAGATGATGTTAGAGCATTATTCTATGATAACCGAGATATTAAGAACTTTTTAATGGGCCGGTTTAAAGTAGAGGTATTTAACGAAGAGCAAGCGAGAGCCGCTGCATTCGCTCTAAGAGATCTTACTGATAGATTCCTTGGAAGAGAGGTTTCAGAGGCCTCTGCGAGGGTTATGGACACCTTAGGGAGAGAGTCTGCTACACTTGCTGAAGCTATTCAACAAGGTGCTCCTTATGTAGATGAAAGTAGAGCAATGGATCTCATCATTGATAAGATACAATTTCTACTTGATGAGTATGCACTTAATAAATACCTATCTGGTTGGAGTTTGAGGAATAAGAACTGGTTTGACCAAGTACCTCCTAAAGAATTAGATACTGTTATCGAACAGTTAACTGAACAATTTACAAATGCAGAGAATGCTATACATGCTAGAAACATAAGGTTTACTGAAACTCTAAAAGAACTTAAGGAAACTAAACCACACTTCTTACGTCCACTAGTTGATGCATTTGCACATACTAATGGAGATGTAGATACTTTAGCTAAGTTAATGAAGTATGCTCAAGGACAAATATCTCCAATGAGTATGCTTAAGAGTCCTGATCCTAGACAGATGAGTCTCTTTGCTAAAGCTGTTTGGAGTGTTGTCATGAACAATGTTCTTAGTGGCTTATCAGCAGCTAGAGCTATGGTTGGTAACACATATCAATTGACACTAAAACCGATGACTCAATTAATGGGTCATGCAATTTGGGATACAATTGATAAAAATGGTTATGAAGGAGTTAAACGTACTTTTTATTATAATGGTTCTTTATGGGAGACAAATAGAAGAGCTTTAGGTGATGCCTATACCATGATGAAGAAGGCTCATAAAGACCCAGAATCTATGATTAAAGCATATCGTAAAGACTTTCAAATCCAAACAGCTGCTGAATGGGAAATTGCAGATGGTATGAGAGCTGCATGGGAAGTAGAAGGTGACTGGGGTCATATGGTTCAACATGATATAGCTAGTACTATAAGAGATCTAGGCAAGCACCCTGCTATGCGTTATGGTATGACTGGTCTGGTATTCCCTGATGCTTATACATCTACTATGCTAGCTCAACATCTAGCTAGAGTAAAAGCTTATGATGATGTCTTTAGTGAATTAGGTTATTTCAAGCGTTCTAATGTTCTTGTTGCAGAAGCCAAGCATTATAGAAAGATGTTTGATGCTGATGGATTAATTAAAGATGATGTACTACGAGCAATAGCTGGTGAAGTACAGCTTAACTTAGATGATGGTATGGCTACCTGGTTAAATAAAGGTACTAATGCTTATCCAATAGCTAAGTTTCTTATGATGTTCCCTAGAACAGCTAGTAATGCTATTAAGAACGCAGCATCTTGGACTCCATTATCACTGATTCCTGGTTTCAATAAGTATAGCAAAACTATATATGCTAGAAGTGCTGATGATATTGCCGCAGCTTTAGCTGAACACGGAATTGATATGGCCACTGAGCCTAATGCTAGGGTTATCTTTGAGAACCTTAGAGCAGAGTATACTGGTAGATTAGCTTTCAGTACACTTATGGTAGGTACTCTATGGCAATATGCCATGGCTGGTAATATCAGAGGTAATGGACATTATAATGCATCACGTAGAGCAAAAGAAAGAGATTCCTTTGGATATGAACCTAAGACTATTAATATAGCTGGTAAGTGGGTAAGTTATAAAGGACTACTTGGTGTTGAACAAGTACTAAGTATGCTAGGTGATATGGCATATTACTCTAGTGATCTTAATGAGAACTTATTACAAAATTGGACCTCTAAACTTTCTTGGACTATATCTGCTAGCTTCTTAAACGAAACACCACTTCAAGGATTTGAACCATTAATAGCTATTACTAATGGTGATTTAAGTGGTTGGAATAGAATAACTGCTAATACTTTAAGATCTTTACTACCTTTATCTGGTGGTGCTGGTGTACTAGCTAATGCTATAGATAGTACTCAGAAAAGTCTTAATGGTGAAGTAACTGATTATATAGCAAACAGATTACCATTCTTTAAGAACTCCTTACCTAATCAATATGATATATGGACTGACCAACCTCTTAATGATATAGACAATCCACTTCTTAGAATAGCTAATGCTATAAGCCCTATTAAAGTTAGTGGTACAGCTGAGCCGTGGAGACTATGGTTACAAGAGTGGGAGTATACTGGAATTTCTAGATTTAATAAAGATTCAACTGGATCTCATGAATACACCCCTAGACAAAAAGAGTATATTTTAAAAAAAGTAAGCCAGATGGAGTTATGGAAAAAAGTTGAAAAAATGAGGAAGTCAGGTAGGTATGATGACGACTTAAAACAGATGAAAATATATAGATCTCAGAATGCATTTAATAGTGACGATAAGTTTAAACTTAAAATAAGACAACTTCCATTCTATAAAGATATGGATTATCTGCTATCTCAAGCTCATAAAGAGGCAGAATGGATGTTACTAAATGATCCTGGAAGTGTACATATCCGAGAAGGTATTAGAACACAACAAGAGATAGATCATCAAATGAAATATGGTAATATAAAAGAAGCCGATAAGATAAAGAAAAAAGGACTTGAAACACAAAAACTCCTACAATATGGTGGGGCTAGATAGATAAATTATGGCAACTACAGAACAATCGTTTACAGGTAATGGATCCACCACCAATTACTCATTTACATTTCCATATCTTAAGAGTACTGATATTACAGTTCAACTGGATAATGCAGCTACTACAAATTGGTCTTTGGCCAATGCGACAACAGTTCAATTCACCGCACCGAGCGGAGGGGCCACTACCACACAAGAAGCAGGTGGTGCCCCCAAAACTGGTGTTAAAATCAAAATACTTAGAAAAACGAATGTTGACAATTTAACAGCTACCTTCTATGCAGGTTCAGCTATTAAATCAGAAGACCTAAATGATAACTATACACAAAACTTATATGTTACACAAGAGATAGGTAACAGATCCTTCGAGAATACTGGTCTATCAACCATGATTGGTGATCTTCAAATGGGTGAGGATACTACAATCAAATTTGAAGGCGCTACTGACGACGCTTATGAAACTACTCTTACTGTTACTGATCCTACAGCTGACCGTACTATTACCTTACCTAACGTTACAGGTACAGTAGTAACTACAGGAGATACAGCTACAGTTACAGCCACGATGATGGCAGATAACTCTGTAGGTGCTGCTGAACTTTCTAATGATGCAGTTGATATTCATGCTATCCAGAATAATGCTGTTACTACAGCTAAGATTGCAGATAATGCCGTTGTTGGTAACAAGATACATGGCGATGCTATAGATGGCTCAAAGATTCAAGATAATGCTATTGATTCAGAACATTATGCAGCTGATTCTATTGATACTGAACACTACGCTCCTAACTCTGTAGATACTGCAGCTATTGCAGCTAATGCTGTAACCGCTAGTGAGTTAGCAGACGATGCTGTTGATACTGATGCTATTGTAAACCTAAATGTTACAACAGCTAAGATTGCAGCAGATGCTATTGTTAATTCTAAACTAGCAGATGATGCAGTTCAAACTGAAAACATAGCTAACGGACATGTTACAGCAAGTAAACTAGCTACAGATGCTGTTGAAACAGCTAAGATAAAAGACCTTAATGTAACTAGGGGTAAGCTTGAAGCAGATATTATAGATTCAACTAAGATAGCAAATGATGCAGTCCAAACTGAACATATAGCTAATGGTCATGTAACTGCTGGTAAATTAGCTGCTGATTGTATAGATTCAACTAAGATAGCAGATAATGCAGTTGATTCTGAACATTATGTTGATGGAAGTATTGATAACGAACACTTAGCTGATGACGCAGTAGGAGCAGCTGAACTAGCAGCTGATGCAGTAGTTAACGCTTCTGTAGCAGCTGGAGCAGCTATTGCTCATAGTAAACTAGCAAACGTAACTGATGGATCAATCCTCGTTGGTAATGGTTCTAACGTACCAACTTCTGTTGCAATATCTGGTGACGTAACTTTAGCTAATACCGGTGCTGTAACAATTGCAAGCAATGCAGTTGAAATTGGTATGATAGGTTGTGAGCAAACAACTATATCAGACAGTGACTCACATATTCCTACATCAGGAGCTGTGGTTGATTATGTTGCTGCTCAACTTGCACCTATTGGTGGTCTTGAAGTTATAGCAGATGATGAATCATTCCCTAACACAATTCCAGCAGCTGGTGTTGTAATTAGTATATCTGATGCAGCTGGGTTATCAGTCAACTCTAGTGGAGTATCTACTAATGGTGATACACTTGATAATTCTACTGTAACAATTAACGGATTCCCTAGTGAATTAAGAGGTGGTGTTGGTTCCAATGCTGATCCTTATGTATTCCAGTCTGGTGCTGGTTTGATGGTTCAATCTACTGGATCAAGTCAGACTTATAATTACCACCAGGTAATGATAAGAGAGTCAGACTTTGTACAGTTAAGTGATGATATAAACGACTTCAATAACAGATACCGTATTAATGCTGGAGAACCTTCATCTAATAATGATGACGGAGATTTAGTATGGGATACTAATGCTGATAAGATGAAGGTGTATGATGGTACAGCTTCTGCTTGGAAAGAAGTGACATCATCTGGTGATTTCAAATACCTATTCCTATGCCCTGCAGGTGGAACTGGAGCACCTACTATAAATGGTAGTATTGCTACATATGATTTAAGAGAAGGTAGTAACTCAGGTAGTGCAGCTAGTGTAACTAGTGCAGCACAATTAATAGTTAGTGTAGATGGTGTTATACAGAAAGCTAATACAGGTACTAGTGCTCCTGCTGAAGGATTTGCACTTGTAGATTCTAATACAATTGTATTCGGTGCAAACTTAGCATCTGGATCTAGTGTATTTATAGTTCAAAGCGGTTCAGCTATAAGTATTCCTACACCAGGAGATAATACAGTAACAGCAGCTAAGATTGCTAATGGTGCAGTCGTAGCAGCAGGTATAGGTACAGGAGCTGTAGAAACTGCTAAACTAGCAGCTGATGCAGTAGATGGTACAAAGATTGCTGACAATGCTGTAGACTCTGAACACTATACAGATGGAAGTATAGACAACGAACACCTAGCTGACAATGCTGTTGACCTAGCTGAAATGGCTCATGGTACTCAAGGTGATGTACTTTATTACGGATCTGGTGGAGCTCCTACACGTTTAGGTGCAGGTACTAGCGGTTACTACTTAAAGACACAAGGTGGTAGTGCAAACCCAGTATGGGCTGAAGTTACCCAAGGTGTTACTAGTGATGCACAGAATAATACTGTAGCAGGTACAAGTGCAGGTGCAAGTTTTAGTGGTACAGACGCTAATGAAAATACTTTATATGGAAAAAGTGCTGGTGCTGCAATAACAACAGGAGACCGAAATGTTGCTATTGGTATGAATGCCGGTGATTCTATAAATACAGGCAGTTGGAATATAGCTGTAGGTAGATCAGCTGGTGCTGCAATAACAAGTGGTGCGAGAAATATTGCCATTGGTGATGATGCCCTGGTAAGTCTCGTAGATAATAATGACAACGTTGCTGTAGGTTTTCAGGCTAATTATTCCACTACCGGAATAGATAACACTGCAGTTGGTAATAATTCTAATAATAGATCTACAGGTAGTTATAACACAGCTGTAGGATATAAAGCTTTAGAAGGTGGAGCAGGTGCTGATGCTGCTCAGAATGTTGCTGTTGGTACATCTGCTCTCAAATCTATTACTAGTGGAGATAAAAACGTTGCTGTTGGAAAGAATGCTGGTACTGACCTAACTGGTGCAATGGAGTGTACCTTTGTAGGTTATCAAGCAGGAGATAAAGTTACAACAGGTAATTATAATACTTTAATTGGTAAAGATGCTGGTACTAAAATAACATCATCATCAAATAATGTTGCTGTAGGTTGTTATGCTTTAGATGCTGTTACTGATAGTGGTTCAGGTAACGTTGCTGTTGGATATAATTCAATGGGAGCTGCCACAGAAGCTACAAATTGCGTGGCTATTGGTGAAAATTGTTACACAACAGCTACAACAGGTGACCATAATATTGCAATCGGATTCGAAGCAATAAAAAATGGAAATACAACCGGTGCAAGGAATATTGCTATCGGTAAAGATGCTGGTGATGATCTCACTTCAGGAAATCAAAATACCTGTGTAGGTGGTAAAACAGGAACCTCATTAACAGAAGGGTCCAATAATACACTTATAGGTTATGACTGCGGGTATAACTTAACTACAGGATCTCAGGCAGTTTGTATAGGATATAGAGCTGGTCAAAACCAAATCACAACAACAGGTGATTCTCTTTGGATTGCTAAAGGTGCAAACGGTGCTGGTAATGGTAATGTTTGGGTTCATGGAACAGATAATGGAAATTGTTATCAAGGAGATAATAGTTCTTCCTGGTCTACTAACTCTGATGAAAGACTAAAGAAAAATATAGTTAATAACAATGTAGGTTTGTCTGTTATTGATAATCTACAAGTTAGAAACTTTGAGTATAGAACTGAAGATGAAATAGATAGAAGTCAGTTCCCTAAAGTTAGTACTGATAAATATACTCAAGAAGAAGAAGATGAAGGATTTGGTACAAAGGGTGAGTATAAACAAGGATTAGCTTTAGGTCATCCTGGTACTAAAATTGGTATTATTGCTCAAGAATTAGAAGCTGTAGTACCTAGTTCTGTAACATTAAATCCATTAACAGGAGTTAAAACTGTAGATACTGATGAAATATTTTGGCATATGTTAAATGCAATTAAAGAATTATCAACTAAAGTCAAAGCACTGGAGGCAGCATAAATGGCATTAACACAATTAAAAACAACAGGTTTGGCTGATGATGCTGTTACTCTTGCCAAACAAGCAGCAGGAACTGATGGTCAAATTATTACTTATGACGCATCAGGTAATCCAGTTGCAGTAGGACCAGGAACTGACGGTCAAGTATTAACTTCTACAGGAGCAGGTTCACCTCCAGCTTTTGAAGATGTCCCAGCAGGTGGAGCGACAATTAATAATGCTACAGCAAATGAATTAGTTACAGTTGCTTCGACTACAACTCAATTAGATGCTGAATCTAGCCTTACCTTTAACGGTTCACAGCTATTAGTAGGTGGCGGTTCTAGTAGAGATGTTTATAATGGTGGTGGTGCAGTTCAAATTGAAGGTACTTCCGGTGCTACTGGTTCTCTATCTATTACTAATAATAGAGCTGATAGTGCTGGAGCTCAACTTCACTTAGCAAAAAGTAGAGGATCTAGTCTTGGAAGCAATACTATAGTACAAGATGCTGATACTTTAGGTAATATATTCTTTGGTGCAGCTGATGGTACTAATTTAGGATCTAACGCTGCTCTTATATCAGGTAAGATTGATGGGACTCCAGGTGAAAACGATACTCCTGGTAGAATTGAATTCCATACAACTGCCGATGGATCTCACCAACCTGCTGAACGTGTGAGAATCGATTCAGCTGGTAAAATAGGTATAAATACAACATCACCTCAATATCAATTTGAAGTAGATACAACAGATACAGAAAAAACTTCTGTTGGTTTTTCAGCTAATGGTGAATCAGCTGATGTTAGATTTAGAAGTAATAATGTAAATGAAGCTGGTGTAATAAGAGTTGATGAATCTAGTGGTGGAGGTATTATGAACTTCTGGAATAAAACCACTGGAGGTACTCTTACTCATAATCTAGGAATCCAAGCTGGTGGTGATGTAGATGTAAAAACTGGAAATCTAGTTATAGGAACAGATCAAAAAGGTATAAAATCTACTGCTGGTAAAATTGTAGTACATGCTACAAGTGGTCAAATAACTCTTAAGACAGACTCTAATGACGTTATTATGGCGCAGGCTACAGATAATTCTAGTTATAGCAATAGTATACTACAATCTTATGGCGCTAGGAATACTACGAACGGTACTTGGAACCTTGCTCATTTTTATGGTCCAGGTTTTGGCGGTCAATTTAAAGTAGCTGATTCTGGTAACTGTACGAATACAAATAATAGTTATGGTTCAACATCTGATGAACGCTTAAAGCAAGACATTGTCGATGCTGCTTCTCAGTGGAACGATATTAAAGGTTTAAGAGTTAGGAAATTCCGTTGGAAAGCTGCTCCAACTGCTCCATTATCAATTGGATTAGTTGCACAAGAAGCAGAAACAGTAAGTCCTGGTTTAGTAGAAAACACTGGAGTCGAGGAACAAGATAGTAATGGACATGCACAACCTAAATTTGATGCTGATGGTAATCGTGAAACTGTTAAAACTTTAAAATATTCAGTCTTATATATGAAAGCAATTAAATGTTTACAAGAGGCTCAAGCACGAATTGAAACATTGGAAACTAAAGTAGCAGCACTTGAAGCTGGATGAATATAAACCTCCCACGCCCTAACCTACCCAAGGCTCTAAACATCCCTCAGATGTATCTGAGACAGCCTACAGCGGATGTTCCGACCTTCCGCCCCATAGTGGTACCCCCAGCTGATTTAGAACGTCCTGAAGAGACACAGGCGGAGGAGAAAGAAGAGAAGACAGAACAACCTGAGCAACCTAAACTTAAGATACCGGTTATTGATATACAGATGCCGGTACCTGAAACAGCGGTAGTAGTGACTGCAGTGACAACAGCTGTTATTGCAGTGACAACTACAACTATTACTCAATCCTTATTTGAACCAATTAAAAAGAATGTTCAAAAACAACTACAAGCCAAAGTTAATAAATGGAAGGAAAACAGGAAGAAAAAAAGAAAGGACTCCTCGGTAAACTCAAAGACGCCGCAGAAGACCAAGAACACCAAATCCAAATCCTCGGAACATTCGTCAGACTAGGCGTAGTTGTTTGGAGTGGATTCATAATAACAATGAATTACATAGAATTACCTATGATAAAGAAAGCTGGTAACTCAGATATCACGTTCGTGGCTAGCGTGTTTACGGGTGCATTGGCCACTTTTGGCTTGTCTACAGGTAATTCTAACAAAGATAAAGGGCCAGTAAACTGCCCTATGGCAATAGCTAAGAAAAAGGAAGAATGAAAAAATGGCTTTTACTCTTCCTACTGGCTTCACCCTCGGTAGCAAGAGCAGAGTTAGTCACTCCCCAATTCACCCAGGGGAGTATGAACTCAACAACCACTACAACTCAAGAAATAACGGAAGAAATAACAACCACCACTTATGGTTCCGCATTAAACAAATGGTCAGGAGACAATATAACTGCCAGTGGAGCTCTAGGAGCTTCTGGCACGTCGTACACCATGACCACAGCTGGCAGCGACTTCTCACTAGAAATAGTAACAAGAGCAGCCAGTCAGGTACTAGAAGTAACAGAGATAGAAAGAACTATCGAAACCTCTGCTACTACAGTATCGTTATCAGTATTCTCACAATAGGAGGACCAAGTTATGCTGGTGAGGGAGAAACCAACAATACTTCAAACCCTGTGGCAGCGGCTACAGGAAACGTTACGAATCAAGCCGTCCAGTTCCAAAATAATGGAGCTCCAAGTCGTCAGATCATCGGACCGAACATAAGTTGTAACGGAGCCACCATGACATTTAGCCCATTCTATATGGGCAACCATGTTACTCCATTTGATGAAGACATGTCTCAACAGAGTTATACTGTTAGTGAAAACTGGGGTGGTCAAATAAATTTTATGGTACCACTAGATGGTTCTCTTGTTGAACGTTGTAAGGCAGCGGCTGATAGACAAATAGAAAAGATGCAATTAGACTATGAATTAGTTCGAGTTAAGAATTGCGCAGAATTACAGCAGAAAGGCTTTATGATACGTCCTGGTACTCGTGTATATCATATGTGTCAGGATGTTATACCTATAGCTGCATTTAAAAAACAAGTAGCAGCAGAACAAGCTAAGCTACTACCACCGCCACCACCTAAACCATGGTGGAAGAAACTTAATCCATTTAAAAAATGAGTACATTAAATCCTTATATACCTTCAGTTGAAACACCACCACAAAAAACTTCATTTCAATTAGCACAAGAAGCAGCAAAAGCTGCAGCTGAAAAAGCCTCAAAGAAAACCAAAACCACTAAATCAGAATGATCGTATTAATTAAGCCTATCCTATTCGCCTTCATTAAATCTACAGCAGTTAAACAGCTGATTGTTGATCTACTCGAAGGACTGGTTTCATCCACTGAAAATACATTAGATGACAAAGCTGTTGAAGTAATTAAAACAGCATTATTCCCTGGAGCAAAATAAATGGCTGTAACTTATCATGAAGATGGTTCCACAAGTGCATCTATCAGTCAAAGACAAGAAGCCAAAAACAAAGTAATTAAAAGTAATGGAAACCGTAAAAGTAATTCCAAGAAAAGCAAGTGAAGATAAATTTAATGAGTTACATAACTTGGTTACTGAAGACTTTCTACGGAGAGTTAAAAGTGGCCAAGCTACTACTCAAGATTTAAAAGCAGCTTGTGATTGGTTAAAAACAAATGATATCACTGGTATACCATATGAAGGTAGTCCTTTAGACAACCTATCTAAAATTATCCCTAAAGTAGATCCAAACTTAGTAAAGAGTAGACTTTATGGCAAAAACATCGACAGAACAGTATCGTACAAATAAAAAGTCCAGGGATAAGCATATTCGTGATAATAGCCCTGGTGGTAAATATGCTCATTCTAAAAAGTATAAGAGAGAGCATGAAGCTGCTAGAGAGAGCCTAAAGATACATAGAGGGTCTAAAATGGATGCTTCTAAGCAAGCTGATGGTTCTTATAAAGCAGAGAGTCGTAAGACGAATCGTCGGAGAGGCGGTAGGTTAAGGAGGTAATATGCCTTTATATAATAATGTTATTAGAAGACAAACAGGTGAGTTATCAGATCCTAGGGAATATATTTCAGAAGTAACAAGTCAATGGAATCAAAATATAAACGATGCTATTGAGAAGTATGTACCTGAACCTGTTAGAGAAATAACATCTGGTGTAGCTAGAGTTATTAGTGAAGGATTATTTGATCCAGAAGAAGGTCTATTACGTGGTTCAGATATGAATCCACTTGGATTAGCTCCAGTAGATGCGTTAAGAGCTATAGATGCTGTAACTGTTCAAGCACCCTCTGCATTAACTGGTATAGATGAAGGTTTGATTAGAAAAGGTTATTTAGCAACAGGAGCAGTAAAAGGTATTAAAAGTCAATTTAAAACAACGACAACTCCTTATATTAACCCTCAACAACGTCTGCCTTCTATAGCTGGTCCTTCTGTAACAGTTAAGCCACTTAGTACACAGCAAAGTTCAGCAATTGTTAATAGTGTATTTAAACCTAAAAGATTAAAAACTACAATAGCTTCTCAAAAGATATCTAAATATGAAGCTATTAAATTAGCTCACCGTTTCATGTTAGCAAGGAAAGCTAATACTGCTGGAGGAGCAGCTTTAGTAGGATCATTAAAAGATGGTACTATTGAACCAGGCGATACTCAAGGTGGTCATTTAGGATATTTTTCTAGTAAATTCCCAGATACAACACAGAAAGATTTAGATTTATATGGTGCTAATATTAGAGAATTTACAAACTTTAATAATTTTGAAGATGCTTTATCTGCTGGTGAAGTATCAAACCAAGCACTTTTAGAAACTGGTAAGAAACGATGGCCTGGTATAGATGCTAAAATAGGTGATAATTACTTTAAAGTATATAAGGGGCCACGTAATCAAATCAAAATTTTACCTTATAATAAATGGTATCAATTAAAAAGGAATCCATTTAAAGTACCTGATGATGTACAAGCAAATTTAAAAAGATTTGAAAGTCGTCAATTAGAATTACTTACACCAAATTCAAATGAAATTGTTAAATACCCTAAAGGCACAGTAAATTCATTTGTCAGATATGTTAACAGAGAAATAGGATTCCAAAAAGAACAGCAAAGACTAATAGAAGGAATGGCGAAAGCTATTTATGAAGATGCAGGTGTTCCGTATAAACGTGGTAAAACTTGGCTTTCTGTCGATTTAAGTCATGCAGTACCTAGATCTAAAGGTGGTCCAGGTTATACATTCTTAGAAGCTTGGAGAGAGAATCAAACAAGAGGTGCAGTAGATATTCTTAATGATCAAACTTTAATAGATTTAGGTATTCCTAGAAATTGGAATGAATACTTTTTAAGGTGGCATCAGGAGCAAGGTAAAGGTAACCCAGCAACTGACTTAGGTAGATTAGCTGATATTAGTTGGGATGATTATAATGCAGCACAGCAGGGAGTTGATATTAATCTCATTAAACTTAGACGTAAAACAATAAATCATCTAATTCAAAGACAAATAGCTGATCCTACTACATTCCAACAACCAGGTCAAAGAGGAGCAACTATTGGCGATGATTTTGAAATCATAGTTAGAGAAAGTAAAGGACTTGATTTAGATGCTGATATTATTGGTTCTTCTCCAGAATCAACTTGGGCAGCAAAAGAATTCGACTTACAATGGAGAGCACAGAATTATAATAAAGAACAAAGTCTAAAACACTTGACTGAATGGGAACAAAATCAACCAGTAGTAAAAAAACCACGAAAATCAAAGCCAAAGATTTCTAAAGATAAACAGATAGATACAGAAGGTTATGTAGAATGGACTGACAAAGAATTACAAGAAGCATTGAATGAAATATTACGACTTCAAGAAGGTGAATAAATGAATACCTTAACTGCCTTACAGCAAGACTTTAAACTATTCCTACAAGCATTATGGGGGCAACTTGACCTACCATCTCCTACAAGAGCCCAGTATGCAATTGCGGACTACTTACAAAATGGTCCGAAGCGTCTCCAGATCCAAGCCTTCCGTGGTGTTGGTAAAAGTTGGATTACTGGAGCGTTTGTATTATGGACTCTGTTCAATGATCCAGAAAGAAAAATAATGATTATATCAGCCTCCAAAGAGAGAGCTGATAACATGTCTATCTTTTTACAAAAACTTATTATTGAAACTCCATGGCTAAATCATCTCAAACCGAAATCAGAAGACTCTCGCTGGAGTCGCATCAGCTTCGACGTAAACTGTTCACCACACCAAGCCCCAAGCGTCAAGTCGGTGGGCATAACTGGTCAGCTAACAGGAAGTCGCGCAGATTTAATGATTTTGGACGACATCGAGGTGCCTGGAAACTCCATGACGGAGTTAATGCGTGAAAAACTTCTTCAGCTCTGTACGGAAGCTGAATCCATCCTTACACCCAAAAATGATAGCCGTATTATGTATCTCGGGACTCCTCAGACTACTTTTACTGTTTATCGTAAGCTGGCAGAGCGTTCGTATCGTCCCTTTGTTTGGCCCTCACGATACCCCCGTAAAGGAAAACTTAGTCAATATGAAGGACTCCTAGCTCCTCAAATCGTTGAGGATATAGATAATGGAGTTGAAGAATGGCAATGCACAGATCCCGACAGATTCGATAATGACGACCTAATAGAACGTGAAGCATCTATGGGTCGTTCTAATTATATGCTTCAATTCCAATTAGATACGAGTTTAAGCGATGCGGAGAAGTTCCCTCTTAAGATGGCTGATTTGGTTGTCACTAGCGTCAACCCTAATCTGGCTCCAGACAATTGCGTATGGTGCTCCGATCCGTCGAACGTCATCAAAGACCTCCCAACAGTCGGACTCCCAGGAGACTACTTTTACTCTCCAATGCAGTTATCAGGAGAATGGACACCTTACACCGAAACAATTTGCAGCGTGGATCCCTCTGGCCGAGGCACAGATGAAACAGCTGCCGCTTACATATCCCAAAAAAATGGATTCCTTTACCTCCATGAAATGCGAGCTTATCGAGACGGATACTCAGACAGCACACTCTTAGATATACTTAGAGGATGTAAAAAGTTTGGTGTAACTAAACTCTTAATAGAGACAAACTTTGGTGATGGTATGGTGTGTGAATTATTTAAGAAGCACCTACAACAGACCAAACAAGCTATAGATGTAGAAGAAATTAGAGCTAATGTTAGAAAAGAAGATAGAATCATTGATGCGTTGGAGCCGGTTCTTAATCAACATCGTCTTATATGTGATAAGTCGGTTATTGATTGGGACTATAAATCTAATCCGAATGAACCTCCTGAACTTCGTCTTCTCTACATGCTTTTCTATCAGATGTCACGTATGTGTCGTGAAAAAGGCGCCGTTAAACATGACGATAGACTCGATGCCCTTGCGCAAGGAGTTAAGTATTATACCGATGCACTCTCTATTAGTGCTCAAGAAGCAATAAATATGCGTAAGCGTGATGAGTGGAATTCTATGCTTCAAGATTTCATAGAGAATCCTCATAGTAGTGCAAATCATATAGTAATGGGAATGAATAAAGAACAAAGAGACCAAGCAAGAGGTCTTGAAGACCAAAAGGTAGTCCCCACCTGGGTTTAGTCAAGTGGACACGTATACAGGGGAAGGGAAGGGTGGACCCGACCCCCTAGGAGGGAATCTATGTCTTCGACAAACAATTCCCTCTACTTCTATTAACTTGATATCATCATTTGATATCCCTTTAATTACTACCCCTATCTACCTAATATGAACTCTTCTGATTATTACAGTACTATCAGTATTAAATCAGATAAACTATCTGACTATCTATCAAATCTTCCTTATAATGACTTATACTGGGAAGATCACTTCGGATTTAATGCTTCTGAACTAAGTTTAGATTGGTTAGTAAAAGATCAAGGTCTATACGCTATCCATAACTTATATCCAATAGCAAGATTAGGTTTAGTTAAAATATTACCTAATTCTTTCTACTATTGGCATAAAGATCAGTATAGATTGTCTTGTATTAACATGCTTATTAAAGACCAACATAGCCATTGCTTATTTGGTGAAGAAAGAGATGATTATTATACAGATGTACTAGAACTGAAATATAAACCTAGAACTTACTACCTATTTAATAATCAAAAACAGCATTCTGTACTTAACTTTAATAAAACTAGATATATGTTCTCTTTATACTTTAAAGATGAACTAAACTATAACTTACTTAAAGATATCCTCCATCCTATCTTAAAATGACTAAATCTCCTCCCCAACATAAACAACGCTACTACTACATCTTTTGGTCTATAGCTACCTTAAGTGTAATAGTAGGTCAAGTATATGTAGCATTAAGCTATAGAGGCCTAACTTCAGCCTTAAGAGATGTATTACTATGACAGATAATCCTATTATAGTAACAGGCTGCCAAAGATCAGGTACTACTATAACTTCACATATCTTAGGTGAATCTAAAGGTTATATAGTCCTAGAAGATCAAGATTGGATGCCATCTCATGATCATGTTCATACTCTTAAATCTTTAGTAGATAGTGGTAGAAATAGATTAGTTATCCAATCCCCAACTGCTTTAAACTGCTTCCATTATATTCATCATCTTATACCTTCCTTACATTGGGTAGGTGTTAAACGCTCTAAACAAGGCATTATAGCCTCCATGAAACGTATAAAATGGATGCAAAATGACTATCCTGACCCCTTACCTCTCTATAATGACCATATTCGCTTTATGAATGCCCAATGGGGACTCCTAAAACAACTCTTACCACAAGATAACTGGACTGAAGTTAAATATCCTCAGGAATTACAACAATATGACCAGTTTATACCTAAAAATCAAAGAAAAGACTTCACTGTTAAACAACATAGACTAAATGAACCTAAAGGACCAAGATTCTGGTTCGATGACACTCAAAAATACTCAGAAACTCTTAAAACTTCAAACAAAAGCTCAGAATTGCTTGAATCGAACCAAAGCACTAAAAATACTGAAAAAATATGATAAAAAAATAACAAAAATGTCTGAAGGGGTATAACGTTCTAGCCTGGACCCAAATCCCCCCAAGGCACACCTTGTTTTTCTATTTTATAACAGTAAAGTCCTGGACTCTTCGGTAATTACTATTAAAAACTAGTCGTAGTCTGTAGAAATAATTAAAAAGGTAAATTAATATGGTGCGATCTGTAGCGATATTAATAGATAGTGAATGATATTCACAGTCAAATAAGAATAAGAACTGAATAGTACTGTATTAATAATGAATAGAGTAAGTATAAGTACTCAACTTCAGTAAGATGAGTATAAATACCGATGTGATATCTAATGATGTAAGCTATATTGATAATGTTGAAGGGAAGACAACTCAATCTAGTTAGTCTTCTCCTTCTCCACTCAGTCTAGTCTCAAATGAGATGTGTGGTTATCAAGACAAAGGGTAGCCAAGCTGATCAATCAAGACTATACTGAGTTCAAGTCAATCATCCAAGACTCTGAGAAATCTTCTATAAACTAACCAGAGTTCAACTGCTTTTCAATCACTGTCTAATTATTATTAGTCACATTGACAAGAGTTTAAAAAGAACGTGTTGTTACTGCTTTATAGATTGTCACCAGTGAGGAGCAACCTTGACTTAAATCAGGGACGCAATGAAGCGTAACCAATCGTGTATAAGTCGTCCCTTTATTCACACTTATCATGGATTAACATGGATGCAGCTAAAGCAGTTAAAGACATTTACTCACTTGAAGATCTCAAGGAAATTGCTGATCATGGCTGTCAATCTGGTGTGTGCCACAAACACATATATTATGGTGACACCATCCAGTTCTATGAAACCTTTGAAACCAACATACTGGATGAGCTCACACTTAACTATGGTACTGACTTCTTAGTTGATTTATTCAGGGATGCTGACGCTTCCTTGACAATCTATAAGAATCATGTATGCTGGGCATTCATTGAGATGGTAGCCATGGAAGCAGTTGAAGATCACAACTATGAGTATGCAATGTCATACGCCTAACAAACTAGGCATGGTTCATTCGTCTAATGGTTAGGACGCTAGCTTGTCACGCTAGTAATACGAGTTCGATCCTCGTATGAACCGTTGGGTAACTAATAAGTTATCCTTTATCCACCTACTCAGTTTACTATGGCTAAAAGAATAGGAGTAGTAGGCGTAACTAAAGCTGAGAATGCTCAGTTGGGCCTATTACTCAAGTATATTTTCACTAACGATGAAGTATACAATTCATTACCCAAGGAAGTGTTAGCTTATCCTGATGCTTTTACTCAATTATGTGGAAGGTATTCCAGTGTCCCTAATTAAAACATACTTGCATCAACAGCAAGCATTAGAAGAATCCAAACTTGATCTATTAGAATATGTCATGTTTGGTGGACTATCACCAGTAAAAGAGTTAGAAAGTATTTATGACAAGCTCCACTCCAACAAAGAAACCACGTCGAGCAAGAAGGCGGAAACCTATGGCGACTAAGTCGTCACCTAAACCCATGACTTCAGAAAGTTATCCGGTTACAAAAGAAGAGGTTAAGGTAGTATTACCTAAGCCTACTGATGACATCATTCCTTTTAGTTCTTATGTCCAAGATGCTAAGAATCGATGGAAGATACATCAGTATGAGATTAAAGCCCTCTCTAAGGACATTCAGTGGGGCTACAACCAGGCTAAACCCTTCGTCATGAAGGTTATAGACCGACTCTCTCCTAAAGGCTCTTAGGAGCTTTTCTGAGGGACTCACTATCCCTTATTATTCTTCGCATTAAATCATGGACGAATTTAAAAAATATCAATTCACTATTAATGTGAAGACTAATCATGACCCAAGGAAAGCTATCTATGAGATAGTTAATGTACTAAAAGGTATGATACCTGTATTATCTATTGATTATAGATTAGTAGAGGACAGGCCAACTACTGATGAACACCATGGAGGTGTTGTTAATGACAGCAAAGAGTAAGGATTGGTTGATACTTAATGCAGTTCTTGCATATCTTCACCATTATCCTAACAATACACATACGGAGGACTATAAGAAATTAAAAGATGAACTCATCAATCCGTCTACCGTTCGCAAACGGGGACGTCCGGCGAAAAGACAAAGGAAGAAAGAAGCCGCAAGCCCTGCGACAAGCAAGGAAGCGTGTGAAATCTCTCAAACGTAAACTTAATTCACAGTCAGACCGTCATGCCTAAGTATCATGTTAAGCTATCTAGTGGTCGTGATTTTATCATGACTTCAGAT
>VTLG01004152.1_pt1 | contig 34586 bp, 25 predicted proteins | sample 4694571 | NCBI WGS metagenome assembly VTLG01 (sample SAMN12604809, study PRJNA352737) | marine metagenome | biome: ENVO:00000447; feature: ENVO:00000209|ENVO:00000569|ENVO:01000036; material: ENVO:00002151; isolation source: viral sequences binned using virsorter ...
GGATATGGAACTCCATGGCAAACACTTCAAGTTGCTGTTAATTTTATGGCTCCTACTAAGGACCATATGGATTTAGATTTTAATTTTGGTGGTGAAAATATAAAAGTAACAATTACACAAAATGTAGCAGATTCATCATTAGTATTACCTGTAACTACAAATAGTGATTTTTTATCTTTATGTAGTGATAGTGGAGTACCTTCAGCCTTTAGTTAATTTTAAATATTTATAATAAATAGAAAGCAAATGTCAGAGCAAAATAAAAAAACATTAAAAAGATTTTTCGAACAGGGAGATAGACCTACACAAGGTCAATATGCAAATCTTATAGATTCAGCTTTAAATTTAACTGATTCAGATAAACAAGGCATAACGAGTGACATAGTAGTTACTGGTTCAGGAGAATTTTTAGGACCCTTTACAGGTAGTAAAGCTGTATTTGCTGATTTAACATTTACAGGTAGTATGACTGCTAGTGGAGATATAAGCTCAAGTGGTGATCTTATAGTAAATAATATAACATCTAGTGGAACTATAAGTTCAAGTATTATAGATGCAGCTATAATATCAGCAAGTAATGGTATAAATGTAGGTACACTTAGTGGAATTATCACAGCTTCAGCTAGATCTTTTAATGTAGAAAATCTTGTTGTTACCTCTGAAATTACTACTAGTGGTCTTATATCATCAAGTAATCTATTTCCTAATACATTTGCGGGTAATATACAATTAGCTAATGGAAGATTCTTTTCGGGGCTAGATAGTAGTCAAAGTAATGTAGCTTTATTAGGTATAGATTCAAGTGACATAACACAATTAAATTCAAGTGCAAAATCTTTAAAGATATCAGGCCCTATAACTGCATCAAGTACTATAAGTTCAAGTGAAGCTATAATAGCAAAATCATTTACAGGATCATTTTCGGGCACATCAATAGGATTAACAGGAACCCCTGATATAGAAATAAATAACCTAACAGCATCAAGCGATATAAGTTCAAGTGGAACAGTTAGAGCAGCAGCATTTGTAGGAGATGGTAGTGGATTAACAAATATTACTGTTACAGATAGAACAGAAACAATATCATTAGTAACAGCTTCTTTAGCTACAGGATCTCTAATAATAAGTGGTAGTGATACTTATACTTCAGGTTCTACTACTAGAGTTAAAGGATTAGAAATATCGGGTTCTATACTTCCAAAATCAAATAATACTATGGATATAGGTTCTCCTACAAATGCTTTTAGAACAGTATTTGTAGCAGATGCTATTATTCCCATAGATGATGGTGGTCAAGATATAGGATCACCAAATAAACAATTTGCAACACTACATGCCTCAACACATTCTGTAGGTGAAATTCAACCTAAAAATCTTTTAACTCATATAAGAGTAAAAGGCCATCTTCGTCCTCAAAGTACAAGTGGTGGTTATGAATTAGGACAATCAGGACATATATGGGCATCTTCTCATGTACAGATAATACATGTAGACACTTTAAGTGGATCTGGAGGAGGAAATCAAAGTCTAATAAATTTAAGTGCTTCTTTAGCACCAGGAACAGATAACCTTTATATCTTAGGTACTGCAAATAAAATCTTTAAAAGCATTCATGTAGCAACTGCTTCTCTTGAACATATAGAACCTTTAGATGGTGGTGACGTAGTACTTTCAGGAAGTTTCTTACCTCATGCTCATGCTTTATATGATTTAGGAAAACCTGGTACTGTTTCTACTAATGGTCCTGATGGATTTCCAGATAGTGGAACAGATGGTACAGCAAGACAATGGAAAGATGCATATATCTATGGAACAGCATCTGTAAATGTATTAAGAGCAGAACAGGAACCAGCACTATTCTTCACAGGAAGTTCTTTTGCACCAATGTTAACTCAACAGATGGATTTAGGTTTAGAAGGATTACAATGGAATGTTGGTTATTTTAATATCATAGATACAAATATTTTAAGAAACAGTACACAACAAATAGTGGTAAGTTCTAGTTTGATCCCAAATGCAGATAACACTTATACTCTTGGTACAGAAACTAAAGAATGGAAAGAGATTTATATAGATGGTTTTGCAAGTATAGATTTATTAGGAAATAATCATATAAGCACATCTGATGTTTTTACTGATGTAAATGATATTTTTATAAATTTAACATCTAGTATTGTACCTATTCATGGTGCATATGTAAATAATGCTACCCCTTGGAATTTAGGAACAGGTAGTAGTGCATTTCAAAATGTTTGGGCACATAGAGTAAACCTTAACACATTAGATGCTTCAGGATCAAGTGAAGATATTAAAGTAGTAGGACATCTTGTACCTCATACTGATGATAACTATGATTTAGGTGAACCTGATAAAGAATGGAGAAATGCCTATTTTGATGGTTTTGTAAGTTTAGATAAATTAAAAAACTTCTCAACATCAGAATTTAATATAGATTCTAATGTAAGTCCTGCAGCAGATAATGAATATTATTTTGGTAGAACAGAAGAAAATGGGGATTCACTTTACAGATGGAAACATATGGCCTCATACACTCAATCCGTAGTAGTATTGATAGGTACTTCTTCTAAACTTAATGCTTTTGGAAGATCAAATGCATTTGATACCACAGCAACTAACGCTGATACTATATATTATGGTGATACTAGTTTAGAAGCCTCAGGCGCCAAAAAAGTTATTTTTAGTGATGCTTCATTTATGCCTCATACCCATGATACTTATGATTTAGGTGGCACATTTCATGGTTGGAGAAATTTATATTTAGAAGGTTTAATTATTTCAGGAGGAGTACAATATCCTATAGATGCAGATGGAAATGTTTTAGCAGATGGGGATCTTAATTTTGTCGGAAATATACTTCCCGATGCCGATAATACTGGTACTGTAGGTAGTACTCAATTTCAATGGAAAGAAGGACATTTTTATACATCCTCCATTGCCGTTTTAGATTCTAAACAATCAAATGAACGAATAAGAACTTTTGCTCACTTAATACCTGGTGATACTAAATTTGAATTAGGAACAAGTGGACTTCCATGGCAAAAATTAACAGCACATGATGTAAGTTCAAGTGGAACTTTACATGTAAATACTTCTTTAACAACAGCTACTAGTTATAAAATACTAGCTAAAAACCCAGATACAGGAGAAGTATTCCATATAAATACTCCTGCCGTTGGTAGTACTGGAGGCGGAGGCGGAGGTGGAGACGCAGATAATTTAGGAAACCACACAGCTACTCAAGATCTTAATTTAGATAGTAATAATATTAAAGGAGTTGCACATATAACAATGTCAGGAGACATAAGTGCGAGTGGAGATGGGACTCACTTTTTTGGTGGTAATATTGATACTACTAACATAACAGCCTCTGGTTTAATAAGTGCAAGTGGAGACATTTATGGTAGATCATATTACTTACTTACAGGTAGTAATAGTCCTGAACCTGTTTTAAAATACTCTTCAGAAACTATGGATGGTTTAGTACGTCATGTAGAATTTGGATTCCCTAATAGTAGTAGTAATAATAATAATCTAAATACACACATTTATGGTGATAATATAGTTTTAAAATCAGATGATGATATTATTCTAAATTCAGAAGATGGAGATGTTGTTAGATTCCAAAATAATTCAACTGATACAGTAAAATTTGGATTAACTACTGGTGATATAACATTAGTAAATCATATAACAGCTAGTGGAGATATAAGCTCAAGTGGTAATTTATTTATAGAAACTTCTGAAGAAGCAGAGAATGATAATCTAAAAACATTAGTTATAAATCCAACAACAGGTAAAGTATTCCATACAGGTAGTTATGGTTCTGGAGGTGGAGGTGGCGGAGGCGGCGGAATATCATTTGATGGTTCAACTACAAATGGTGTTTTAACTTTTAAAGATTCCGATGAAGCAACTGTTGAATCTAATTTAACATTTGATGGTTCACTTATGAACTTAACTGGAGACTTAACAGCATCAGGTGGAATTTTAACAAATCAAACTTTAGTTCAAATTGATACTTTTGTTAGTAGTTCTGGTGCAACATCACAAGTTTCACCTCTTATAGTTTTAAAAGATCTTCCTATAGTAGATCAAAGTTGGACACTTAATGAAAATTTTGTACCAACACCTGGAGACCCAGCTTTTGATGAATTAATTGTTGGACAAGTGTTTGCAGGACCAGAAGAAGGTAATGTTAGTTATCAAGACGCATCATCAAGAAGATTGTGTATAAAATTAGTAGGTAATTAATGGCATCAAATTATGATTTAGCTTTAACATGGGACCAAACATCTTTTCAAGGAGTTAGTACTGTTTTTACTTGGGATAGTGCTCCTAGTAACCCTTCCCACCCACGATATACATGGGATGAAGTACAATTAATTGTTAGAGCAGCAGGAGATGACTATACAAAATGGACTGATTTTGAAAAGAAAAGCCTAGTTAAATTAATTTTAAAAGTCCATGGAAGTACTATTACAGAAAAAAAACAAAAAGCTATTAAACAATTTAAAATTAAAACAAAAGATATAAAAATAGCAATAAATAAAATAAGTAACGCAAAAATAATAGCTGAAAACATAAAAGTTTAATATTTATATACATGTATAAATTATTTACAGATAAAAACGAACTCTTTGAATGTAATATTTCTCTAGAAGGTGCTAGTTTAAAAAAATCTAAGGCTCGCTTAGTAGTAGAAACACAAGATTATTCTTTATTATTTAATGGTAACATTTCATCTAATGGAAAATGTGAAATTCCTATAAAAAAATTAAAAGGACTTATAGATGAAAACACATCGGGTAATATTCGTTTAGAAGTTATTGCAGAAGATACATTTTTTACTCCTTGGGAATCAAATTTTGAAGTAGAAACAAGTAAAAAAATACAAGTTGAAGTAAAATCACAAGAAACTAAACCCATATTAGAAACACAAGTAAAAGTAAAAGTCAAAAAAAACAAACCTATTACTATTACTGAAAAACAACATGTATTAAATTTATTTAAACTTTTAATTAAAGAAAATATAAATATAGATAATATTTCTTTTAAAAGGAATAAATTAAATAATTTAGTAGCAACTTACTTAAAAGAAAACACAATTAAAAATCAAGAAAAAATTATTAAAGGTGTTTTAAAAGTATTAGAAAAGAAAAAATAAAAATGGTTATAAATGGCAGTCAACGACTTAACAGGACAAAACATACAGGATACTTACCAAAAAGTAGTCCAAACAGATGGTACTAATTTAGCTGATGGAACTGGTAGTTTACTTCCTATATCTTTTGATGGTAATAATGTAATAATTTCGGGTTCATTATCGGCAACAGAGTATACCGTAACTTCATCGGTTACTAATGTAGTATTTCAACAACAAAGTGGTTCTACCCTACTTGGTGATAGTTTAGATGATATACACGTATTTACAGGAAGTTTATTTTTAACAGGAAGTGTTGCTGACATAAATGGTCTTGAAATTTTAGGAAACCCTAATACTCAAGGAGTAGCTACAGGTTTAGCTGAAGCAATAAAATTAAGAGGTAGTGACACTACTCGTATTGATTTTAATGCAAATAATTTAACTTTAGCTAGCGGTATTGCAGGCGCTGGAAGTACTTTTGTTACTTCATTAGGTATCCCTTCAGGGGTTGTAACTATTAATCCAGAAAAACATGCTTTAGTAGATTTTAGAGTTGCAGGAGATAATGATTCAAATTTAATTTTTGCAGATGCTAGTGAAGATAAGATAGCAATAGGAACTAACACCGTTGGTGATTCATTATTAACAATTGATGGTGATTTAACAGCAACTAACATAACAGCATCAGGAGATATAAGTGCAAGTGGTGATATATTTGCTGCTAATTTAGTAGGAATAATCAATGGAGGAGATTTTTAAATATTTATAATAGAATAATAATATTATGGCAAGTACAATAATAATAAAAAACGGAACAAGTGGTACACCTTCTTCTTTAGTACAAGGTGAGTTAGCTATAGATGTATCTACAGGTAAACTTTTTCATGGTACAACAGGAGGAACTGCAGTGTCATCAAGTTTTACTTTTACAGAAGTAACAGCTTCAGGAGTAATTAAAGCAGAACATTTTCTTTCAACTGATGATGCTGAAATAACAGATGATTTAACTGTTGGTGGTAATATAGATCTTGAAGGTGATATTGATGTTAACGGTACTTTAGAAGCAGATGCAATTACTGTAGATGGAGTTTCATTATCTACTTTTATTAGAGACACTGTAGGTACTAATATGGTATCTAGTAATACCGAAACTGGAATTACAGTTACATATGATACTTCAAATGATAATTTAGATTTTGCAATAAATGCTTCTCAAACAGCAATCACTACTATTACAAATGATGCATTAAAAATAGGTAGAGATAGCCATAATAATATAGATTTTGGTACAGATAATGAAATTCATTTTAAAACTAATAATGAAACCCCTGTAATAAAAATGAAAGCTTCTGGAGAAATTGAAGCAACTACATTTGATGGTGCATTAGAAGGAAATGCTGACACAGCAACAGCTTTAGCAACAGCAAGAGCAATTAATGGTGTAGATTTTGATGGAACAGGTGCTATTACAGTTACTGCAGCAGGATCAACATTATCGGATACAGTTACAGTAGCTAAAGGAGGTACTAATGCAACTTCATTTGCAGACAAATCAGTTATAATTACACAAGACAGTGGTACAGACACTCTTGCAGCAGTCGCTATGTCGACAAATGGTCAATTATTAATTGGTGGAACAAGTGGACCTGCAGTAGCAGTTCCTACGGGGGGAGATGGGTTAACAGTAACAGTGGGTGACGGCACTTTAGAATATGATTTAGATGCTGCATTAACAACAGTTACATCTTTACTCGCAACAGACATTAAAATTGGTGAAGACGACCAAACTAAAATAGACTTTGAAACAGCGGATGAAATACATTTTTATGCCGCAAATGTACACCAAGTAAAATTAGTAGATAATGCATTTACACCTCAAGCTGATAGTGATGTAGATTTAGGCGCTTCAGGAACCTATTGGAAAGACGCTTATATAGATACTGTCACAACAACAGGAGATATAGATGTTTTAGGTAATATAGAATTAGGACATGCTAGTGATACTACTATAGCAAGAGCTTCAGCAGGACAAATAACAGTAGAAGGAACAGCAGTACTATTAGCAGGAGCTCAAACAGGAATAACTTCTCTACTCGCAACAGACATTAAAATTGGGGAAGATGATGAAACAAAAATTGATTTTGAAACTGCTAATGAAATACATTTTTATGCAAATAACGTTGAACAAGTTTATCTAGCAGACAATATATTTGGTCCACAATCTGATAGTGATGTTGATTTAGGAACTACAGGAGTTCGTTGGAAAGATGCATATATAGATAGTGTAACAGTAACAGGTACAGTAACAGCAGAACAAATAACTTCAACAGATAATATTACTGTAGCAGATCAAATATTACATAGTGGTGATACGGATACTGCAATAACTTTTGCAACTGATGCTATAAAACTTACCGCTGGAGGGGTTGATATGATAACCTTAACAGAAGATAGCACAGATACTATTGCATTAGGAGCAGCTATATCTACAGCTGTAACAGCTTCTATAATAAGCGCAAGTACATCAGTAGAAACACAAACTTTAATAGGTAATGGTACTGATGTAATCTTTCAGTTAGGAGATGATTCGGATGGGAGTGATAGATCTGTAATTTTTGGTCATTCAACTCTTAAAACTATAATGGGTATTGATGATTCAGCTGATGCTTTTGTAATTAATACAGATGCTTCTTTTGATGGGACCTTAGCTAATAACTCATTTTCAATAGATGCAAACCATAATGTTATTATAGCAGGTGATGTTTCTGTAGGAGATGATTTATCTTTAACATCAGACAGTTCAGTATTTAATATGGGTGCAGGTAATGATTTTACTATAACTCATGATGGTACAACTGGAGCAACATTAGCAGGTACTCCTATTTCTATTAACTCAACAGGTGATTTAACATTAGATTCAACTACAGATATTGTAATAGATGCTGCAGGAGGTAATGTAGAATTTAAAGATGCTGGAACTCTTCAGTTAACTTTAGATATGGATGGTACTGGTGGAGAACAAATACTTAAATTAGGAGTAGATTCAGATGATTTAGTGTTTCAACAATATGATGGGACTGAAGTATTAAGAGTAGGTGATGATGCTACTATATCTGCTACAAAATACAAATTTACCTCATCAAGCGCTACAGATGCAAACCATCAAGGAGATGTAGTATTTTTTGGAGGTACTACTTCTATGGTAGCAGGATCAATATATCATTATAACTCAAGTGGTAATTGGGAATTAGCAGATGCAGATGATAATACAAAATCAGATGGACTATTAGGTGTAGCTTTAGGAGCAGCATCAAACACAAATGGTGTATTATTAAGAGGAATGGTAACTTTAGGTCATGATCCAGGTGCAGTAGGTGATCCTATATATTTATCAACTAATGCAGGATCAGGTAGTGCTACAGCACCTTCAGGTAATGAAAACATAGTAAGAATTGTAGGATATTGTTTACATGCATCAAATGGTAACATATGGTTTAACCCGGATAGTACATTCGTAGAAGTAAATGCTTAATAATTATGCCAGACTTAACAGTACAGAATAATATAGATGGACAAAGTGGAGCAGCTTCTTCTTTTGGATCTACTGATTGGGCAGGTACAAGAAATTTAGATACTGGAGCATCCCCTAATTTTTCTGCAGCTTCAGACCAATATGGAGCAGGAGTAGTTCAAATAGCAGGTACTATTGTAATAATATATAGATCAGTATTTACTTTTGATACATCAGGAATATCAGTAGCACCATCAGCTGCTTCTTTTAAAGTATTTACTAAAACTCGTAATAGTGGAGATTGTAGACTTGTAAAATGTACACATTATAGTGATGGTGCAATTACAACAGCAGATTTTGATGCAATACCTGGTTTTACTGATGACGCTAGTATGTCAGGTAATGTAACAGATTATTCAAGTAATGTTAGTTCTTGGGCGGCTGATGGAAATGTAAATACAATAACATTAAATTCTACTGCTCTTTCAGACATGGCTTCATTAGATTTATTTCAAATATGTTTAGTAAATACTACATATGATTATCTTAATGTAGCTCCAACAGGAACAGTAACCCATGCTTGTGGTACGTATTATTCTAATAACACAGGAACAAGTTTAGATCCTCTTATAGAATACACAGCAGGATCATCTGATGGTGGAGGAAAAATAACATTAAATGCGGGACATGTAACATTAATTACAGGAAAAATAACATTATAGTATGAATACCACAAATTGGATAAATGGAAAATTAAATAAAAAAGAAGATGGTTATTATATAGATAATACTTGGATTTTATGGGACTGGGAAGAAGATGTAATTACAAAGGGTATAAAAGAGCTTTGTAAAAAATATAAATTTAAATCTGTTTTAGAATTAGGATTTGGGGTAGGATGGACATCAACAGAATTTCAAAAACAAGGAATAGAAAGACATGTAATTTTAGAACCTAATAAAGAATCTTACAATAAAGCTTTAAAATGGAATAAAAATCATAATGCAGAAATAATAAATATATTTAGTTGGGAATATAAGTCAAAAGAAAAATTTGATTTAATATATGATGATATTGTATATGTAGGAGGACAAACAAATTATAATAAACATAAAAATTTTGTAAAAAGTTTTAAAAATCAACCATACGTAAAATGTACAGCAAATATTACGAATAATACAATAAATAATAACCTTATTACAACTAATAAAATAATATAATATGGCAGTAGCATATTTAAATCCTGATTCAAACGTTACTGCAGTTGGTTGGGATTCATCTTTTTCACAAACACCATCACATCTTTCACAAGGTGACACAAGTAATGAGTGGAGAACTGTGATGAATAATACAGGTAAAGCAATATGGACTTTAGGTAATTTTGATTTTGGAGGTTTAAATGTAGGTTCTATAACTAATATTAAACACCAATTAATAATTGGTCTTGATGCTAGGGGTGGTTCTTCTAATGCTATAGCTACAATACGAAATGCTTCAAACCAAACATTATATTCAGAAACTCATGCAAATACTGCAGGAGCAGGTTTTCAAACATTTACAGGAACTACAAGAACAACTTCTGATGGCTCAAGTGCATGGACAGACAGTGATTTAGATGGATTACAGCTATTTTTAACTTGTACTAGTGGACCCCTTGTTCATATTGTTCAACAAATGTATATTGAAGTTACTTATGTAGAAGCTGGGTATAGTCATGATATATCAGGATTAGCAGCAGCAAGTATATCTAAAGTAAATTCTTTAGCAACTGCTAATATAGGAAAAATTAATAATACTTAAAATGGGTAATGGAAAAATATAGTAAAATACATTTATTTAATAAAGATCCTTTATACCATGAGTTTCCTAAAAAAGATTTAGTAAACAATGTTAAAGATGAAAAATTATTTTTTAAATCTAACTATAGAGTAATAGAATTAATAGGTCAAGGAGATACTATAAATAATTTAGTTACAACAGGGGATGTAATATACGAAGGTGATAACATATTTTATAACAGCATTACAGAAAGTTATATAACTCAAGTAACTGTTACAACTGAATCATTTTTTAATACTGAAGAAATAACTTATAATATTGTTACCCAAAGTTATTTTGTTACTAATTCTAATTATGAAGGAGATACATACAATCAGGAATTTAATAGTTATACTTCTAGTATAACTAATGCATTTTATGAGTATGAAAATTTAGTTCAAAATATAACCCAATCAACTATAAATATAACTGAAGGGAGTTTTGATTTATTAGGTGATGTAATTATAGGAACTGATTGTAATGATTCTCTTACAATAAATAGTACTGTTACTGCGAGTTGTAATATAAGTTCGAGTGGTAATTTAACAGTAGCTAATATAACAGCTTCAGGAGATATAAGTGCAAGTGGAACAATATTTGCTACTCAAATAATAACATCATTTTTAACTGCATCTTTTATAACAGCTTCAACTATCATTACTACAGGATCAAATGTATTTGGGGACGCAGTAACTGATACACATGAATTTATTGGAGATTTAACAGCAAGTGGTGATGTACTTATAGGAACTAATTGTAATAATTCTCTTACCATACTTAGTACTGTTAGTGCAAGTTGTGATATAAGTTCAAGTGGTAATGTTGTAGGAGCAAATATTACAGCTTCAGGTACTATAAGTGGAGAGGTAATAGAGGGTGCAATAAATATAATAGATACTGGGGATGAAGATGCTGCTTTCCACGTTATTATGGTTGATGGACCTACAGGAGCTCAAGAATTAGAATCAGATGAAGGACTTACATTTAATCCTAGTTCTAATACCTTAACAGTAGCAAATAGTATATTGTTAGGATCAGATATAACCCATAATGGGGATACAGATACTAAATTATTTTTTCCTGATAATGATACATTTCAAATAGACGTAGGAGGTAGGACATTTTATTCAATAACACAATCAGATGGTGCTAATAGTAGGGTAAATCATGGTGATCTAGGTGCACAAATTAATCATCATTTTAGAGGTTCTGGTACTGATCAACTTTTTGTAATAGAAGGTAACAGAAATAGAATAGGTGCTAATCATATACCTGATGAAAATTCTCAATTTTTTACAATATCAGGTAGTAGTAATAATGGTTTTGTTATGAACAGTTCTGATGAAGATCATAAATTTATAATAAAAGGAGACAATGGTCATGTAGGAATAGGTCCTTTAAATCCAGCATATAATTTACATGTAGTTTCTGCAAGTACAACATATGTGGCAATGTTTGAAAATTCAAGAGGCACTGATCTTCATGATAGTGCTATTGATGGTTTAGGTCAGGGTATTAGAATAAAATTAAATTTTGCTAGCCCAGCAATAGATGTTTCGGATCTTGGAGATTTTTTTACTGGTCCCGTTGACACAGTACCTGCTTCATTAAATGGTGCTAGATTTATTAATTTTGAAGACACAAATACTACTTTAGGAGCTATAGCTATGAGTCCAGCAGATGCTGAAAGTATTATGTATTTAACAACTTCTGATAAAAGAAGAAAAGAAGATATAATAGATACATCTCCTAAATTAGAAACTTTACTTAATTTAAAAGTAAAAGACTTTAAATGGAAAAAATCAAATACTAAAAGTGTAGGATTAATAGCCCAAGAAGTAAAAGAAACATATCCTAGAGCAGTAATGGATTATGAAGAAGAAAATAAATTAAGAAATTTAAAGGAGGAAGACCCAGAATATCAATACATGCAAGTTGATTATTCAAAATTTGTACCTATATTAATTAAATCTGTACAAGAACAACAAGAAATAATAAGTTCATTACAAGAAGAAATAAAAATACTAAAAACTAAAATCAAATAAATATGGCGTATAGTGCAAGTATAGGAATAAATAATACCGTAGGTATATTTTTTGGTAGTGGCTCTTACACAAATACAGCGTCAAGATCTCCCATAGTTGCTGATAACACAGCATCATTGGCAAGACAAGCATTGCTTATAGAAAAAGACCCCGATGATCCAGGAAGTATTCAATTTAGAATCCCTGCTTCTAAACATGGTGGAGATCATGATAGGATAGCTTTTTATATTTCTTCAAGTGGTTTTATAGGGATAGGAACTAAAGATCCTCAAGATGTAGTAGACATTAGAGACAACACACAAGATGTAAGACCTTCAGGATCTGCTGCAAATGATGGTGGGGGTAATCCAGGTAAAACAGAAGTACTTAAATTAAATAGGACATCAGGCCTTTCAGGTACAATTGATGGTGGAGATTTTTAAATAAAAATTTGGGTTTTTTATACTTTCTATATATGTATATAAAAACATTAAATTTATATAAGTTATGTCAATAAAAAATAAAAATATGCCTTCACCTTCTGAAGTAGCAGAACAAACATCAGCACAAAAAACAAAATTTACTACTGAAGATTTACAAAAGCTTAGAGATTTACAAAATAAAACTACAAATGTAGTAAATGCTTTTGGTCAATTAAAACTCTCAGAAATTAGATTAGAAAGTCAGTCAAAGTATTTAAAAGAACAATTAAGTACTTTACAAAAAGAAGAAGCTAATTTAGCAAAATCTCTCTCTGAAAAATATGGAAAAGGAACTCTCGATGCTGAAACTGGAGAATTTACACCCTCCAAATAGTTCTACATCATTTTGCTATATTTATAGATAGTTAAATTTATTTTAATTATTGGTTTGTAGTTTTCTTTTATATTTATATCAGAACAACAATAAGATAATTCATTATCAAAAAACTATAATAAACGATGGCAGAACAAATTATTTCACCCGGCGTATTTACCCGAGAAAATGACTTAAGTTTCCTTCCACAAGGGATAGGACAAATAGGAGCAGCAATAGTAGGCCCTACAGTAAAGGGACCTGCATTTGTTCCAACAGTAGTAAGAAGCTTTTCAGAATATGAAAGAAAATTTGGAAGTTTACATCCAGAAACTTTTGTACCACAAACAGTTAGAGAATATCTAAGAAATGCTGGATCAGTTACAGTAACAAGAGTACTAGCAGGTGGTGGATATGCAACAAGTTCAACTGGAAGTTATGTAGCTTTAATAGCTTCAGCTTCTAATAATGCAGAAGGAAATGTACTTTTAGGAGTAATATTCCCTTCAAAATCGACTTCAGCTGCTGTTGATTTAGCAAAAACAGTATTAGATACATCAGCTGATAATATAGATACTGATGAACCTATATCTTCTAGTGGAAATTTAACAGAAAATTTTAGTTTAATTTTAAGTGGTTCTACAGGTGGAACAGGAGCTACTACTGGTACACAATTTTCTGCATCGTTAAACCCAACTAATCAAAATTATATATTTAAACAATTAGGAATTGATCCTAATAATAGTAAATCAACTACTGTTGATTATAATAGTGATCCAGGATACACTTATCTAAATTTTAAAGCACTACAAACATCAGTACAAACTAATTCAGTAGTTGAATCAATGTCAATTACTTTTGCTAATTCGTCTAGTATAGCAACAAGTAGTATTCAATCTAGTGCAGGATTTGGTAATAGTATAGTATTACATTCTCCAGGAGGTAGCCATACAGTAACGTTTATTACATCTTCTGATGCAACAGCAGGTGCCCACCCTACAGGTGTTGGATTAACAGGATCTCTTATAACAGCAAATATTAATTCTGTTTCTGCTGCAGATGGTACAATATCAGGAACTAATCTTGCAACAACATTTTCAACAGCTGTTGACGCTAATGCAGCATATACAACATCTATATCAAGTGATGGTCTTACAGTAACGGTAACTAATGTTGCAGGGGGACCAGTAACTGATATTCAATTACAAGATGAAGAATCTCCAGCAGGAGAAAGTATAACTACAGGATTTGCTAATCCAACATTAGGTGCTGCTTCAGAAGCATTTTCAGCTTCTGCAGCTGTTATTCAACAAGGAGTAGATGTTCCTGGATATGGAGGTATAACAGGAGCAAATGCTGTTATAATGTCAACACAAGGAACAGCAGCAGAATGGGAAGGATTATCAGCAACAGAAGAAAAATATTCTTATGCTTCTACACCTTTTATTACATCACAATTTTTAGATACAAATAATTCAACAAAAGAATTATTTAAATTCCATACAATAGCTCATGATACTACTTGTAATAAAGATTATAAAGTATCTATTGCTAATTTAAAAGAACCATCAGACATAGATAATGTGGAACAATATTCACAGTTCTCAGTACTTATAAGAAGATATAATGATAATGATAAAACTCCTGTTATATTAGAACAATTTAATGGAGTAACATTAGATCCAGATTCTCCTAGATATATTTCTAGAGTAGTTGGAGATAGATACCCACAATATAATGATACTTTAGACAAAGTTGAATTATTAGGAAACTATCCTAACCAATCTCAGTATATAAGAGTAGAAGTAGCACAAGGAGTAGATAATAAATCATATTCACCTAAATTATCCCCTAAAGGATTTAGTGCTTTAATAAACCCTATTGCAACAGCATCTTTAAATGTAAATTGTAATTTCCCTTCAGCATCTTATGAAGGAGTAATGCAAACAGGAACTGACAGCACTTATAGTTCTAAAGGATTTTTAGGATGGAAATTTACAGAAAAAAGCTTTGACAACGAAAATTGGATAAAACCATTACCAAGTGTTCAAGAATCAAATATAAGTGGTAAGTTTAATGTAGAGAGTTATTCAGGCCACCCAAGTTCAAGTTTATGGACAGGCTCTTTAAGTGCTTCTATAGATACAACAGGAACTAATGGACCAACTGCTCAACAACTTAAATTTTCAATTCCTTTCCAAGGGGGTGATGATGGAGTAGCACCTTGGACAGTAAAATATACAGGTGCTGAAACAAATATAGATACAATTTCTGCTTATACAGGAGGACAAAATTTATATGGCTTTGATTTAAGTTCAACACAAAAAGCAGGATATAAAGGATATAAAAAAGCAATTGATACACTATCAAACCAAGATGAATATGATATTAATATGGTAGCTATACCAGGAGTTGTAAAAGAATTACATCCCCTAGTTACAAATGCTGCTATTGATATGGTAGAAGATAGAGGAGATGCATTTTTTGTAATGGATTTAATTAAAGCTAGCTCTACAGTAAATAATGCAGTAGGACAAGTAGGAGATTTAGACACTAATTATGCTGCTGTCTATTACCCATGGGTTAAAGTGTTAGACACTTCAATCAATAAACCAATATTAGTACCACCTTCAGTAGTAGTACCTGGAGCTATAGCAGCTTCTGATAATATTGCTGCAGAATGGTTTGCACCAGCAGGTTTAAATAGAGGTATATTAGGTAATGTAATAGAAGCTAAGATAAGATTAAATCAAGCAGAAAGAGATATACTATATGATAATAAAATTAACCCAATAGCAACTTTCCCACAAACAGGAGTATGTATTTGGGGTCAGAAAACACTACAAGAAAGATCTACAGCTTTAAATAGAATTAATGTTAGAAGATTACTAATAGCACTTAAGAAATTTATTGCAAGTTCTTCAAGATATTTAGTATTTGAACAAAATACTGTAGCTACAAGAAATAGATTCTTAAATATAGTAAACCCATATTTAGAATCAGTACAACAAAGACAAGGTTTATTTGCCTTTAGAGTACAAATGGATGAAAGTAATAACACTCCAGAAGTAATAGATAGAAATCAATTAGTAGGAGCTATATTTATACAACCAGCTAAAACAGCAGAATTTATAGTACTAGACTTCAATGTATTACCAACAGGAGCTACATTTGATAGTGGAGCTGGAGCTGCTGGTGGAGGTGGTGGCGGAGGCTATTAAAAAGTTTAAAAACATTATATTTATAATAAAATAAATAAAAATACATAAAAGATGGCAATATTAAATACAAATGAAATGATGTTTACAGCATTTGAACCTAAAATGCAAAATAGGTTTATAATGTACATCGATGGAATTCCTGCTTTTTTAGTAAAAAAAGTTGGAAGACCAAATATTCAATTCGGTGACGTAACTTTAGATCATATCAACATTAAAAGAAAACTTAAAGGAAAAGCAGATTGGCAAGATATAAATGCAGAATTATATGACCCCGTTACACCATCAGGTGCACAAGCAGTAATGGAATGGGTTAGATTATCCCATGAATCAGTAACAGGTAGGGATGGTTACTCTGATTTTTATAAAAAAGATATTAGATTTAATGCTTTAGGACCTGTAGGTGATATAGTTGAAGAATGGATTTGTAAAGGGGCTTATTGTAAATCAGCTAATTTTGGAGAAATGGATTGGTCTGCAGGAGAAACTCCAGCAAATATACAAATTACTATTAGAATGGATTATGCTATCTTAAATTACTAATAATAAATTTATATTTAAAAAGAAAAGCGCTTATTTTAGCGCTTTCTTTATTTTACATATATGTATATCTGAACTAGTTTTAACAAATAAATAACGTTATGGAACAAAATAAACAACAATTCCCTTCAGAAGAAGTCGTATTACCCTCAAAAGGATTACTTTACCCTATTGATTCCCCCCTATCTAAAGGAATAATAGAAATTAAGTATATGACTGCTAAAGAAGAAGATATATTAACAAATCAAAATTATCTAAATAATGGTACTGTAATTGATAAATTATTACAATCTCTTATAATTACTTCTATTGATTACAATGAATTATTAATAGGAGATAAAAATGCTATATTAATAGCAGCACGAATTTTAGGTTATGGAAAAGATTATGATTTTAAATGGAAAAATCAAAATGTATCTGTAGATTTAACTTCTTTAAAAGAAAAAGAATTAAATGAAAAATTAGTAACAAAAGGTAAAAATGAATTTAGTTTTACCTTACCTATTGCTAAAAAAACATTAACATTTAAAATGTTAACTCATGCAGATGAAATAAAAATATCAAAAGAAATTGAAGGCCTACAAAAATTTGATAAAAACTCAAGTGCAGAAATTACTACTAGATTAAAACATCAAATTTTATCTATAGATGGTAATTATGAAAATAAAGACATTAGAGATTTTATAGACACTCAATTTTTAGCTAGAGATTCTAGATCATTTAGAAACCATACAAATTCAATTCAGGCAGATGTTGATTTGACAGTAAACATAAAAATGCCTGATGGCACGTACGAGGAGGACGTAAATCTTCCCATTGGGGTGGGCTTTTTTTGGCCTGACGCTGGAATATAGGAACATATTATTTACTCAGATCCACGATCTAGTGTACCATGGCGGCGGTGGTTTTAAACACACAGAAGTATATAATATGCCGACCTGGATGAGATTGTTTCATATCAATAAAATTAATCAACATATTGAGAAACAAAATGAAGAAATGAATAAAGCTAATAATCAACCTTCGAATAATAGTAAAATTCATAGACCTAATATAAAACCCTCATCAACTTATAATTTTTAATTAAAGGTATCGCAAGATACCTTTAGTTTTTCTATATTTATAATAAACATAAATTAAATCTACTTAATTAAGTATAACTATGGCAAAACCACAAGAAGCAAAATTACTTAGAGAATTAATAAATCTAAGAAATCAATATAAGCTAACAGAGCAGGAGGTCATTGATCTTGAAGATAAAATACTTAATAAAAAAATTGCAAGTAAAAAAGCATTACAAGAAGAATATGATTTAATTATAAAATTAGCTGCCGAAGAAAGAAAAAGAGATAGAGAAAGAGAAACAGGAGGTGTAAAATATAAGCAGTTAAATAAAGAAATATCTGAACAATTAAAACAACAATCACCTGCTTTAAATAATATTAATCAATTATTTGGTAATCGACTTCCAATTTTAAAAAATATTCAAGGAGAAGCAAGTAAATATTTAATTCAACAAGCTAAACAAAATAAAGGTCTTGATCTTCAAAATAAGTCTCAAATGAAGTCCTTTGTGCAGCAGGGTAAATTTACTGCTTTATTAAAGGGTACAGGAGCTGCTTTAAGAGCACAAATACTAAACCCTGCATTTCTTATAGCTGAAGCCCTTAACTATAATACCCAACTTACAGAACTTCAAAAAGGATTAGGTTTAAGTTATCAAGAAGCTCAAAAATTAAAATTTGAATTAGATGGTATAGCTATAAATCTCGGAAATAATGCTATACTATCTAAAGATATAACACAAGCTTTTCAAGCACTTAATAAACAATTAGGAGTAAGCGTTAATGATGTATCAGCTTTTGAAGATGGATTAGCCCAAGCAGCTGTTTTACAAAAACTTTATGGTTTTACAGCGGATCAAGCAGCTCGTTTTACTAGAGAAGTTGTACGAACAGGTAAAGCTGCTGAAGATTTAAAATTAGACCAAATTGAAATAGTAAAAAATGTAGGAAATGAATTTGGTGTAAGACTAGATATAAAAAATGTAATGCAACAAGCAGCCAGCGTTACAGGACAAATGAGGGCCCAATTAGGAGGTAGTTTAGAAAATATAGTAGAAGCAGTTTCAGCAGCCCAATCATTAGGTTTACAGTTATCACAAGTTGAAAAAATTAGTAGTAGTTTACTAAATTTTGAACAAAGTATAGAAGCAGAATTAAGAGCAGAATTAATAACTGGTGAACAACTTAATCTTGAAAAAGCAAGATTATATGCATTAACAGGTGATTATACTAATTTAGTTAAAGAAATTAATGCTCAGGGAATGGATTGGAACAAATGGTCAGGCATGAATGTTCTACAACAAAAAGAATATGCAGCAGCTTTGGGTTTAAGTGCCAATGAATTATCAAATGCATTATTGAAAGAAGAAGACATAGCAGCTTTAGCACAAGAAGCAAGAATGGCAGGTAAAGATGAATTAGCGGATATGCTTGAAAAACGAAGTGCACAACAAAAATTTACTGATGCCGTTGAAAAATTAAAAGATGTATTTGTAAGTTTAGCAGGACCCGTATCTATAATATTAGAAGCATTAACAATTATTTTAACTCCTATATCAGAAATGATACAAGGTTTAGGAGCTATAAAAGAACTAATAATGGGAAATACTGAAGGATTTGGTGAAATGGCTAAAAAAGTAGGACCAATAGGTATGATACTTGGTAGTATGGTAGCTTCATTAATGGCATTTAAAACTACAATGTTAGTAATAAACACTGCTAAGGGAATTTATTTAGGAATGACTAAATCAGCTTTAGTTTTAGAAAGAGCTTCAACTTTAATACAAGGTAGAGGAGTAGCTTTAGCTGTAGGAAAAATGGTAGCAAGATACATAGCAGCATTTTCAACTAATCCTATTACAGCTGTATTAGGAACAGTTGCCGCTTTAGCTGTAGCAGCAAAAGTTTACTCATTAGCATCTAAAAAAGCAGGAGATTTACGTTCAGGCCCTACAGGTCCTAGTGGAGGATATGGTGAAAGAACATTAATAGCTCCCGAAGGAACTTTTGCTTTAAGTAATAGAGATACAGTAATAGCAGGAACTAATTTATTTCAGGGAGGAGGTAATTATAAAGCAAATGATTTAGTTAGTGAAGGAGGAGCTCAACCAACAACTAATATTATGGTTAGTAATGATTTAGTAGTAGATGATTATAAATCAGCAAGTAAACAAGGAGCTTATCATAAAGCAAAAGTTAAATATACTAATAAAATACCTTAATATTTATAATAAAATAATAAATTATGGGATTAATAAATAAAGAATCAATATTCGATCTAGTACCAGGAAGTGATCCTGTAATTAATATGAATGGCTTACAGGGCCCCTCATTTGATTTAGGACCTAGTTCTACATTTCAGATAGACTCACTTCAAATAGTACCACAAACTATAATATATCAAGATTTAGATGGATTACCAGGACCTTCTTTTGATAATGGACCTGAACCAGGAGGACCTAATTTAATAGATACCTTACATGAACAATCTTTACAAAATGGATATTCATATCAATATGGTAATACAACAGCTAATATAGCTGCAACAACTTTAGGTTTAGGAGGAGGACAAGGCGCTCAATTTGATAATGGTCCTGAACCTAATACAATAGTGTCTACAATGGATACTATACATGAAAATTCACTAGAAAATTTATATGAAAGTTTAGTAAATCCAGGTGCAAGTTATGGAGCAGGACAAGTAGGAGCAACATGGCCTGCAATTAATCCTTCTTCTTTAGATTTAGGAGGCGCTCCTGGTACACAATTTGATAATGGTCCTGAACCTCAAGGTAATGATATAGACACTTTACAAGAAAGTGCATTAGTTGAAATGTATAATAGTGCAGTAAATCCTGAAGCAAGTTATGGTGCAGGACAACCTAATGGAGCTTGGCCTAATGTTAATTCATCTAATTTAAGTTTAAATGGAGCTCCTGGTACTCAATTTGCACAACAATCTGAGCCTACATCAGGAGAAAACCAAATAGATACAATCCAAGAAGTAGGATTAGAAGGGCTATATAATAGTGCAGTTAACCCTCAATCATCATATGGAGCAGGACAACCAACAGGTGCATGGCCTGTAGTAGCACCTTCTACTTTAGATTTAAATGGAAATTCAGGCCCCCAATTTGATAATGGTCCTGAACCTAATGTAACTCCTAATGCCATAGATAGCTTTCATGAAAGTGCATTAGTTGAAATGTATAATAGTGCAGTAAATCCTGGATCAAATTATGGTGCAGGACAACCTGGTAGTACATATCCTAATATAAATGCTACTACTTTAGATATGAATGGTCAAGTAGGTCCTAATTTTATCCCTACATTTGATGTACATCAATCTTTGTTAACAAATACTTATCAAAGTACAATAAATCCTAATTCTAGTTATGGAGCAGGACAACCAGGAGGAGCATGGCCTAATATATCTGCAGGAGGACTTGATATTAATGGTTTACTTCCCAATAATGGACAATATATAAATAATTTACCTGAATAATATGCCTTTAAGAAGATTAGTACAAAAAAACGCAGGAGACAGAAATTTAGATTTATATCCTCTTCATTTTAAAAATGAACAAAGTGGGGGGTATAATTATGGTAATTCTGTTACACCTATATTTGATGGTACTTTTAGACAAAGATCTTTTAAATTTGGGGAAGGAACTGCTAATGATAGACCTTTTTGGGATGGAGATGGTTTTAGTAGAGAACCTTTTATAGGAAAAAATTTTGAATTACCTGATATTGATGATAATCCTTCAAGATTTGTAGATTTTACAAACACATTAACTGATGGATTGATTAGAGGGGGTATAATTACGGCTGCTTCAAGAACAGCTAAAGATGTAGCTAGAATAGCAAAATTTTATATTTCTCAAAGAGGTATAGGTTTTATTCTTAAACAAGTAGGATTACAAAGAACTAATCCTGTAATAAGAAAAATGGAAGTAGATACTGGAGGGGATGCTTTAAGTACTTTTCAAAGCATAGGTGAAGGTATTCAAAATTTAGGAGGTTCTAATTCTAATCAAAGAGTATATAATTTAGGAGTTAATACTTTAGCCCAGATAGCAGGTAGTGCTTTTGGTTTACATATTAAAAGAGAAGGTTTACTCCCTACAGCATTTGAAGGTTATATAGATGATATAGAAGCATCAAGAGAAAATCTTTATGGGGGTTCAGATAAAGAATGGGAAAATAATGGTTATGGTCCTCAACTTTTAGAAGCTGATCCTTTAAAAGGAAATAGATTAATAAATTTATTTGGTAGCCATATATTAAAAAATACCATGCAACAAGAAACCGAAGTGCAATGGGATATAACGGGTCAAGCAACTGACATAGTAACAGGTCAAGTAGCACAAGCAACTACTCCTGAAGCATTAGGAACTTTAGGAGAACAAATGGGTAGTTTTGGGAAGTTTTTGAGTGGAGGTAATGATTTAGGTAAAAAAGAATTATATAGTTTTAGTGGAGGAGCAGGATCTCTTTATGGTATAGGTAATACTACTATAATGAAAGCATCTACTCTTTTTAACACAGTAGGAGAAGTAGAAATGGGAGGTCATAAAATTAATTTAATTGACTCTTCACCATGGTTACACGCTAAAACAGGGTATATAGGAGTAAGAGATAAGTTTATGAGAGGGTCTGTAAATAAAGGTTTAGATAGAGGAAACCCAGAAATACCTCATCAAATATATATCCCTAAAAGACATCATATAGCTGTATCAGAAGTAGCAGGATCAAAATTACTACATAATTATTTTATTGATAATAATACTCTAGGAGACCCTTTAATATCTCCTTATGCCTCTATTTTTACAGCTAGAACATCTAAAGGTTTAAAAGGAGATGATAATTTTATAAATGATTATTGGGGTGTTTTAAATCAAAGTAGAAATAAAGATAGAGGAAATGCAGACAATGCAACACCACGACCTATATATGATGCAGATAAAGGACAACTTAATCCAGAAAATCCAGAAAAATTAAAATTAGGATTAATAGGAGATAATTTTGCGGGTAGATATGCAAAAGCAGTATCATTAGATGATGTAGTAGATTTTAGAATCTTAAAAAATTTAAATACAGTTGCAAATGATTTAGACCATGATCATAAAAGTAGTAATGCTTTAGCAAGATCTAATGCTACAGATTATAAAACAAGAACATCTACAGGAAATGTACCTTTTTATAGAGAAACCAGAGTAGGATTAGGTAATCCTGGTCAAAAAATGCAAGGATTACGAGGTAAAAATACTTTAGGTAAATCTACAGACAGTTATGATTTATATGTTGAAGATACAATAGATAAAATAAATGCATTAGATATATTTAAAAATGATAGTAATTTACATTCTTTTGGTCAACAAGGTAGAGATTTAATTAGATTTAGAATAGAAGCATTAAATGGTGGAGATCCTACAAAATCTAAAGTAATGGTATTTAGAGCATTTTTAGATAGTTTTGGAGATGGATATACTGGTAATTGGAATTCTTATAAATATAATGGTAGAGCTGAAAAATTTTACACATATGATGGTTTTGATAGAAACATTAATTTTAGTTTTAAAATAGCTGCCCAATCTCGCCATGAAATGATGCCTCTATATAGAAAATTAAATTATTTAGTATCACAAACCGCTCCAGAATATAATAACCGTAGGATGAGAGGATCTTTTTGTAGAGTAACTATAGGAAGTATGATAGATAGAGTTCCTGGATTTTTTTCTAATATAAAATTAAATTGGAATAAAAATTATCCTTGGGAAATTACTATAAATGAAGCAGAAGGAAGAGAAGATTATGATGGAATACTACAAATGCCCCATATTTTAGATGTAAGTTGTACATTTAAACCTATACATACATTTGCTCCACAAAAATCAGTTCATTCTCCGTTTATACTACCTACTCATAGCGGTTTAAGAACATCACAAAAATGGTGGAAACATAAAGAAGCAAACAACTATAAAGAAGCAGATTTAGCTAGTCAAAGAAAAAAACAGGGATTTAAAGAAAACTTTACTGATGCTACACCAATAGAATCCCCAACAACACAAAACACAATAGATGATACTATAGCCACACAAATAACTTTACCTTCAGTAGGAAATGAAGAGTCAGAGGGAATAGCTTTAAATGACATACCAACGTCTAATGATTATGATGAAGTTTCTTAACATATAATATTATGAGATCTAGAAATATAAAAAGAAGAAAAACAAATAAAAAATTCCATTATAGAACTATAATGTATCCTGATATTCCTGAGTCTCCAGAAGATTTATTAATGATTACTAGAATAGGAGATAGAATAGATAACTTAGCATCAAAATTTTATGGGAATTCAAATTTATGGTGGGTTATAACAACTGCTAACGGAGATGTGATTGATCGAGATAGTTTTTTTATAAAACCAGGAACACAAATAAGAATACCTGCTAATTTAAGAAGTATATTACAAAGGTATGATAAATTAAATAAATAATAGTTATGTCTATATTTAAAGAAAGCTTTAAAGATTGGGTAAAAAGACAACTTTTTATAAGAGAAGAAGTTATTAACTCTAATATGAGGGATCAAAGTGATGTAGCAGGAAATACTGGTACTGATCCTGAAGATAGATTTAAAGAATTTAGAACAAGACCTGGTAGATTTGGTGAAAATTTTGTTGAAGAAGAAGGACCATATGGAATTACTAGAGAAGTTCGAAATGACTATTCTAAAGTAGTAGATCCTGGAGCTTTTATAGCTTATCAACAAAAAACATGTAATATAAGAATGTCTTCAGGGGCTAATATAAAACTACCAGGAGCAAAAAGAATAGCACTTAAGACTGTAGATGAACTAAGGGGAGAATATGTACCTGAATATGATGCAGAACAATTACAACAAGAAAATTTAGCTAAAAGATGGATATTAGAAGGAGGAACAATTTCACATGAAGATACTTTTGGTGAATTAGATTTAGGTTTTGATTATGAAACTCAAGAAGAATTAGGCACAGTAGATACATCTAAAGCTCATCTAAAAGATAATAGTCTTTTACCTTCAGGTAAACGCTCTGGAGGGTTAAATATGAGAGGCGGCTTTTATAATGGAGCATACGGAGATCCTGCAATAGTATCAGATCCTTCAGGTGATGGTTATGGTGTAGTACCAATGCCTGGTATTGAAAAAGTATCTGTAAGAACTAAAACAGCATATGGTTCTCTTAGAGAAGCAAAAATATCTTTTGTTTGTCATAACCAACGTCAACTTGATGCTTTAGAATTATTATATATGAGACCTGGTATTCCTATTTTATTAGAATGGGGTTGGTCTACATACATAAATAATGATGGAAATATAGAAAAAGATGGTGCACTTCCAGACCCTCCAGAAGCTTTTTTTCATGATGGAATGGAAAATAATACTAAACTTAATATGTCTCATATTAATGATATTATATTTCAAAGAAAAAAGGTTTACCATGGTAACTATGATGCTATATTAGGAATGGTTAAAAATTATAATTATAAAGCAAGAGCAGATGGAGGGTATGACTGTGAAACAGAAATAATAGCCCAAGGAGAAATAATAGAGTCTTTAAAGGGAAACCAAATGTTAATGACAAATCATAAAAATAACGTTATTCAAAAAGATATGTTAGAAAAATGTCTAGAAGTATTATCTGATTGGTGTGATTTAGAAGCTAAGTTTTATAAAGAAAATGGAGATAGTTATTCTTTCTTTGAAAAAGTTAACATTCATGCAGCCGAAGAACTAGATGAAAACTGGTTTAGTATGATGTGTATAGCTGCAGGTACTGGAATAACTGGAGGGGCTATTGGAGGAGCATTAAGTACATCATGGACAGGACCTGGTATGGTAGTAGGTGCGGTTGCTGGTGCTATTATTGGTTTTGTTGTTTCTTTGGCTGTTTTTGCTTTTGATTCTTTGTTTGGAGAAGAAGAATTATATGATTTGGATAGAGGAAGACATTGCCATCAACTATTTGATATTCAAGAAGGTGCTATGCAGCCCCCAAAAGATCTTGTTCAAGAAGCTATAGATAATTCTGAACAATGTAATCTTTCACCTAAAGATGTAGTTAACTTAGAGGGTCATAATCTAATGGTAGGAGTACAAGGTCGGGCATTTATGGATCAACAAGCAGAAACTTTAAGAAATTTAGTAATCCCTGCTTGGGGTTTTTATGATAGGGCATCAGAGGGAGAATATGTTAAAGGAATAGAAAATGGTGAAGGAGCTGCTTATATTAGATGGGATGCTTTTTGTTATTTATTAAATACTATGGCTATAAATAAAGATAGCTCAGGAAAACCTCTTATATATTTTACATGTCTTCAATATGAACAGGAAGAATCTCAACATAGATTTAGATTAGCACCCTTATTATTTTCTCAAATACCTGATAATGGAGTCCTGACTAAAGTAGGAATAGAAAATGATACAGATATAATGAATTGTTCTATAAATCCTGCAGTTTGTCTTATGCCTAAACAATTAAGAACAGCATTAAACAGAATGATTGGAAGTGATAAATTTTATGATATATGGAACGGAGCGGTATTATGTCATGGGTTAGGACATGATTTAGAAGCACATAACAGATTATTAGTAGCATCAAAAAATACAAATTACCAAACTATTACTACTGCAAGGCCAGGAGTATTATCTAATTATGAAACAAACCAATCTATAGGTAATATAGGAATTAATGTAGATTATGCACTTGCCAAATATAGAGAAATGAGATATGATGCAGATGAAAATTTATTAGAAGATTTTAATTTATATGATTATGTAGAAGCTTTATGGGAAAGTATAAATGCAGCAGTAGGAAACAGTAATAAATTTGTATTAAATATAAATAATGATAGACCTAATGAAGTTAGAGTTATAGATTTAAATTTTCAAAAAAACCCAGAACTTGATGTTAAAGATGTTTATGAATTAAGAATCCAATCTAGTGATAGTATTTTTCGAAAATTTTCTTATAACTCTGTAATCCCAAGTTCTTTATCCTCTACTATAGCAATAGCAGTACAGAATCCAGGAGCCCCTCAAGATATGGATGCTGCTACTTTTTCAGCCTTCTCTCAAGATATATATAGTAGGTTTCATTCTCAAGATGACAAGCCGGAGGTTGAAGACAGAAAAGAAAAACAATTAGAAATATATAAAAAAAATGTTTATGATATGATGACTTATTTAAGGAGAATCCTTAGACATCTAGATAAAGTACAAGAGGGACAATTTTCAAAGGTAGATCCAGAAACAGGGATGCCTTTAAATGATAAACATGCAAAAAAGGTAGGAAAAGCAAGTTTAGCATTAAAACAATATAAAGCTATATGTAATCTTTTGACTAGTCAATATCATTATAATGATGAAGCAAATGATATAATAGCAGGAGATCAAATAAAAGAATTATCCCCATCAGTATCTGCTATGGTACCTTTAAAATTTAATGGCGTAATGGATGGGATAGGTGGTATTATAATAGGTAATTTATTTAGAATAGATCCCTCTAGATTACCTACTATGTATAAAGCAGCAAAAGTAGGTTTTATAGTCATGGGAGAACAACAAGAAATAACAGCAGGAAATGATTGGACAACAAGTATTAATGGACAATTAATTATACTTCCTGAAGAAAATACTGAAATTGTAGATCAAGCAAATAAAACTCCAGCTGGAACTGAAAATATGTTAGCTAAATACGTAAATGAGTATTATGAATCTGTAGGTATGGAACCTAAAGCAAAAGAAAAAGAAAATTTAGATGCTCAAGATAGTGGAGGAAGTAGTGACACACAAGATCCAGGTAATATTCCAAATGCAACTAAATTAAGGTCTGTTATGATGGATTTAGGTATAGAAGAAAATGGTCTTGAATTAGCAACAAATGGAGATATAACAGAAGAATTTTATTATACTTGTAAAAAGTTATTTACTGTAATGAGAACTAGTTTACCTAACACTCCTATAAGAGTAAATTCAGGAAATGATAAAATGCACGCAGGTTCAAACTTTTCAAGACATAAACATGGAAGAGGTTTAGACTTTTCAATAGGTCCTGATGTAGCAGCAGATGCTGTAGCTAATTTAGGATTACGTAATACAAATGCCTCTGTTTATTATAGTGGAACGTATAGAGATCCTGTTGATAATAAAAGAATTCCTTCTCATAAATTATTACCTTATAGATTTGTATGGCTAACAGCAAAGCAAAATACTCCTGGTTCTGGAAAAGAAAATGACCAATATTATAATGGTAATAAAAAAGTAGTATATGGTGTAATGCATGGTAATACTAGACCTCATGGTAGAGATGCTTTAGATAAAAATGGTAACTACTGTATAGGTGATAAAAATCTAAAAGCAGGAGCATTAAATAATCCTGATTTTATAGATATGGATGATATTAAAGCAGACAATGGACATTATTATAAAAATGGATCTGGATTACCTGCATGGGGAGAATGGTCTTATAAATCGGGAGGTACAGAAAAGCTACAAAAAGTGGAAGAAATATTAAAAGAATTTGTAATAGGTAATTTAAATAAAAATAACAAACCAATGTTTGCTTATGGGAATGAATATCTTTACCCCACAGCACACGCTACAGGAGGTCATTTTCATATTTCTATAGAAGGAGATGATAATGGAAATGGTGATTTTGCTGCTGGAGTTAAAAAAGTAATAAAAGAAAAAGAAGGAAGTGCAGGTATACCTGTTTATGATAGTGAATTTGGATTTATATATCCTGACCAACATAAAAATAACCAAACTACGTAATGGCATATTTACCAAAAAATACTGTAGATATAAAAGAATCAAAAGGTGAGTTTATATTTAAAAATTCAGGACGAGCCTATCTAGGTCCTTACATAGCAACTAATAGTGGTAGATATTTTTCAGGTAGAGATACTCAAAATTTAGGTCCTGAATTAGTAAAAAAACAACAAGGATCTATAAGAACTACTAATACTAAACATGTTAATAAACTTCTTATCATTAAAGGAGGATTAAAACAAAAAGTAAATTCCCAAATAGATTTAATCCCTTCAAAAAATATACCAACAGAAGAAGATTATAAAAATAGATTTTTTAGAAGATATTTTGTTATTAAAAATAATGACCCTACTTATTTATTTGAAATAAATAAAAAACAATATAAGGCAGTTACAAAAGATAATAGAACTTATGATAAAACATTATATACAATAGGGGTAATAAATTGGGCTTTAGATAAAAATGTTATAGATCAAAATTTTAAAACATTAGAAAAACTAAAAAGAAAAACTAATTTTCATGGTGTAACTAAATTATTTGGAAAACTAAATGAGTTCGAAAAAGAACCAGAAATAGAAAGGGCAAACCACATAAAATATAATATTAAAGGTAGATATTACCCTAATGGAATGGAAGTACCTTCTAATTTACCTCCTACTTACAAAACACTAGCAAATAGTTTAGTAAAAAAATGCCAAGGTTGTAAGTTTTATTTTCCCCATAACAGCAATACAGAAAGTTTAGTAGGTAAATGTAATTATTGGAATGCTATAGTTAAAAATCAATATTGGTGTCAAAGTTTTAAAGCATCAGGTATATCCCCTCAAGCTAGTTTAAGTTATGAAGAATATCAACAATCACTACTTTCTAATGAAAATCCAACTAATGCACTTACTCAAATAAGAGATGAAATGGATACTAATGTATCTCCAACTTCAGTAACTAGTGGTGGATTTTTAAATTTATTTGGAGCTAAAGGAGGTAAAGGCGGTAAAAGTGGAGGAAGTGCTTTTGGAGGAAGTAGTGGAGGAGGTGGCTATTAATAAAACTTTTCGTATATTTACGATATGTTTTACCTTATAGAAACCCCACACCAATTTAAAATACTGCAAAATAAAATAGCAAAATCATGCTATATAGATTATATCTATGGTAATGACAACACCCACCCCGCTCTTGCAAAAATTATTGCTATATACATTTCTAATTTAGATAAAGATAAAGGTTACATTTTACCTATTAACCACCCAGAATGTATAAATTTACCAAAAGATAAAGTATTTGATTATATAAAAACATTAGAAAAAATACACATTTTAGATAAAAAAGCCGCTTTACATGCGAACCCTTTAAAATCTTATACGGATATACAATATAAATATTATTATACAAAAAATGAGCCATTCCCAAACGAATTTGACACACAAGCTCACACATATTTTTACCGTAAATTTCCACAAATAAAGGTAAATAAAATGATACCTATTGGTAAACACTACGAGCGTTGCCAAGAAAGAAAACGTGCGCTTATACCATGGTTTTCCGTTAAAATAGGACATAATGATTTTGATAGCTACATTATACCTACTTTATATGAGTTAGAAAAAAATTCATTAGAAATTAACGATAAATTTGATGATTATCATAACCCAAAATATAAAAGACATTCTGTACAAAATAATAATATATACGGATGGTATAATCCATATACAACTACCGGGCGACCTGTAAATAATTTTAATGGAATAAATTTTGTAGGATTAAAGCATGGTAATGGAGAACGTGATTGTTTTATACCTAAAAATGATTATTTTATAGAAATGGATTATGATAGTTATCATCCCTATTTAATAGCAAAAATGGTTGGATATAAATTTAAAGATTATCCATATAATGAATTAGCTAAGTTATATTTTAATACAGATAACCCAACACCAAGTCAATATAAAGAAAGTAAAATTTTAACTTTTAAACAAATATATGGAGGTGTTAATAAAAAATACTTACACCATTCTTTTTTTAAAAAAATACAAGATTACACAGATCAAAAATGGGATCAATTTCAATTAAATGGTTATGTAGTAAATAGTTGTTGGAAAAAAATAAAAAAAGATAACCATAAAGAAATGACTAAAGCAAAATTATTTAATTATTTAATCCAAGCTAAAGAAACATCTGAAAATATACATACATTAAGTCTTATACATAAAACATTAAAAGATAAAAAAACTAAAATAGTCTTATACAATTATGATGCATTTATTTTTGATTTTTGTGATGCAGAGTATGGTAGTCTTTTTAAAACATTAGAACACATAATTAGTGGTGAATATCCTATAAGCATAAAAAAAGGAATTCATTATGGGGCTTTGCAATAAACTTATATTTATACACAGAATAACCCAATGATTTATGAATAATCGTTTATATTGCACATTCGTTGAACCTAACGAAGTAAAAGAAATATCTGAAAAGATACAATCTTCTTATAAAGTTCTCTTTGATAAAATTTTTGTATTAGAAAGTTTGGATGGGGGTAAAATTATGCTTACGTATAATGTTGATTTAGGTAATTCAAATGGTGAATTTGCAATTGGTAATACAATTTTAGTTCATAGAAAAAAACAAACAAATACTCTTTATACTATAAATGCTTTAAATGAGTTAATAAAAAGTTTAAATAATGGGGTTTTAGATAAATCATATTCTATAAATTGGAATGATTATAAAAATTGTATTTTATTAGTACAAGTAGATGGTTATAAAAAAATAGATACAAAGATTAAAGAAATCATTAACCTTTCCTAAAAAACATTTGGCTTACTAAAAAAAACTTTATACAGTGTGTAAAGTATAGAATTATTATATAAATATATTAAATAAAATCGTATGGATTTACAAAAAATTAAAAGTCGTTTAGACAGATTAAACAACCCCGGTGGGGGCAAAAGTAGTGATTTTAAAGCTAACTTTTGGAGAGCACCAGTAGGAGAAAAATCTCAAATTAGACTAGTACCTTATAAACATAATAAAGATTTTCCTTTTAGTGAATTATATTTTTACTTTGGTATTGGAAAACCAAGAATGATTGCATTAACAAATTTCGAAGAATCAGACCCTATTATGGAATTTGCTACACAATTAAGAAAAACGGGCGAAAAAGATAATATGGATTTAGCTAAAAAGTTATACCCTAAACTTAGAATATTTGCCCCAGTAGTAGTACGTGGAGAAGAAGATAAAGGAGTTAGATTTTGGGAATTTGGTAAAATGGTTTATCAAGAATTATTAGGAGTTATGTCAGATGAAGATTATGGAGACATTACAGATATTTCAAAAGGACGTGATATTAATGTAGAAGTAATTCCTGCTAAAGAAACAGGTAAAATGTTTAATACTACAACTGTAAGAGTTAAGCCTAACCAAACTGCTTTAGTAGATGATGCTAAAACAGTAGAATCACTTTTAGATAATCAAAAAGATTTGGTTTCTTTGTTTAAGAAATATACATTTGATGAGATGAAAGATGAATTACAAGGATGGTTAAAGCCAGCTGAAAAGGATGGAGGTAAAGAAACTGTTAAAGTTGAAACACCTTCCAAAGCTAAAAAAACTATAGATAGTAAACTTGATGAATTATTTGATTAATGGCAAAGAAAAAAATAGATACAAATAGAGATGAACTAACAGGGATACTTGCAGATTCTTTAAATAAAAAGTTTAGTAAGACCCACCATCGAGTTGCTTATTTCTTAGACGGCAGCGAAGATTCACCAACAGATGTAAATGATTGGGTTTCTACGGGTTCTACAGTATTAGATCTTGCTATCTCAAATCGCCCTAATGGGGGATTCCCCGTTTCTAAGATTGTAGAAATCACAGGTCTAGAGCAAAGTGGTAAATCCCTGTTAGCATCTCACATTATAGCAAATACCCAAAAGAAAGATGGGATTGCTGTTTACATTGATACAGAATCATCTTTAAACGCACAGTTTTTAGAAGCAATAGGAGTTGATTTAGAAAAAATGGTTTACTTACCTCTTGAAACAGTAGAAGATATATTTGATGCCATCGAAGATGTTATTCTTAAAGTTAGAGAAAAAAACCAAGACAAATTAATTACTATTGTAGTTGATTCTGTAGCAGCGGCTACTACTAAAATTGAATCAGCAGCTGATTTTGAAAAAGACGGTTATGCAACACAAAAAGCAATTATCTTATCTAAGGCAATGCGAAAGATTACCAATTTGATAGGTAAGGAAAGAATACTTTTAGTGTTTACTAATCAGCTTAGACAAAAGATGGGGGCAATGCCTTTTGCTGATCAATATACTACTTCAGGGGGTAAAGCATTGCAATTTCATGCTTCCGTTAGGTTACGTTTAAAACAAGTTGGAAAACTTAAAGAAAAAATAAACGGAGTTGAGGAAATTGTAGGGTCTGAAGTAGAAGTAGCTGTAGTTAAAAACAGAATGGGACCACCTAATAGAAAAATTCGATATAATGTTTTTTATAGACAAGGTATAGACGATTATGGTGGATGGTTAAAACTAATGAAAAATTACAAAGTTTGTAAACAATCAGGTCCTATTTGTAAATATGTTGACAAAGAAACAGGAGAAGAAATTACATTTTCAGGTAAAGAACTTGAAAAATTATGTAATGAACGACCTGAAATTAGAGAAGCTATGTATAGAGATACTTGTAATAAATATGTTATGAAATATCAACATGAAGATGCTAAAGAAATGAATCCTGATATTGAAATTGATGAAAATGGTTTATAATGGGAGAGACAATATTAGATTTATTAAACAATGTTCAAAAAGATGATACATCAAATCCTAATTCTAGGGTATTAATAATTGATGGTTTAAATCTTTATTTAAGAACCTTTGCTGTAAATGGTATGCTGAATGATAGAGGTGTACCTATAGGGGGAATGATGGGTTTTCTAAAATCCTTAGCTTACGCTATTAGAGAAACTAACCCTACAAGGGTAATGGTAATCTATGATGGTGCAGGAGGTTCTCAAAGACGTAGAAAAATGTCTCCTAATTATAAGGGCAATAGAAAACCAGGTAAAAGAATAACTCGTTGGGATGCCTTTAAAAATGTAGAAGAAGAAAAACAAGCAATGAAAATCCAATTTTCTCGTTTGTTAGAATATTTAGATACATTACCCATAAATGTTATTTCAATTGATAGAATAGAAGCAGATGATACTATAGCTTATATTACTAATAATTTATTAGAGGATGAAGTAATAATAATGTCTGCAGATCAAGATTTCTTACAATTAGTTAATAAAAGAGTAACTGTATGGAGTCCTATTAAAAAAATCTTTTATACTCCTGAAAAGGTTTTAGAAGATTATGGTGTACCGGCTCACAATTTTTTAATGTATAAAGTCCTTATGGGAGATAAATCTGATAATCTTGAAGGAGTAAAAGGATTAGGTCCTAAAAAGTTACCTAAAATTTTACCTGATATTTCTTCAAACCCTCTTGATCTTGATTTCATTTTAGATTATGCTTCAAAAGGAACAGAACCTATGCATAAAAGAATTGTTGAGTCGATAGACCAATTAACATTAAATGAAAAATTAATGGATTTAAAAAATCCACCTATATCGG
>VTLG01011143.1_pt1 | contig 34561 bp, 36 predicted proteins | sample 4694571 | NCBI WGS metagenome assembly VTLG01 (sample SAMN12604809, study PRJNA352737) | marine metagenome | biome: ENVO:00000447; feature: ENVO:00000209|ENVO:00000569|ENVO:01000036; material: ENVO:00002151; isolation source: viral sequences binned using virsorter ...
CGAGGGCAGCAGGATTATTAGACATCGATTCGCGTTCAGAATCAAGCGTTTCCTGAAACCTTGCCCAGTCCGCTTGCGTTTCGTCCGTTGTGGCGAATTCCTCACGCGCCTCGGCAACGTATTGCAACCACTCACCCTGTAGCCGGTCACGGTGCTGATCTACGTCCTCTGTAAAGCCAGCAGCAGCATTGCGATTTTCCTTTTGCTCTTGAATCGCGTTGATTTGCGCTTTGACGCGAGCGAGATCCTTTTCGACCATCCAGACCTCTCGCTTTCTGATCGGCACTTGGTTCAACTTTGGATCAGCCTGCACCGATTGCATTCGCTTCTGTTCCCTCATCCAGCATTCCCGGAGGAATGCACCGGGCGAGTTTATCTTTCTCCCCTTCACATCGCACCCACCTCGCAGATCAACATCAGCGGATAGGGCTACGGCAAACTCTGCTGGTATCCCCATTGCTTCAGCGATACCCAAGTAAATCCCTTTAGATGAATTAACTGGAGTCGCTGCTTGCCTATTTGCAGCAGGAATCTCAGGGCTTTTATATTCTTCTGCTTCTGCTTCTGCTTGTGAAATCTGGCGTGACACTGGTGTGACATCGTCACGCAAATCGTGACTATTTGTGACATCAGCGTGACTATTCGTGACATTAGCGTGACCACCATCCTGTTTTTGACGATCCCGTTGACGCTGTTTTCGTAGACGAGCCTGCTCTCGCCGGTCAGCGTCGGTTGCCTTGTCCCGGTATGCGCGGTAATTCAGAAGCTCCCAGCCTCCGTTGATTGCCTGTATTCGCCTCCCTTCGTTGTCTGGTGTCCTTGAATACTCATCCGGTGCTGAGAGAGCCGCAATCGCCTCCTTGCAGTCAGCAACGCTGACATTCGCCAGATTCGCTAAACCTGGTATGGATGCCTGCACCTCGCCGTTCTTATCGGCCAAGGCCAGCAGCGTAACCCAAACCACCCGAACGTCGCTAGATTCCTGCCAAACGGTCGAAGTAACAATTGAATTGAATAATTTTGTATACATCACTTCGTTGTCCCCCGGTTATACGCCCTCTTCGCTTCGTTATTTTTTAGAAGCCATTCATCGGCCCACCGCGAGGCATCCTGAAAACTGCCAACGACACTGCCGATGGTTCGCCATTGTCCACCGTTGCAATTTTGTCTGTCTTCCAAAAAACCGATATGGAACTGCTTGCGCTTTTCGTTCCACTCGATCAACCACTTTTCTTCATCACTCATATTTAATTAATTTCCTCTGTTAAAATTTTCCAAGCGAGCGCAGCCACATGCGGAACCTGTCCGTTTCCAATGCATCTAAGTCTGTCCACCCGATTGGCCACCCCATGAGCCACTCGACCCACGTTGGGTTCAGTTGACCACCAGTCTCCCCGGTCATCGCGACTGCGTTCGGTAATTGTCCTTGTTGCGCTCTCTTTCCCTCGGCCAGTTTTTTCTTCATTGTTTCGACGCTGTTGTGACCTTTGTAATCCCTCGCGGCAGGAGTGGGCCATAGGCGTTTGACTACTTGCACTCTCAAACTGTCCTTCGTTCCTGCATGGTCCGTGTTTAACTCCCATTCGGTCGCCGACCCATGCTTGGGATCTTGCGCTCGCGGAGTGGGCCAGAATCCAGATTCTATCCCGCTTGTGGGGAGCCCAGGCGTGATGCGCTCCCACAATACCCCATTTCGCATCATACCCCATTTCGGCAAGGTCACCGAGGACCACGGCAAGTCCTCTTCCCACAAGCATTGGTGAGTTTTCCACGAAGACGAATTCAGGTCGAACTTCACCAACGATTCTTGCCATGTGCATCCACATGGATGATCGCTCCCCGTCGATGCCTGCTCCCTTCCCGGCACAACTGATGTCCTGACAGGGAAATCCTCCAGAAATGACATCAACACGGCCTCGCCATTGTCTACCGTCAAAGGTTTGAACGTCGTCCCACACCGGGAAAGCTGGCAGCGTTTTATCGTTTTGTCGTTGCACCAAGACGGAAGCTGCGTAGGGGTCCCATTCAACAGCGCACACGGTGCGCCATCCAAGTCCATGTCCTCCGAGTATTCCGCCACCAGCGCCTGCGAAAAGAGCCAACTCATTCATCGCCCTCCCCTAGATAGTGTTCTATAATTTCGATTGCGTGTTTGGCCCCAAAACAGACTTCGGTTCGGAAACCTTGTTCAGCTAGACTATCCAGCCACCACCTCTGGGCGGTCGATACGCCGCCCTTACCTGCCCGTTTAGGCCGGGCAGACTCACGCTTCAGTTCGATGAAAAGACCGTGATGATCTCCGCTCGGAACGGGTAAGCAGAGATCCGGCACTCCGGGCTTCACGCCCTCGGCCTTGAGCAGACTGCCGGTGATCGCGTTGCGATCCCCTCCATTTGGGATGGCAAACAACAAGTCCAGAGCCGGGTATTTCTTTGCGAACACCGATGCCCAGCGAACCAGGGTCCGCTGTTCAACGTGTTCTGACGGTGATAATGGATTACGCTGCATCTCCTGAAACCTTGTTTTCTAATTCCCATGCCTGCGATTCTTCAGCAATCGCTTGGTTTAATTCCCTTGAGAATTGGCATAGCGCATCGAATAGCTCGTCAGTGAATGAATCGCGGACGATCTTGATTCGGAACGATGCCAGTCTCGGTTCGTAGCTTTGGAACCACCAGGACTCCGCGCCCGTAACGGCCATGCTGCCATGCACCTGGTATTTGTAGACTTCTGGCAGGACTCCTGCTCTGCGGTAGAGAACGTGTGTGCTGGAAATCGGGACTTTGCCCTCGAAACCAGCGTTTTCGCCCTTGATCAGACCGTCCGGTGAACATCCAAACCTGCCGTGGTTTGAACGGCAGAAACCGACAGTGGTAACCTTTTTACAACTCCACCTCTCAAAAGCGGCAACAGCGTCAGGTTCCATCAGCGTTCCTCGTTTCATTGCCTCATTCTCGAAAACTGGCGGTTCCCAACCCCCAGCAGCTTGCGCGACCAGTTTGCAGATGGCCTTCTCTCTAGCATCCCGGCTTCGCTTGTCCGAATCCTTGAGCAACCAAGGGCCGAATTCAGAAGCGGTTAGAATCCCCTTGCGCAAGTCGAACCATTCGTCACTGCGTTGCTCGCAGTTGTATATCGTGCATTGATTGAATTCGCTCATGCTGTCGCCTCCTCTAGATTGATCTCCCAATTAAAGTCTCCATCAGACCCGTCACCGGTTTCTGCTGGTTCTTCAATTTCTGCTGGCTCGATCTCTACAGTGGCAGCAGCGAGCGGCTCTTCCTGTTTGAAGGGATTGCCATTGGCCTTCACCGGCTCACTCTTCTGGTATTCCGCCATGCGCTCTGCGTCCTCTGGATCTGCAACGCTCATGCCGAATGCCACGCGAGCGCACTGAATGAAGGCTCGATGTCTAAGCATACGCTTCGGTTGCTTATTCCACGGTTCTGAGTTCCGCTTGCACTCATCAAGGAATTCGGTGATCTCCACGGGATGCGAGCGATCCTTTCGATAGATGCGGCATGTAGTCGATACATGCCTTCCATCCTCGCAGTTCTCGATTAGTTCGCACCCATCGAATTGATCGTGATCATTGGCAATGCGATACCATCCATCGCATGATATGACCGGGACAATTCCCCCACCCTTCTTATCAGGGAACGCATAGATTTCCTTAGTGAAGGGATTTAATCCGTATTCGTTCGCGACCACGCAAAGCGCCATCATTTGGCTATCGGTCGCGCCCCGGAACGCGGTATCCTTGAGTGTTGAGAGTAATTGCTTGGGTTCCACATGGAACTTATTTGCCATAACGAGGAGCGCACTGCGCTTCTGGTCACTTGTCTTTTCTATTGCTGTTGTCATCTGAATAATTGATTTGAATTTTTTTGCACTCGCCGTCGATGATCGCTTTGACCAAGTCATGCGCTTTGACTGGTGAAATACCCTTGTCGATAATGAAGTTTCGCACCTCACGCTCGATCTCGAAACGGTCATCGGTCATTTAATTTCCCCTTCCGGCTTGAGTTGATCAACGATGCCGATGCCGACATCCGTTAGCTGGCAGCTATACATGCGCCTATCGCCCGGTTTCCTCACGCGGACGGCAAGATTGCATCGCTCCGCTGTGTCCATCACCGATGTGATGTTAGAGGCTGTTACCCCTAACGATTCAGCGATTGCGTTGCAGTTTGAGCCCGGTTTCTCGCTTATGAAACATAGTAGTTTCATAACTCCCCCGGTAAGTCCCGGTGGGATATTATTCGATTCTATTATCATGTCTGTTACTTGGTTTGGGGATATTCCCCGTTAAGAATCCGCTGCTCGACTTGTCTAAAATCGCGCACCGAATAGATTTTTTTTGTGCGGCCCCGCTCTGGAACCTTTAAGCAGCAGGGCTTGATCCAGCCTGCTGCAATCGCGTCCTCTGCGATCTGTCTTGTAAGACCGGCAAATAGCTCCGTTTGGGTCATGGTCTGCCTTTCGATGGCTCTCATAACTCGCGTAGATAATCCTCAATTCGATCAGCGATTTCGTCAGTCAGTTCGCAACTACGTTGCGTCTCCTGAAACCTCAAATCTGTGATCTCAATGAAACCCTCCTCGCACCGGTCGTATTCAAACTCAACGCTTTCCCCGTCATTTTCGCCGCCTACGAGATACATCTCGTAGTGGCCTTGAATTGGTTCTTTACGCATCCGGCAAGCCTTTCACTGCTGTTAAAACCTTCTCAGCGTGTTGCACCTGGTCAAAGCCATTCGACTTCACCAAACGCTCCAGCGCATCGATCAGAATCGGAGCGAGTTCGTCGTTCCGGGCCAGTGCATACCCCTTTTCCTTCGCCGACTCCATGCACGTTTCGCAAGGCTCAATCTCGTAGGTGACAGCAGCTTGTGAACTATTGCCGCACACCGGTCCAACTGTTGGATCTTGTCCAAGGATCTTCACGCTCATCATGTCGCCGCATGAGCATTTTAAAACACTGGTGATCATGCGTTTATGCTGTATTCAGCAATAACTTTCCCTTCTTGCGTTTTGATCATCTCCTTATCAATCGTTAAACCCATGCTTTTCAGGTCATGGATTCTCGCTGCCAAACGTGTGCAATTGAACTTCTGGAACGCCTCCAAAGAGGTGATCTTGCCACCAGATAATAGATATTCTTGAATTTTTTTTTCCTGACTATTCATTTATGTTAACCTTTTTTTGACCCTCTTTTACCTGTGGATCAACGAGTTCTAACTCGTTGTTCTCCAACTTGGTTAAGGAGTAGTTAAGAAGTAGATCGCCCAGTTCCTGTATGGATCTGGGCGATTTTTTGGCTGATTGCGAGAGCCGACTGTGGGTAGCCAAGCCAACTCGGATTGGTTTTGTTTCCATGATCCTAATTTAGTGTTTAGTAAACTTTTGTAAAGCGAAAAGACACAAATTTGTGTATCCAACGGCACGAGAAACGTATTAGCTTTTGTTGACGTATTTGTAACAACATGAGTATCAAGCTGACAGACAACATGAAGGGGCTTATAGATCATGCCGCTAAAAGCAAAGGCATTACAAAAAAGTCCATCGCTGATGCTTGTGGACTTTCGAAAGCATGGGCGACTTCACTGACTCGGCCAGCGTCAAACGGCGGATTGCGATCTCTTAGCGATAACCAAACTGCAATCCTTTCGGATCTACTTGATCTCGAATTTGTAGAATTACTGGAAAGCAACAGGCCCACGGAATCCGCACTCCAACTATCAGAGCTGGCTAAGGACAGTCCTCTCTTGAACAGTTTAATGAACTCGCTCAATCTCTACGCGTGCGCGTGCGAAAAGTGCAAAGCGGAGGGTTTGACTGACCAGGAACTGATCACACTTGGTGAAAAGTTGATAAGGATTGCTGAGAAAGAAAAAGCTTGTCCAAAAACGTGTGCTCAAAAGATTCTGGACTCAGTCCGAATGAATTAGCACACACTTTCTAGCACACGCCCGGAGAGCGAAACCCCAAAACCCTTATAGAATATGGTGCGCGATGCTGGATTTGAACCAGCGACAACCTGCGTGTGAAAACTGCGAGCGGCCCTGTAACCCTTATAAAACAAAGGATCTCGCTGAATCAGATATTGCAATTTGTGCTAATTTTGCCCACTTTAGCACACACTTTTAGCACACGGTGAAAGGCATTTACAAGAGACGGCAGACTTTCTGGTTTCGCTTTACAGTAAACCGCAAGCAGCATCGCGTATCTCTCGGAACAAACGACGAGATCGAGGCTATTGAAATTGCTCACAAGATTCTCGCCAATCCTTTGCCCTATATAAATGGGGAAAACTACGTCACTGAATTGATCAATCAATATCGGCAGCATTGCATTGTCGCAAAGCACCAGACTGAAGGATGGGCCGTCGATCAAGGCATCAGGCTAACTGCCTTTTGCCGCGATTTTAAGATCCAACACCCGACACAAATTACTGTCCAGAGTATCAAGCGATGGTTGTCGCCTTACGAAAATGAGAATACTGCGATTCAGCAGCTTGCTATCCTCTCTCGATTCACCCGCTGGATGACTGCAAACGGCCATATGATGGTCGATCCCTGTCTGGAGATCCCCCGGAAAAAACAGGTCAAACGCCCTCGATACAATTTTCTCAACCGGGAGCAGGCGCGTTCTTTAATTGAGTCTGCAAAGGGCGACAGGGATATGTCCATGCTGGTATTCCTCGGTCTGCAAGCTGGCCTAAGAAAAAATGAATGTCTCCATGCGACTTCTGACTGGATCGACCTCAAATCAAAACTCCTGCACGTTAAAGGAAATATAGACTGGAGTCCAAAGAATGGCCGGGATAGAACGATTCCGATCACGGATGAGTTTGCTGATTTCCTGAGCGGAATCGAGATCCCAGAGCCATACCTGGTGCGACCTGAAGCGAGGAACGTAGGCCGATACAGATGGGACTTTCGCAAAGCGTTCACCAGCCTATGCAAAAAAGCCAGCGTAGACTGCACGTTCCACGATCTGAGAAGATCATTCGGGAGTCTCCATGCTTCTGCCGGGACTAGTCCTTATAAAGTTGCCAAATGGCTAGGCCATTCGATAATCGTGTTTGAACAGCACTACGGTCATCTGATTCCAGCCGATGACGAAATCAATAACGCCTGGTGATATGCCGCCGTATTCCGATCCAGAAGAGCAAAAGGCGTATCGCAGGCGATGGTATCGTGAGAACTATGCTCGCGACAAAGATTTCAGGCTAGAGGAGCTTCAGCGAAAGCAGGAGGCCCATCCGCGTTTACGAGAGAACAAGATCGAGTATTACAGGGCGACCCAGGTTCCTCGGGATATTGAACTATCTGTGAAGGTTACCCCGGAAGAGTTCGATCTGTTTCGAAAGGCAGCAAAGCGGATCGGCAAGCGTGTTGGCCCAACAATCCGCATCCTCGCGCTCAACCAGTTCACTGATTCGGAGCGTCTCGCCCTTCGCCGGAAATGGTATCGAGATAACGTCAGCACCGATCAAATGCGAGCATTAAAGACGATTGGAGCCGACATTCACTCGGTCAACCTATCTCGGACAGTCTATCCGAAATCAGTCACGGTGAAGCTGACTAGCGATGAAGCGTTGCTGGTGAAAACTAAGTTGCGGAGAAATCAGCAGCTTCGCACTGGCATCAAGGATCTAGCTCTTTCCTCGCTCTCGTAAGCGCACGAAAAACACCCTGGTTTTGTGCATCTACTTTATTCATTTAATAAATACGATTGCGCTAAACCTCTCGGAAAAGGCGGTTAAATCGCAATAGTTGAATAAACCAGAAATTTTATTCAATAATTCGTCGGTATGTTGACATAAACTCAACATACTGACGAAATACGATTGCGCGAAAACCTCCCGAAAAAGGCGGTTAAATCGCAATAGTTGAATAAAACAGAAATTTTATTCAATAAATACGATTGCGCGAAAACCTCCCGAAAAAGGCGGTTAAATCGCAATAGCCTTGAGGAACTAGCTCTTTCCTCGGTTTTCTAGCTGATCGGCTTCGTAATACCCGTAGCCTACTAATCGGTTAGGCATCACCACTTAGTTTTTGCGGCCCAGTAAGCCGCGCTCATCTTGCCCTTTTTGATATTCCTACCGTGACGCGCCTTGAAGCTCTTACGCTTGTTCTTCATGGCCTGAGATTCACCGGCCTTCGGTTTCCCAGCAGTTTTCGCACCCTGCTCACCAAACCGGATAAGTTTCGTTTTCCCACCCTCGGACGCTAACACCATGTGGCTTTTCTTAGGGTGACCAGGAGTGCGTTTCGGTTGATTGACCTTGCTCAATCGGAACCGTTTCAGAAGTTTCGCTGTTTTGTTTTCCATGACTAAAATTTTGGTCTGACCACAACGCTGCCGCACTCGCCGTGTTCGGTATGATAAGTAGTCGCTCTTGCGCCAGAGTTTGAGAAGTAACCATGCCCGGAAGCGTAGGCATCTCTCGCTGCCAGCGTTGGATGTTCGATAACGTGCATTCCTCCAACCTCGCTTTCCATAAGTTTTGAAGTGTGGCGATGTCCGATGTGAGCGTATCGGTATTTAGTTTTGCCCCACATTTCCGGCTCGGTCGCTGCAAACAATCCTGGCAAAGACGGAGGCTTGACCATGTGACCGTGATGCATCGCCAGCATCGTTGATCCATGTTGGTGAGAGTAAAAAGGTTTCGGACTGAGATCGACTGTGACCCTCGGCTCCTCCTCGTATAAAGCAGCGAGCAGTTGCCTCAACCAGATCGAACCAGAAGAATCATGGTTTCCGGTAGCCATGACCGCATGAACGCTCTCATGCTTCTTCAGGGCATCGTCTATGACCGCCCTAATGATCTTGACAGCAATTGATACAACTTTCGCGTAACGCCCGTCTCCGTCCAGCACATGGCCGCTGGCAGGCGTCACCGGCAACAGAGAATCCCAATGCAGCAAATCTCCTAGTTGAGCGATGACGCATTTACGAGCGGCAGGCGATTGGGCGACCATAGACCGGAATGCGTCGATGATTACCTCTTCTGCAATTTTCAGATCCCAATCTCTACCGCCTTCCTCGCCCCATGCCAGCATTCCAATGTGGCAATCAGTCAGCACGTAGAAGTTCAGTAACTCGTCATCGCACTTGGCAGGTTTCTTGATCGCCGGGAGACGCTTCACATCCTCAGAGAGATCAGCGTAAATCTGTTTCGCCACCTCAAATTCAGCCGTCTTATCCTTGTCGGTCTTTACCCATTGCACTTTGACCTCGCCGTCACCGTCGAGCAGTGTTGAAGTTCCCTTCAAATGATAACCGGGCGGACAAGGGCTTGTCACGTTGTGCGCGGGTGACCAACCTCTAAGAGCAGCGTTGGACTCGACCCGCTGAATTGATCTGATCAACGTCGTATGGTGCCGTCCCATCGACCGGGCCGTCTCTCGGATTTTCCCATCGTGATCAATCAGTGATTTAATCACCGATTTCTGCGTGTCGGTCAGTGCATATTCCAGTAGCGAACTGTAATAAAATGCGTCCTTCTCCATCCCGCTCTCCTCCACTCCGCTCCCGCGTTCAGAACAAACGTATGTGCGAGCGAATTAGCGAGAGTTTTCGCTTTTGCGCGTATACTCCCCCACCCTCCCGCGATCCGCCGGTGTTGGTATTTCCCTCAACCGTATTCACAAAACCATCTCGCTGATCGTCAATCGCCAAACCAATATGAGAAAAACTGTAGACTAGTATGTCTCCAGCTTGGATTTTCTCTCTGGGTTTGAACAGTTTCAGATTCTGAGTCCTCGCCCACCGTTCGAAATCCCATGCACCGGCAGTCTCCGGTCGTTCAAATGGCAGATCATATTTGGTATCAAGCTGCTGAATCCCCCAGCAAATGAACGCCGCACACCAAGGCCACCCTGAACCGTCGAGCCAAGTCGATGCCTGGTATTTTTCAACATCTGGGCCGCGATTGCTGTTGAGCGGTATCTCGCGGACACCGGTTTCAGAAACCAGAATGTCGATCAATTCTTGTGTCAGATGATCTCGACCGGCTCGGCTCGCCGGTTTCGATTGAGTTTCGAGGCTCTCCAAATACTTTTTGTAAGCGCCCTTTGTGATCGGACCAGGCAAACCTCGCGTTGAGCCATCGTAAAAACCGAGCGATTTTAGGCCATGCTGGATGATGACCGCATCAGATTGCTCCAAATTTGACCAATCGATCATTTACTGCCGATGATTAACGCCCTGAGAAAGCTAAACTCACTGTGAAACTTCTGATTGTTCCCGGTGAGAACCCCTTCCTCAAATTGGTAGGTTCTACCCTTAATCAACGTCACTGTGGGCGGATCGTATAAAGCCGACCTGTTCAGCCGCTCGTTGTTTGCGTTTTGCAATCGTCTCGATTCGCAGCTTGGAAGCAGCAGAACCAGACAAAGCAAGGCGATACATTTCATCCTCATAATCCTCTATCTGCCTTTCGATCTTCCGAATCTCGATGATCGGCAAAACCTTTAAAAACGCCGTGGCCGCTAAAAAAAAAGCGTGGACGGTTTTAAATATTGTCATCCGGGAAAAGCGAAATCTTTTCCTTAGTGACCAGGCGAAGCGCGAAGTTCAGTCCACCTAAAGTGAGTAAAATGCCGGCAGCGTTTTCTGCGACGAACTCTCCGACAGATGGAACGAATGCGGCAATAACTCCGGCTAGAGTTGTGATGAATGATGCTGCGATCGTTTTACTTTTGAATAACGACTTGGTGTTCATAATTGAGGCAATGTTAAAAGTAAGAGTCTCCTGAAACCTTGTAAAAATCAAGTTTATTAAGTCCAAGCTGTTAGCTGAGATTGGAATGGGTATTGAATTTGCATTCCTAAAACGATAGCTGTTGGCATTCCGGATGAATAATCCCGCGACACTTTCAACATCAGTGGTGCGCTGGCGCTGTATCCTGATCCAATCGAAACTGGATCTGATATTGAAACCGCTCCATAGCTATCCCCATCTCCCGATATCGCAATCGTTGCTGGCGTTCCGTTCAACGAATATTCACTTACAGTGTCATCGAACTCTGGATTGTAGTCGCCGCTGCCTTCGCCTGAATAGTTCGATCCCGGCCAGTCGGCATTGACCTGAAATTTCCAATCGAATGCCGTCCCGGTTGATTGCGCAAAATAAATCAATTTGAGTTTCAACGTGCCGCCGTTGTAATCGCCAGGAAGAAAGAACCTATAATAAGCAGTTTCATCTTGCGATTTTTGGAACCGGGCAACGACCTCATCAATTGTCCCGCCGGTGTGCGCTCCTACGTCCGGGCCTGAAGATGTGTCTGGAATCAGATCGCCTGCACGAACATTGAGAGTTCCGTAATGAGTTTGAACTAGCGAATCCTCAAGGGTGGACTTGCTGGCTTTTTTCCACGCGCCGCCGACGCTGACCAGAAATGTATCAGCGTCAGCCAATGTGCTTGCAGTATCGAGCGAAGATTCACTGAGTCCGATGGTAGGATTGCCGTCCACCCCATCACCGTTTGTAACAGCTATAGGCGAGCTTGAGTCCGGAGAGATGGTGCGTCCAACAAATGATCCCGCTGAAACTTGTGAAACTAGCCCGGTTTCCGCTGCTGTAATGTTACTGGTGCCAGAGTAAACAGAATCCCGGCGAGCCTCCTGAGCGATCATCGTGGCCCGGTCAAAGGCAGTCTCCGCTGCCTCGGCTGGCAAAGCGCCTCCTGGCACCAGGTCCAGCGTCTGGATGGCCGGCGTTTCGCGGAAAAACCGGATCGTTGAACTCGTAGGAATTGCAGTGCCGGTTAGAGCTTCCCCTGTGACATTACGGCCTTCGCCATCTTTGGTGGCGACAATAGAGAAATCTGTGAGCGTTGTGACCGTCCCGCTGGAATCGGTCACTTCACATTTGATGTGACTCTTTTCCAAAAACGGAAACGGGATCGGATAAACCTGTTCCGTTGAATTATTTCCGCTGTAGGAAACTGATGATACTTCGGTGGTGATCATAATTTAGTGTAGTTCCTGAAACCTAGTTTTCTATCAAATTTGTAATTATATCAACGCCGTCCCGGATCGGATGCATGAACACCGTTGCCGCTGCCGTCTGGTCATTGAACAATCCAAACGCAGTCATGATCGCTTCAACTTTGCGAAGTAGATCATCAATATCCTCTATTTCATCGAGCTTTTTCGCCGCGTAGACCGCTCTCGGAATCGATGAGAATGGGCCACCTTGCGGTTGTGTTTCTCCTAAAAGTGCCAAAACCGCGTTTTGCAGCTCCTCACCCAAAGCAGGAACGCCGTATATCCAATCTGTCAGAACAGATGCGATGATTTTTTTCATCCTCCAATGTTTAGGATCGAAGATTTCGTCATCCTCGTCGTCTCGGAGATCGCGCCATGCATTTCGTATCAACGCCGAAATTAAGCCATTGGCGACAACCGCGTAAAAGGTAGCCCGAGCCATTTGTTTAGACCAAAATCCCTTCTGCAATTGAGCCTGAATCATAAGCGAAATATTCTTCCTCGCCTCGCTGAAAAATGGTATTGCGAGTCTGGCGATTGGAGATTTTAACGTGTTTTCAATGATCGATTTCGCACCCGGGCGAGTGGGTTGAGCTAGTCTATCTGTTAAACGCTCGGCCTCATTCAATGCAAACGCTTCCGCCTCGCTGCCTTCCAATCCGTTTTCTTTTGCTTTCGCCAATCGGTAGTCATAAACGACTGCGAAGGTTCCGGCAGTAAAAAGTGCATCCGCACCGCCGATTAATTGGCCCACTTTCTGAGACAGATATTTAGTTCTCGTTGGCTTGCCTTTGGCTAATTCATCCATCGCGAAGCGAACAACCGCAGGTTGTTCCTTCAACCGCCGCTGAATGTAATCCGATTCAATTGCTGCTCTCCAATTAAGTTGACCAGTGAACAGTTTAAACATCCGGGACGAGTAGCTTCGCATCGACATTTCGACCTGAGCGGCAGCAAGCTGCGTCACCTGAATAGCAATGGTTCCAAGCCGACCCCACAAAGCCATCATCGCAAAGTTTCCAGACATCTTTGACACGATCTGGTTGAAACCTAAATGAACACCCGCTGCTCGCGTCCCACCCTCAGTGAACATAGTAGTAAATTCACCAATCGTGTTAATGGCTTCCTTACCGGCCTTGGCTTCGATTGCATTTCTGACCTTTCTGTTGCCAAAAATCGCATTCGCCTCCAGTGAGAATTCAGAGTAGGCCAACCAGTGTTCCATCTCACGCTTGTGCGCGAAATACTTTTCTAGCCCGTTTTGGAACTCCGGTTCCGCAATGGCACCACTTCGTGTTCTCAACGCACCAGGCGTTGCGTTTGCCGACAACCGCATCCCGGTATTTGGATCGACTTGTTCATTTTGATTTGACTGAATAGGGGTGACGAAGATGGGCGCGTAGAACTTATTCTTCGGCATGTCAATACCGTTGAGTTTCCTGTAGAGAGGATTCAACCTTTCGTATTCCTGTGAATATCTGCTCTGCAAGAAGGATAAAATCATCTTTCCTGTGTCACTCAAACCCTCTTCGATTAGTTTTACGAACTCTGCTCCGTAATGCCAATCACCGTTAGGCTTGCCAGTCTCCTCATCCTTGTGACCCTCCATGTGTCTCCGCCCGTCCTCCTGGTTCCATGTCAGAAGAATGTCGATGGCCTCCAATTCAGAGTAAGTGCCTTCGTCAGTTTCGATTGTAGGGTTATCCAGTTCGGTCAGGATCTTCCCGGCCTTCACGGTATCGCGTTCGATGTATTGCTTCACGAACGTATCGAAGTCTTCCTCAACGGCCTGCATAGCGTCTGTTAAGTCGTTGTCCGCTTTTCTTTGACCATCAGCGAGATAGTTCGCTATTTCAGAATTATCTCCGAAAAGGTAGGAAACGACGAACTCCCAAGGCTGCAATCCAAGGATTCCTTTTCGTTTGCCTTTTACCTCATTTTTTTTCTTCTTGCGCGACTGCGCTGAACTATCGGCATTCGTTGATGTGATTGCTTCGGCACGCAGAGCTTCATATCGCTCCCGTTTTTTGGCTTCGCGCTCAAGCGCATTTATCCATGCGCCATTGAATAAATCGCTAAGGAGTTTCACTGCGTTATGCCGTTGAGAAGCGTCTAAATCTTTCCAACCAGCGAAGGCCCGGTAGATCTCGGCCAGCAAACCAGCTCGGACACCGTCCTCCACTAGTTGCTGTTTTTTCTCGTCGCTCAACGCATCGACATCGGTTTCTTCAATCTTACGGATCACGACCTCTTGCTTTTCCGCTTCCATCTCCCCCTGCTCGGATGTGAGAAGATTTCTAGCCGTTTTTGCAGCATCGACCAAAGTATGAAAACTTTGATCCAGACGGCTCTTAGCTTTTTTACCGGCCCTCGTATCCTTTGTTCGATCGATCCGCTTCAGCAATTTATCAAGAGCGGCATCAGCTTCTTTAACCAGATAGCGTTCCAGAACTTCATTAGCTATGTTCACGCGCCGCTCGATCTCGTTTAACATCACCCTTGGCGAAGACATCTGCGCGATGGTAGTGACACCGCCAATCTTCCCCCGGATCTCCATCGGCAGCGAGCTAACAACAGCGTCAAGCATTCGCAATGCGCCCAATAAAGTCTTCTTATCGCTGCCAACAATCTTTTTCTCTTTGAGCAGTTCCGCTTTTCTTGCCCGACCAGCTTCCCTTGCTTCTCTCGAAAACCCGGCCACCTCGCGTCTCGCAGCAGCAGCAGCACTCTTCGCAGACTTGAAACTATTAACTTCCGCCTCTAGCGCAGAGAAGAATTCTGCTACGTCATCGAATCCAGTTTGTTGTGCCGCCTGATCCGGGGACAGATTCCCCCCAAACACATAAGATGGCAACCCTTCCGGCATGTCATCATATTCAGCAGTGCTTCTCCCCTCTTTCTTAGCGCGGGTCTTACCCATGAGCGAACCGGTAGGGATACGAACCACCTTGCCGTCCTTCCTGGTGATAGTGCGGTAGGTTGTCAGTTCCGCCAGAATAGGACGTTGAGCCACATCGTCAATGCTCTCGCTAAATTCTAATGCGCCCACTGTAGCGGGAGATATCCCGTCCAGAAACTCTGCCAGCTTCTCTTCCTCGACGCGCCGGGCCTCTTCGTTGATTTCTTGGGGAGTCCGGTTGGCTTCGAAAACAGGTCTGAATTGCTGAAGTAAATCGATGACCTTCTTGTGCGCTCTAGCCCCAACCTCATGCCTCAGAACCGGTGAACGCTGAAACGGCGAGAACATATCCGCGATACGTTCCTCTGCGTTTTCGATGACGGAGAATCCTAGTGATCCTGCTGGATACTGATACTTCGCCCGTTGCATCGGAAATTTCAGTTGCGGAAAATCTTCCTCGATATTGCGGATCTTTCTCATCCTCGCCACCGGTTCACCCTTCAAAACATATTCGTAGGATATGTGTGGCGTGACTCCTGCCTGTTCACCCGTCATTACCTCCTGATCAGGATCGATCTTGATTAGACCGACAACAGATCCTTTCGGAAGACCTTTGAATGCTGGTTCCTCGATGTTCTCCACAATCTCGCTCGCATTCGGAAAATTGAATTTTGTAGTGTTGTTTTCAGAGAGAAGCAGTCCATATACAGACTGTCCTGCCGCCCGGTTTGCGGTGGCCTTTGCTTGTGTTGTTCTCTGGAAGTAAAACTGACCGCGTTGAATTTGCGGCATATCGATCAGAAATTTCCGCGCATCGTCAAGCGTTTGCACATCAGCACCATTCCTATGATATTTCCCGATCTCTGATTCTTCGCGGTATTTTACTTCTAATTTTTTCGGTTTTCTTCCTTCCTCCAGTGCCGCTTTGTTTTCTTTCGCTTGCTCCTTTTTTATTTTTGCTTCGCGCGTTCTCCTGTCTTGCTTGATCAACTTGTCAATCGCTGACTTTCGCAACGTGTGTAGCTGCTGAATGAATTCCTCTTGAATTGCCGGGTCACTTGCCGCCGCTCGTTCTAGTTGATTCATCCAAATCGTAGCAAACGTCTTATTCCCGACAACATTGCCCTCGGTCATCAAAACTAACTTGATGTAACCACCGTTCTTCCTCGCTTTGTTCAGAACAGAATTTGCTACGCCCACGCTATTGAATGCCCACACCACACGTTGCTCCAAATTTTCCACGATTGTCGGGAAGAACATACCGCCCTGAAGCATCACCCCGTCATATTCACCGACACGCATTCTGTCGATGTCGATCATGCCAATGGTGTCCGTTTCTGAAAGAACCTTATTTTGAAGATCGCTATCTGAGATCGGCATTGTCTCAGGTAAATGCTGGACTAGGGAGAAACCTGTCGAATCTTTCCACGGGATATCCTCACCGTCAGGATCTTCGATAATGGTTTCCGCGTCGGTATCTGGCCCAGGTGTGCCAGGAACGACTTCCTCTTCAGGCGTTTCCTTCCACTTCTTAAATGGGTCAAACTGATCGTCACCTTCAAGATCCTGAGACGCGCCCCCTTCAATAACAGAGTAACTAGTCTCTTGCCCGTTCTCTTGCAGAATCTTGACTAAATTCTCGTCGAAGATGACGTAGTTCGATGTGCCTTCGCCAACTCTCCGGGAGACTTCGTCGAGGAAGCGGATTCCTTTGATGCCGACGTTGTCTAGATATGCCGATGCCGCTTCCGCATCCCCCAACTGATCGACAAGGATATCGTAAAGTCCCATCCCATCCATCCCACCGTCTGAAACGAGTTCTTCAATATTTCCTTCAATGTCTGCAACCCTCCTATATCTATCATCTTGCTGTAGGTCGATTAGTAATTCTCGGACTTTCTCTGACTGCGCCATGAGAGGAACATCCCAATCCAAGAAGTCCTCCTGGTTGGCATCCAGTTCGACCTTGTAGAGATTGCCCGGAGGCTCAATATATTCCGCTGCAACCTCCTTCTCTTCCGCAAAGTACAATCCCCATCCGTATGCTTGCGCTCCGTGACCTGTTCCTATCTTGTCAGTGCTAAACCTATCAACCTTGGCCGCGGTTCCATGAAATGCGACGATTGAGAAACTTGCCGGGCCTTCCAGCCTTGCACCATCCGGCATCACCATTTGTTTGAATCCCGGCCCCTCTTCGATAACAGAGAAACCAATCTCGTCCCTGCTCTGGTCGAACCGCTGGCTCAGTGGGATCACGTTGCCGTCTGCATCGCGGGTGACGGGGTCTGCGGATTTGATTTGGTTGGGGTTAAAAGCTGCATATACCTTAATGTTTTCAGGGGTATACAAAGAAATATCTCTTTTGTTATCTGCGGCTTCTTTTAATTTGAAAAGTTCTGGGTAACTTTCTCTCACTTTTTGAAGGTTTCCCTTGTCATACCCCTCTTCAAGCTCCGCAGCAATTATATCTTCTAACTCTTTGGAAAGTCGGCTGTGGTTTGTTACCAATCCCGTCTCAGAGTCCACTTCCCCCAATTCATCGACTAACTCATCCAAAATTCCCCTTGGGTCTATATAAACTCGCTCCCCATCTACTGCAACGTCTAGGAAAACAGCTTCGTCTGCTGTGTCTCTTATGTTGTTAAAAACAACATAGCTTGTTTGATTTTGATCAACCCCATCAAAAGCACCGGAAGAATTTGGATGTGTATCAAATTTTTCTATTGAATCTCCGAATAGATAAAATTCGCGAACAGTCTCACCTCTCCCTTGAGTAGCTATAGAAGCAAAGGATTTTGCATCACTTTCGCTTTCAGTGAAAAAGAATGCTCGTTCAGCCCCCGTGGCAGATGTAGATTCCCCCCGCAACTCAGGATCAAACACATTGAACTCCTGGCTATCTCCTCTGAATAATTTAGGGGAAGCACCAGCAGCTTTTGCAGCTTCATCCACCATACGCTGCGCCGTTTCCATGTCACCGGACTCGACCGCTGCCATATACTCAGCGTCTTGCTGCATGGTAATAACAGAAAACGGAGCGTCATCCGTAGGCTCAAATGTGCTTTCGTCCACCTCTAGTTCTACCCCGCCCTCTTCTAGCTCCGTTTTAACTTTCTCCGCTTCAGTCAAGACATCGGCCTCATACTGAGCCTGTTCGCTCATGCCGACTGATCGCGCCAGTTCCTGCTCCAACTCCGCATCAAGTTTACCTTCCCGGCGCAGTTTGTTTAGTTTTGCGGCCCTCCTCCAAACGGAGCGGAAGAATTGAGCATAGGATTCCATTGTCGAACCCAGACCTGACCGCATCATGTCAGCAGCAAGTTTACGGAAGTTACCTTTCTCAGCACCTCCAAACACTTCACCCTTCCTGGTCTTGCCGACGAAGTAAGATTGAACCAGTGCAGAAAACGCTTCCTTGATGTCTCCGGTGGTGAGATCCTCGTCGGCCTTCCCTGTCAGGAAAACGCTATCTCCTGAAACCGTTTCGTATCCACGAATTTTTGAAATCAACCAGTCGCGTTTACCATTGTCTAGAAGCACTTGCGCATCACCTTCACTCTTTTCTTCAACAACAGTGAGAGGCGAATACCCGCGATACAGTGTCGATGTTGTCTTGTAAATGCCTTCAGCAAACTCGGTGACGTTCTTACCTAGAATTGCGGCCTTAGATAACCGCTCATCTTCTGTCATCGACTGCAAGTCTGCCGATGTTTGCGCGATGTCGTATTCCGTTTCTAGATCCTCGCGCACACCCTGATCTTCCTGCTGGCTGGCAATGCCGAGACGATTCAACGCTGCTTCTCGCGTAACTTCTCCTTCCTCTACAGCTTGAAGCAGATTCCGCTCTCCGGGCGAGAAAACGAACCGCACCTCCCGGCCCTCCTCCAACTGTCTTTCCACCTGCGCAATCGTTGCCCTAACGTCCTCATGCAAATCGACGAACTTATCTTTAATGTACTCCTCACGCGCAGCCGTTGCTTCTGAATGAGTTTTGTATTGGCGGGATGTCCCGTCTGCAAATGTAAGCGAAACACCCTCTTCTGTTCGCCGCATTCCTGGTAAGATATCTAATTCTTCAGCGCGTTCGATGGTTTCCTCTGTTTGCTTTACCTGATTGAATAATTTTTGCGCCGCCTCCTGTCTGACTTCATTGAGGTTTCGACCCTTCTGAACTCCTTTGCCAAACTCCTCGCGCAATCGCACTTGTGCCTCATCAAGTTTATCTTGCCTTCCAAGTTCTGCGATCTCGACAGCAGATGCCTCATCGATGCCAAGCAGTCGCAGACCCTCTGCGTTGCTCATTAATGCGCGACTGTTGGCGAAATCTTGATAGGTTCCAGCGCCCCCACCGATAAGAGAAAGCGGCAAAACCGCAAAGAAAAGCTCACCTTGTTGATGCCACCAACTGTCAAAAATGTCATCCCACGGCACTGTTGGAACATCTTCTCTCAATGCAGATACCGCGCTCTGGATGACATAAGGCGTGAAATCTTGCGCATTTTCTTGCAACATTTCTAGCGCAGTCGCTTCACCGATTCTGATTCCAGCCCGAGCAGCAACACTTCCTTTTGTAAGAGTTACCCGATTCATCAGTTGCCCTAAACTCGGCAATTTACCGGTTAACAAAAGTGGTGTGACCTGTTCAAACGAGGCAGCAATCGGCCCGGTAGCCATTGCGATATTGTGTCGAGTTTCGATATCCATGTCAGGATTCAAATCTCCCAACCGATCGAATGCTTCTTCGCTGAGTGATGCTGAGTTTATGGCAAAACCCGTCACCGGCGAAAAAGCGGAAACGGTGTAAGGTAACGAGCGAGCGGCCATCAGAAACCCACGGCCTGCCATGCTCTCGCTGGTAGCTGGATCAATATTTTGCTCTTCTATCCTTGTCAGCTTCTTTATCAGCAACTGTTTCTTGATTTCACGATCCAGCAATGCTAGTGCCGCTTGCACTGATTCATCTTCTGGATCGACTTCAATATATCTCTCTAGTTCAGAGCGTCCCTCCCCTAAACGGCCTGGTATGGATCGCTCTGCTATCTCCTGTGCGTCGCCAAGCGTCATCGCCGGGATGATCCCTTGAGCCACTCGCTTACGAGCGTCTATGAGATCCCCACGTAGACGATTATAAAAGGGATTCAACTTCGATCTGAATAGTGCATTTTCTACAATATCAGAAGAACCACGCGCAAAATTTTCTCCTAGCCTCTTGAAATAGTTTTTTTCCTCTACATCGCCAGCATTCGCAATTATTGCCTGCAAAACAATATCGAAATCCTTTTCCTCTACCTCATCCAATAATTCTTCAGCAACCTCATCGAGGAACAAATACGCGCCATCTGCTCCCTCAACACCCATGCGCTCCCTCAGTGTTTCTACCGTCCAATCAATCGTAGGCCGATATTTAGCCAAACGCTCAGATGTTTTTCGGATTTGTTCTCGATGGAATGCCTCATACTCTTGCGCTCTCGGAGCGTAAACGGTCTGGGCGCGGTTTGCTTCTACGACTGACGCAATTCTTGCACCGGCCTCAATAGGACTGACATTAATCAGTCCCGCCTCCATAGCGTCTTGGCTTAGTGCGCTTTCAAATAGCAGACTTTCCCGGATGCGATCATAGAAAGCAGAGTCTGATTCGATGGCCTCACCTAAATACTTTTCGGAATAGGCGCGTAATAGTTCCGGTTGACGAGCGCGAACCTGGTCGAGAGAAAGGCCGGTCACGTTTGAAAAAAAATGCGAATTGAAAAATCCCGATTTTTCTTCTGGATTCTGCCGAAACAGGCGATTCAACTTGGCGTTATCTTCCTCTGATAAGCCGTGATTCGGATCGGTGTAGTATGCGCGTAGCTGAGATTGCCTCTCCCTGTCCTCTTCGATTTTCAAACGTGCGAGTTTCTTGACCTCGTCAGGCGTTATCCTATTCGCGTTTCCCTGTTGGAGTAACTCAGCCATTATACAGCTATTTCCAGATTATTTATCAGGCTAGTTTTTTGGCCTCAAACCCCTCGGGAACAAAGCATCATCCGGCTCCTGTCCAGGATTAGATCCGGGAACGATCATTGTGCCTGTTGTCCCTAAAATCCGCATGGACGTATCCTCATTCTGATTGGAACGGTCTGTATCTTCACTCTGTTCAGAACTGTCTGTATCATCACCAGTAAAGATGGCACCGTCCGGGCCATAGAATATGCGCTGATCCTCCTCCTCTTCGCCACTGTCAGCATCATCCTCTAAATCAGTTGGGGTAACCGGAACAGCCCTCACCAAAGGTTCGCTTGCTCGCTTAATAACCTTCTCAAGTTCCTGCTCTATTGGTTGTTTCCGCCCTGCTGCCTTGTTCAAGATTTGATCTGCTTCGGCCTGCCTGTCCCGGTTTGTCAGTTCATCCATGCGTGAGAGAACCTGCGGCCCTGATGTTATCTGACCGGCCTCCACTTCCACTTCAACAATTTCCTTCGCTTGCAATGCCTTCTCGTCAATTGCTCGTTTTGCAATGCGATCGGTGTAAAGCGTTTCCTTATCGTTTGCGAACTCTAACTCTTGTTCTCTCGTTAGTTGAATCTGCCGGTAGAATATATCGCCCTCTTTGCCTTTGTAGTCACTTCTAACCGGTCTGAAACCACCGACACCAAAAAATAAGAATTTTTTGTAGTTTTGTGCGTAACGCAGTTCCGTTGGGGCGTTTTCGTCTACGACAAAATACCCGTATTCCCCCGTCTTATTACCTTCGGCATCCAAGATTTGATTATATTTTATCTCATCAAATTCGTATTCGTAGGTGCCAAGCGATCCGTTTTTAAGTGACTCGTCAAATATTTGTAACCCCTCAGACAATATCCGCGCAGGAATAGACGGTGGTGTAGGATTCTCTTGCGCGTCTTGAATCATTGCTGTCAGCGTATCATATTTCGCGCCTGAAAATTTTAGTGCCACCTCTCCTTGGTATAGATTTAACATTGTCCCATAGTCCGGTGCAGCAGGATCGAGGAGTTCTATTTTAGATTTGAAATTCCAGTATTCTTCTAGATCGTTCAGTGCGCCTTCGTTGATCCTCTTACGAACGTCTTCTTGTATATCAACTGGTAGCATCCCGTAGTCAGGATCCTGATCTAAATCTGCAACAGTTGGGTTCGTCCTCACCAGTCGCGTGGCGATAGCGGCATTCTCGGCAGCGAATTGTGCTGCAAGCTTATTGATAAATTCGTTCCGGTCTACCGGCGTAAGATTGTAAATGCCATCGTCCTTGCCATTTAAAATATTGGCATAAACCTCTTTTGGATTCCTTGCCGCCTCTTGGTTCAATGCCTCGACGTTCTCCACATAAATTTTTTGTCTTTCTAACGACGCTATTTGTTCATTAGCTTCATCTTCGTCAAGCCAATCCTTTGCAGCTTCCCTAACGGCTTCCAGTGCGAGCGTGATATTGCCCCTATCTACATAGGCAGACACCGTCGCGTTCAGTTTGTCAGTTTTTTGATCTTCAATTGCATTTTCTAATCTTAGGCGTTCTCGCATCACCTCGTCCGGATACATCCATCCCTCATCTTCAGCAATTTGGAGATTCTTCATAGCCGTGGCACGGTCACCCCGAGAAATTGCGAAGTCTATGTTTGCTCTGACCGCCGCTCTGGCCTTTTGGACTTGCCCTTTGACGCTATCGACGCCGACAGCAATCGCCTCCCGCGTTGTGAACGCGTTCATCTTCGCTGTGATCTCGTCACGCGCTTTCGGAGAAATATCCTTATCGGACAAGTACGTGTTCGAAAAGTTTGTGCTGAGACTGTTCCATTTTTCCTCCCAGCCGCTCGGATCGGGATTCGCTAGTTTCCACTTATCGAATTCCCCGCGCAGCTTCATCATCGCCGTATCGGCTTCTGCTACATCGACGTAATTTTTTGCCTCGGCCTTACGCTCTCTGATAGAGAACATCGTTGCGTTGAGATTTTCGAAACCACGCGCAATTGCCCTCATCCCCTCTGCATCGTACTGCGAGAGATCAGGTTGGGGCGGTGCTTGTGCTGCTAAACCAAAGTCCCGCATATTCTCTTGTGCCTGCTCGATCCCGGCCATGAGGGTTCCGGAATTCGTTTTTTGAAAGGAATTCCGGACCATTGCAGGAGCCCGCGGACTTGCGACCGGCAAAGACTCACCTGAGTTTAACTGTGGAATGATTGCCATGCTTATTTCGCGTCTATCTTGGTTTCGATTCGATCCAGCGTCTTGACTATCGTCAGTTGAGATCCCTCCAATTTTTGAATCCGCAGTTCATGGGCATGGAGACTGTCATCGACGTTCTCCAATTCAAAGTCATGCTTTTGCGATCTCTGATTATTGCTTTGCGCTCGGATCTCCAGCGTTGCAATCCAGCCGCCAAAACAGAATGCGACGATCACCAAAAGCCGTAGCCAAGGCAGCATCTTGCCCAGGTTTTCTAGGTTTTGTAGCTTCGCTATTAGCTGCTTTTCAATTTCTTCACTCATCGGACCCTGTTACTCATTCCTAAGTAGTTTGCTCTGTCCCGTTGTCCGAGCCATGAGCTGACGCTGTTCAGTAGGGATGCACCGGTCTGATACAGAGTCGCTCTAGCTTGTGCGTAGCCTTGGGCTTGTTGGTAGACCGCGCCAGTCTTAGCGATTTGATATCTCTGTTGCGCGTTGACCCGCTGCATATTCCTGGAGACTTCAGCCATTTGGTTTCCGAATCCTGCCTGTTGCAGGGACAGATTAGCCATGACCCCGGCTACCCCGGCATCGCGCTCTTCAAGATACGCCCGGTCAAGAAGATCCCTCCGCTCATAGTTGACCTCTCTCTGCATTTCATCCAATGCAAGTTCTGCTTTGCCAGCCGTTTCGACCAGCAATTCCAACGGTGATCCCTGTTCGGTCACACCACTAGCTGCGATGGCAGAACGCTGCGAAGACTGAAACCTCTCAAAGTCGGCTCGCTTGCGTCTGATCACCTCCCGGCTTGCGGTCGTTCGCGCTTCAGCGAATTGCCGCAACCGTAGCGCGTTTTCTTCCCGCGCCTCAATTTCCTTCTCAACGATGAAGTAATTAAACTGAGCATCTTGATACGCCATCTGCGATTGGATCTCGTCGAGCTGGAGCGCATCCATTTCCGCTCGCAGATTGAAACCGGCGTTCGACTCCGCGATCATCCGGTTGAAGTCGGCCTGCTGCCGTTGCATTCTAGCTTGGCTCAGTCCACCAAGCAGCGAGAAGCCGGCTCCTATAAGTCCAAAAATCATATTAATCTCCTTCGACGCTTAATTTGTGAACCATCGACAGTATGTTTGCTGGCAGTGGTTTTTTCTGGCGGATTGTGAAATCGATTGAGTCGTTGAACCCGCTCATGTCCACGACTTCGATCTCATCGGTAGTGAGCGGAGTCTGACCGTCAAGTGGGGTTGTGATGCTGATGTCCTTCACCTCCTGCCAATCCTTTTCGCGCTCAGAATTGTATGATGCGTATTCGATTCCCGCCGATTTCCACAAGTTCAGCACCACTCTGGATTGCGAAAAGTTGCGGCCCTGCGATGTTCCAGAATCCATCTGTAGTTCAATCTTGCTAGGCTGGAGGATTGAAACAAATGGTAACCCGACAACTGCTTTGGTCACATACCTATCAAGGATAAGCCGACCATCCTTGACTACCCTGTCCGGATGCATCGATCCGTCAGCGAGGATTGTGACCGTATTACCCTCCAGGTGACTTAGATCAGCAATTGAATTGAACGGTTCCTCTGATGAAATGACCTTTGCTGAATCGGCGTAAACCATCGACTCAACCGACTCATCCAGCAGCTTCGTCGCGTAGCTCGGATCGAACTTCTCAATGTAGCGGTATGTCTGATCATCGGCGGTGCGCTTCACGGCCAACCAAACCTCATCGCCGTTGTCACCGTCTCCGTAGGTGACTGCAACCGACTCAACCTCGCCTTCGGTTGTGTGCCTCGACCACGCTGTCACGTTTTGCTGTGACTCGTACGTCATGGAGAGCAGGTCACCGTTCGCCGTGACGCACCAGATAATCGGGTCTGGATGCTGCTGGAACGCGAATTGAGTGATACCTCCTTGCGACACATGCTCACTCAGCAATGTGAGATCAATAGCCACCGACACGTTTTGGGTTTGAGAGTAACCGTATTCTCGCAACTTCCTGCGTCCACGCTGTAAAAATACAATGGATTGACCGGCCAGCATGGCCTGCTGAAATGCCGATCCGTATCGGGAGTGCCTCCGCACGTAAGGATTTGTCGGCGTTATCGCAGAATTCTCATAGGTTGAGAGGCTCCACTCCTCTGTATCTGTAAACAGCAGTAGATTCTCATGCGATAAAATAGAACGAATTGGACTGGCCTCCGTCGCAGCAAGGGTGAAAGCAAAACCACCAGAATCGTAGGTGGATCTCCTGAAATTTTTGAAGTCTCCTGACTGCGATGCGAATAATGTTGTCGGCTGGCGGTTTGTGCCGGCAAACAAAAGCCTCTGCTCATGAAATGCTATCGTTGCCGGATAACCCCAGACGCCGTTCCATGCCTCCATTGTCCAATCCAGCGTTTCATTACTGTTCAACGGAGGATTGATAATTTCGACCTTCGCCAGGCTAATAGACTGCCGCTCAACGACCTTGACCAAACCTTTTACGCGTGAATCTGCTGCCTCTAGTATTGCTCGCGGAGTTCCGGTTGAGTCGGTTCTATCCCACCTGAGTCTGAATGTCTCCTCGGTTTCTTCGGTGTATTTGTAGACCACGTTGCGATCAGAATCTCCTTTGAAGTCCCGGATCACCTCAAAAGTGCCGTCTGCCAGTTTCCTCTCGAAATATAGCGTCCCTGACCAAGTTCCGTAGCTGAACAGTTCGACATCGCCTAAGACTCTCAGTTCTGGACTGGTTCCTGAAGATGTCATGTCAATTTCGACATAGGACTCCTCCCGGCGATGGATTATTTCGATGTGAACGCCTTCCCACCGGTCTGCATTCACGTAACCGGGTGACAGTGCTGTCCTCGTTGAAACGTCGAATAGAAACGGGTAATCGACATTCTCATCGAAATTTTGAAATTCAAACAGGTAGGAGTTTGGGTCGCTGCTGCCATCGTGATAAACTTGAGCCGTGATGTCAGTCAGGTTGATATCGCCTAGTGCCGGGTATGTCCATGAAACCGGGGCGATTGCCCAATCATCGTTTGACCGTCGAACTAACTCCTGGACCGGGTAGAATGGATGAGTGAAGAAACATATGTCATTGAGTTGCACCATCTGAATGTCCTTGACATGGTTGCCAACCCAAGGCGCACTTCCAAACACGTTGATAGCTTGATCTCCCTCACCCCAAACCTGAATGGATTCAGAACCGATCTCAATCACGAACCTGGTGCTTGCTGAGAAGTTGAAAGGAAACAATTTAACCGGATTTGTGTGGTCAGCCGCCGATCCTTTATAAACTGTTCCGGGCCTCCGAAACGCTCCCCCATAAATCTTCGGAATGAAGTTCTGAAGAATTCTGCAAGACGATGAATATTTGTCAGCGTCCACACGCCCGTCCATCAATGGCGAAATTTCGCCACCATTGAAACTCGGTCGTAACGCGTGAATCGACATGGTCAGTTTTATGACTATTCAAATTCTTCTTCCTCAAGCTGCTCTGCGTTATGCGCGAGCCAATCTGGCAGAGCGGTTACCAACTCGTTCGTAAGCGCGAGGAAAGCCGATTCGATGCTTGGCACCTGCCTCATGAGAGCATCAAGATCGCCGGTTGTTAGAGTGTAGGCTTTTTGGCTATAATCCTTCTCGCCTGTTTCACCACTCATGTAATGAGCAGTGACAGTGCAAGCCTTGCCACCGCCTTCGCTTTGGTCCTGGTATCGCAAATGGCTCACGAATACGCTGTCAAGGGCAGGCCGTTCTACGGTTTCCGCCTCAATGATCTCTTCTGCGGGGATAATAGGTGTGTTTTCCATAGTATGTGTGTGGGTATGTATCAAAATTATCCGGCACTTATTTTTAGCGTGCCAGAGTCGTTGTAAAGACGGCCAGTTACTGCTGGGTCTGATGTTGGAAGGCCACTGAAATCGACGTTTCCGGTCGCGATAAGATCAGAAAGTTCTAGATTTCCCAAAGCACTACCAATGCGCTCTACAACCTTGAGATCGCCTGTGCTAGAACCCCTCTGAATGCCGGTATCATTTATTCCAATAAATCCGGTGTTGTTAGAAGCACGCACCCCACTAGCGTCTATAATTACGCTTCGACTTGAGCCAGCACCTCCAAAAATGTGAATTAGTCCGACACGAAAATTTGAACCGGTTGGGCTCAAGGAATCCACAAGCAAATCACCATCAATAGACAGCGATCCAGAACCGCCCCCAACGCTAATAACTGTGCCATCGTCAAGCGAGAGATCGCAGTCAATGCTCATTGATCCCGCGCTAATTTCAAACGACCCGTTTCTTCGACCAATTAACGTTACTCCAACTCCAGCACCAAGCGTTGTCGACGCGCCGAACTGAATTTGACCACCCCATGTAGCGGTTGTTCCATTCGCGCCGACGTAGAGTTTCCCAAATGCGGCAGAGTTTCTGAGAAAAGCCGTGCCATTCGTCGTCTCAACGTGAATGTCGCCCAGAGAAACCTGAAGATCTCCCGCGCTACTTCCAACATTAATTTCAGAGCCTCCAGGCAGCGAGAGTCCTGAAAATGTGGGTGAGTCAGTTGTGTTGAGGTCAGCAGCGATTCTAATTTCTGACGCGGTTGCAGCGGACAATTGCGCACCGTCACCAAAAACTACTCCGTCAATGTCGGTATCTGAGCCGATGGCGACTTCGCCGTCAGCCCCGTCAGCCCCGTCGGCTCCGGTTTCACCCTGATCTCCCGGCTCCCCGTCGACCCCGTCGACTCCGTCGACTCCGGCTGGACCCTGTATACCCTGTATACCCTGCTCCCCGCGTTCCCCCTGTATACCCCGAGGCCCACTCGGGCCAACCGGGCCTTGTGGTCCGACGCCTCCTGACAGATCGGTCGCGTCTGAAATGTTTTGGACAATGCCTGACGGTGAGACGTATCCCGTTTCCGGGGGATCTCCATCTCCTCCGGTCCAACCGACAATTTGTTGCACCCTGCGGTCGCCGTCCGTGATTATTGCGATTTGTGGACTCCAGCCGTTTGCACCGTCCTCGCCGTTAATGCCTTCGATTATTGCTTCCAGTGCCGATGTGAAACTCCTTCCCATCAACATCTGAGACTCAGTGCCAGGTTGAAGGATTTCTGGCCGTCCCTCGTTGCTATCGACCAGAGATGCCTCCGGAAGTTTCAAAAGCTCCAGCTCACTTTGCAGATCCTGTTTCTTTTGCACCGATCCGCTCAAAGGCATCGCCAGAGATACGGCCAGCTTCAGCGTGAACGCCTCCACAAACAGATCGTCCCACTTATCCGGGTCAGTGATCTCCTGAATGTAAATTACTTGCGCCTCCGCTTGATCGGTTAAAATCTGTTCTCCTTCGATTGCGTAGGTGCTTCCCTCGGTCGCTGGCTTCTTATTCAGCGACAAAACTCGCAAACAATCGGTAGGTTTCTGGTAGGCGTAGGACCAACCGAATGCAGGTGCCTCTGATAGCTGTGACAGTGTGGTTCGCGCCGTTGCGAAAGACCAGGCATGAGATCGCAGCAGTCCCTTCAGCGCGACACTGTAAGCTGTCCTCACCGCCTGCCCTTCGCGTGAATTCTCATCGAACGAATCGATGCCCGGATTCCCTAATCTCAGGAGAGCGTAGTTAGCAATTTCGGTGGGACTCATAATAAAAAAAGCCCCGCCCTAGCAACGCTAGGACGAGGCCACGTATTCACATAACAGACATGCGAATTATGTGCGGATTAACCTGCGAAATCAGTGGACTTCACGGCAAGTTCGACGCGGATCGTTTCAGCAGCAGTGACAGCCTCTACGGAGGAGAGAGTCAACTGAAGCTTATCGGCAGCGTCTACATTTGGAGTTGCTCCACTGGCAAGGCGAGTGAGAGTGACCACATTGTTATCGAGGCTCGCAACCTGTGCGAGATCGGTAACATTGCCATCAGCATCCACGCTTTGCAGCGTTGCACTGAAATCAACATCACCGGTATCACCGGTATCAACGATACGGGAGAGTTCCGGGATGATTTCAGCAGAATCAAGTCCAAGTGAACCAAGGATAATAACGTCGGCGTTAGCTTCAGTGCCATCCAGAGCGTAGTCGTAGTCGGCGTTCAGAATTGGCTTCTGTGCGCCGCGAAAGCTAGGATTAGCATTAAGCTTGATCGAACGGTCATCCTGATCAGTTGCGAATTGTGTTTTTTTAGTAGCCATGTGATTGGTTTCCTTTCTTCAATTTACTGATCAGATGATCAAGGTGAATGATCGCAGTGGATTTCAACGACTCCCTCTTCATAGCGACGGATGCCACCATATTGCCCGTAGGCAGAGATCTGGCGAGCGTGCTTCTGAGTTGGGAGGACATCGACCTGAATGCTCATCTCGCTTGGAGACATGCAAATTCCACGACGCTTTGAAAACGTGATGGCGGTTTCGATGTCAGAAGTAACAGACAGGCGATTGGATTTGATCACGTTGAAGTCGAACAGCTTATTGCTGTTGTCTTTCACGTAATCAGCGACCATTGCGGCCCATGTGTCATTACCGGCATTCTTGACATGGTAAGTCAGATCCTTGATGTCTTTGGGAGAACAAACGAGATAAATCTCATCCTCCTCAAACATGATCTCATTCTGCTCGAAAATGCGCTTGGCTTCCAACAGCTTGTCAGGAGTCAGACCGCTGTTAGCGACAGATGTTCCTGGCTCGACATAGTTGACTGCCACCTTCTGCGTAGAAGGCAGAGCAATCGGAGTCGTGTAAGGAGCAACGCCACCATAAACGTCGGCTGAAGCAGCTTCGATGATGAGTTGATCGGTTCTGCGATTCCAAGCGAACTTCATCTCTTCCATGAGTTCGCTGGTCGGCTCGGAGAGCATGCCAAGGAAGTGTTTGTCATCCTTGTCGAAGATGATCTGGCAATCGAAATTGCGCTTAGTGATCTTCCGCTTGCTTCCGGTCGCTTCACCGGGATTGGACTTACCAAGGCGACCTTTAGTCTCCTTGAAGTCTACTTGATCGAGGTCAGTAAGGACATCTTCCTTACCCTCAAAGGCTTTAACCATCACCTTGTCTTCCAGCCGGGATACTTCCTGCTGGACGGTGTGGTTCCAATTTTTTTCAAATGTCCGGATATAATGCTCCGGAATGGATAGGCTCATGATAAATTTTGAGTAACAAGGTTAGTTCACCTTGAGTGATAGGCCGATCATTCGGGTCGCTCAATTGTGGCGAGTCGAAGCGAGATAGGCCACTCAATGAGCGGGTCTGCGTAGACTGTCATTAGATTGATACAGTTTTGCAAATAATGCAAGAACAAATGAATTCCTGAAACCATAAACGAAAATGCGCCCAGAGTTGCCCCCGGACGCATTCCCGTATGCAGTATGCAGTATGCAGCAACAAAAAAATTATCCTTTATAAGCCTGCTTCATCATATCGTTCACCTTCTGCACGACGGCCTTGTGCCGCGGATGGTTCGCGTCTCGGTAGGCAGCGTAGTCAGGATTGTTCTCGTTGAACATGATTTCATCAGCAGCACTCTCAGGCGATAGCCTGTTATCCATTGCCTCAGACGCGATGAGCTTGTCCTCGCTTAGACTCTCACCAATTTTAGCAAACGCTCTGACCATGTCGGCATCAGCGAATATTGCGTTCTTAGGATCTAGACCGAATGTCTCAGCAGCGCGAGCCGCCATGTGCAGTTTCTCGTTGATGCCGTTGCCGAATTCATTTTCCAGTAGAGTCCTCTGCTCCGCGGCCCATTGCCGTTGCTGGTTTGTTTCCTCCTGAAGCGCATCGACCTCGGACTGGACCTGAAACGCAACCAGACCGTTGAGTTGATCCGGTGTGAGGTTTAGCTGATGGGCCGTTTCCTTCAGTTGAGTAGTGATTGCCTCATCAAATTCGAACCCCTCTGGCGCACTCGGAGGAACGGCCAGATCGTAGTTTTCAGCAGCACCTGGAACGCCGAGAGCGGATCGAAAAGCGGTCATTTCCTCCTCGGATGCTTCCTCTCCGGGCAGTTTCACATACCCTTCCAACCGTTGTCTCGCAGCGGCCTGATTGTCTTTCAGGCTTTTGAGAAGTGTAGGCAGATCCTTGTAGTTGCTGGCAACGCCTCTCAGGTCAGCATATTCGTCACCTGTCAGTTTCTCTTGCCAGCTTTCAACGAAGGCTCCCTTGTCATCGGCAAAGATGCCCTCAAAGGAACTTCCCTCGGAACTTTTCGATGGTTCTGCCGGTGAATCGGACACCTCTGGAGCGGCAGCGTTTGCGTCCGCATCAAGCAGGGATGTCGGCTCAGTATCGATATCGATTTCGGTTTCCATGATTCTGGTTCCTAGTCCTCAAGGTTTCTCCCGGCGTATCGCTGCTCGTATTCATCAGGAGCATTCTCTCGATACCAGGCGACCACTTTGGGATCTTTATCGCCCAGCGTCTTATCCGGAATGATCGGGCAGATACCCGAAACCGGTTCGATTTGTTCTACCTCGACTGGTTGTTTCTGATCCGGACCAGGATCCTTTACGTAATCGTCATCGCCATCGTCTGTTGACTGGTCAGCGAATGTCCCGGCTTGGAACTCGATGTAAGCCGCCTCGACATCCTCGGCTGAAGATTTATCCGGCAGCGTGATGCCAGCTTCAGCGAGCTGAGTCAGCATATCGTCTGTTGTCATGTGTTAGTTCGCGTTTGTTGTTTGAGTGGCACTGAGTGCCGAAAACGGTGGATGGCTCGTTCCTGATCCCCAACGCCAGAGAAATGATACCAGGTCTGTCTGACCGTCCCGTCTTGCAGCTTCAATCGGATCGCTCGATCCCTCAAACCGGGATGCCATTGGATGTCTGAACATACAAAGGATCTCCAAGAGTTTCTGACCCTCAGCCGATGAAAAAATCGAGAACATCTGCTCCAGTTCTCCCTGATCAAGAACCACACCAGAACGCTCTAAACACTCAAATAGCTGACTTTCGATCATTATTGTGCTTTGACTGCGAGTTCAGCTTCGGCCATGAGTTGCTCCTCTTGCTGCTGCTTCTCAACCATTTCCGCTCTAGCCTCGCGAAGTTCGTCACGCTCGGCTTCGGGCAAGATCCAGTTCTCCTTCACGCCCTGCGAGCGAGCCGCATCGCGCATCGCCACATCCAGATCGTAGTTGTCGAGTAGTTCAGGACGGTATTCAAAGATTTGGCCGTAGGTTCCAAGCGTTGCCGCGAAACCGGTCGCATGAAGTTGCTCCATCGCCAGTGCTAACCGGGAACTGTAGCGAACCTGTGGATCGACAACGTTAATCATGCCGTTGGGCAGCAGCGACTGCATCTCAGCCGGGATTTGAGCAAACGCACCTCCCCGGAGCATGATTGAGAACACACGGAGAATTGTCGGCGTGTGGTATTCTGTGATTTTCCGGGCAAATGTTGGACTGAACAGCGTCAGCTTGTCGTTCATCCGAGCAGTCACCTCGGTCGCCGTCATCTCCCGGTTGACCGGGATGTCGCGGAACATATTGAAGAGAGGAACATGAAATGCCCGGTTGATGGCATTCTGCTTCTCCAAAACGCGATCCTTACCGATGTCATACCGGCCTCCGGTCGCAAACTCTCGCGGAGCTTGGGCCATGTCCTCGACAAATGTCACGCCCTTAGCCCGGAGATCAATCTCGCCCTTCAGCTTCGACGGTGCTGCGATCCGCGGGAACGCGGAAACCTCGGCCAACACATCCAGATTCATCTGAAGCATGTTAACCTGACGCGCACTGGTTAAAGCATTCCAGCTTGGTGCGAAACCGTAGGGACTTTTTCCCCACTTGAGATGCCTATGACAAGCCACTGGCATCTCCCACATGCCCGAATCTTTGACCTTGTGCCGGTAGGTCTGGTCAATGTAACAACTGGCGATGGGCATGTTCTCAGCGTCGAGTTTGCCCGGCTCTCGATATTCCTCCTCACGCGGGTAGATTGCGTGAATAAAATCAAACTGCTGATCCAGTTTCTTGTCAGTGTTATCGAAGAATGCTTGCATGTTCTCATGCAGATTCTCCTTCCCAAACTTGGCCGCAGCCTGCCGGGGCGTCAGTTTCAGTTCGCGGAAAATCGTATCGACCTTGCCGCGATGATCTTCTAGGATCGTGAAGTCACCACACTCGAAAGTTTCAAAGCGTAGACCTTGATCCTCTTCTACGTAGAGCGCAGTGGTTCCGAATGCACCATCATCGAGATAGCCTTCATGCACTTCGCCGTAGAAGTTGCTTGCCATCATTTCAGCCTGCATTTCTTCAGTGCAGTCAGATAGCCACTTCTTGCAGTTATCCGAATCCTCTAAATATCTAGGTGGGCTAAGTTGAAACCACGGCCTGTCTGCGGGGGTCAGCCATTCCATGCACCCCGAGGCATACACTAGATTGGCTTCTTGCGCGGTATTATCGAACTGAGAATGGCGAGCAAGATCCGGCGTTGATGTGGTCGCAGTGCCGATGTGATCTTTGATCGGCTGGACATAGTCGGCCAGATCGCGCCAAATGGAAACCCACGGCGACCTTCTCGCCTTGGATTCCTCATACCGGCGAAGAATCTTCGCCACCTGGTCTGACATGGATTTCATTAATTTCCAAGCATCGAGTAGCTGCCACCGAGCTTATTCCCACCGGTATTCATGCCAGCGACCAGAGTTTTACTGAGTCCAAACCGTTTACGACTAGATCGCCGGGCCTTCCTACGTGCCTCGTCAACACCCGCTCCAACCCTTTGAGCAACCGGGCCATCCCTGCCGTCGCGGTTAGAAAGCATTTCAGCCATTTGGCTTTGAGCTGCTAGTTGAGCCTCGGCATTCTGCTGTGCGATCCTCGCCATTTCCTGCTGATGAATCCGCTGTTGGGCCTCAGATCGCTCCTGTGACTCTCTCAAATCAGCGGCCTGCTGTCGCATCATCGCCTCCTGACGTTTTCTAGCTTTTCGAAATCCCATGATAAAATTTTCTTTGTATCTCCTGAAACCTATAAATCTTTACGCTACCGAATCGTTGAAAGCAAACATATTCTAAATGAAAGGGACTAAGTGAAAATAGCCGGGAGAGGCGTCCTGCCGCCAAGTGAACATACCAGGTATCGCATTCTCCCGGCTTGAAAAAGTCATCTGATTCCAGAACTCCGTTGTCAATCATGTCCGATGGAACTGGTTTCGCCATGACGAAAACATCCGGCAACGAAAACACGTAGCCATGGTTCAAGTAAGCAGTCAGGTCAGCAGCGAACCGCTTGTGGGTTATGCCCTCAAGCTGGGCCATCATTGCTTGATGATAGACAGTCTGCCTCATGCCATGCCCCTGTATCCAGCCAGCACTTGTGGTTTCCGATTAGAGTCAATCGCGTCTGGATCGAGACTGACCAGATTCCTTGCCCAAGCTTCCGCGAATGTCCTCAGTGCATCAGCAGTGTGCGAGCAGATGTCTCCTACCGGTTCATTGAAGACGCCAGATTGCTGGTTCACTTTCTTGCGGTAACCTTCCAAGCGTCCCACCCCGGAAGG
>VTLG01014010.1_pt1 | contig 34554 bp, 46 predicted proteins | sample 4694571 | NCBI WGS metagenome assembly VTLG01 (sample SAMN12604809, study PRJNA352737) | marine metagenome | biome: ENVO:00000447; feature: ENVO:00000209|ENVO:00000569|ENVO:01000036; material: ENVO:00002151; isolation source: viral sequences binned using virsorter ...
TTTAGTTTGGAATTTAATTTTAACACTTATCGTAGCACCTTTCGCTTGGGCTTTCTCCAAGATGTTTCAAGAGGTGAAGCGGTTGCAGATACTACTAAACCAAACTAGGGAAGAATATGCAAAGAGAACAGATATGCGTATGGAGATGCAGGAGGTTATTGATCACTTGCGTAGATTAGAAGATAAAATCGATAGGTTCATAGAGAACAGCAATAGGAGTTAAACATGGCTAGACTACCAGAATTTACTAAAGGAGGCGTAGTACCTGCTACGAAAATCCGAAAGCCAATGAAACGGTTTCAGACGGGGGGAGAAACTACAGAAGAACAGGAAACTACAACTCCTCCTGTATACAACCAATATCCGGGAACTGCAGGGCAGAATTTACCGACTACTGTAGGTGGTGCAGGAACAGCTGGTGTACAGCAAACGGGAGAAGTGACAGGCTTTCCTAGTGCTGCTGTTACTCAGACTACAGAAGAAAAAGTAACTGATACTCCAACAACAAGACCTATCAGCGGAATATTACCAAGTCAAAAAGTTGGATTAACAGAAGGAGAGACTATTACTCCTGTAACTACTCCTATAAAAACAGATGAACTTATTCAATTTGGACAGACAAATCAAACTGAATTACCTAGTACTCCTCCTGTAACAACAACAGGAGCAACTGCTATAGATGTATCTTCTCCTACTATAACAGCTGCAAACACATATGCTGCCTATACTGTAAACAATACACCAGAAGCAGCAGCAGCAGTTGGGTCTGTATCTCCAGCATCCTTAATTGGAGATCCTACCGAGTTTGCTAAAACAGCTGTTTTAAAAGGTGAAGTATCTGCAGAATCTGTGGCTGGACAAGTAACAGGAACCGTATCTAATTTAGGAACGGTTAAAGGGCAGATTGAATCGCTGTTTGCAGCTATTAAAGAAGGGGAAGCACTCCCTGCTTGGGCTGCACCTGCTGTACGTAAAGTAAGTGCTATGATGCAGCAGAGAGGTTTAGGAGCTTCTTCTATGGCAGCTGCTGCAATTACACAAGCTATCTATGAATCTGCTATTCCAATTGCTGCACAAGATGCAAAAACATATGCAACTGTAGATTTACAAAATTTAAGTAACCAACAGCAAACCACTTTGCAAAACGCAATGACATACGCTGCGATGGATAAAGCTAATATGAGTGGAAGATTAGCAGCAGCAGTAGATAATGCAAAAGCATTTTTATCTATGGATGTTAAAAATATGGATACTACACAAAGGATGAATGAAATAAATCATCAAACGAAAATTCAAAGTTTATTAACAAATGCTTCACAAGAAAATGCTTCTCGACAATTTAATGCTAAAACACAAAATGAAGTAGATGAATTTTTTGCAGAGCTAAGTGCTCAAATTGGAAATTCTAATAATAACAGACAGGCTTCTATTTCACAAGTTAATGCAGATCAAGCCAATGCTATGCAGCGTTTTGTATCACAACTACAAGATAGTAGAGATAAATTTGATGCGAATATGGCTTCTACTATTGCACAGTCAAATGCTCATTGGAGAAGAGAAATTAATACTAGAGACACAGCAAATCAAAATGAAGCGAATAGAATAAATGCTCAAGCATTATTAAATTTAAATGCACAGGCTCAAGCAAATTTATGGCAGAGATATAGAGATGAAGCAACATGGGTTATGCAATCTAGTGAAAGTAATTTACAACGAGCACATCAATCAGCGATAATTGCACAGGAAGCTGAAGCTAATACAGAATTTTATGATAGACAATTTAATGATTCTGTAGCTACATCTATAGGAACAGCAGCATATAATTTAGTTTTAGGAGGTCTGAGCGAACCTCCAAAACCACCATCATTTAAATAATCATTAACTGAGCCATAGGAGGAAATATTGACAAGATTAGTAGATAGTTTTAGAACGATATTCAGAGAAGAAGAAGGTCTTTATGATCTTGCGACTACAGATCGACAAAAAATAAACCAATTTATAGCTGGAAATTTTAATGATTATCAACCGATTTCACCGATAAAACGATTTCAAGGAGGAGGATCTGTTAGTGCTAGAGGTCTTTTTACTCCTTCTGGTCGTGCTGGTAAATCTTTTTATCCTATCAGTGGAGGAGCCCTCGGTCCATTTGTAAACCAAAATGATCTTAAGCTTCTTCCTGAAGCAGGTTTTCTAGAACGGGTAGGAACAGGATTTTTAAAAGATGTAGGAACTACAGCACGAGGGATAGCAAGTACAGTTAAGGGTATAGGTTCAACATTGTACGATACACTAGGCGGTGCTCTTAACTGGGTAAAAGATAGACCTACAGTACAAAAATTTATGAATAATTTAATAGGAAATTTAAAAGCTGGAAATATTAAAGGAGGAGGAGGAGCAGGTGGAAGACAGGGACTTAACCCTCAAGGCTTGTCTGGAGCACAAAGACGGGTAGTAGCACGAAATGTTCCGGGTAGTAATGCTGTTTTTAGAGCACAAATACGTCAAACTAATGCAGCAAAACAACTCGCTCAAGTATTTAATAAAAATCACAATCCAAATCTGGCTAAAATAACTGCAATGCATATGAACAATCCTAATAGGATTATTACTGCAGCATTACCCTCACACGTAAATCAAATTTCTGTTCGTAATAAACAAGCGAGAAGTAATCCAGTGAATCCTATGCCAGTAGAAACTTTTCTCTCTTGATAATAAAATTTTTATTTAATTTTACAGTGATACTTTAGGAAAAAATAATGAGATATGAACCACAAAAAGCAAATATTATTGATATTGAAGGAATGGATGTTTCTCCGGGTTCTATTGAAGCACTAGATGCTTTTTCTGCTCCTATACCGGGCCAATCTCTAACAACGAGACCGGGTAGCCAGAAATTTGAAAAACCACCAGAATTTACAGATCCTGATCAGGCTGTAGCATTTCTGTTGGAAAGAATAGAAACGGATCAGGCGTTAAAAGAAAGTCACCTGAGCCAGATTGCTTCTGGTGTTCCTATAGAATATATAGTAAATACAGTTGCGTTTGTAGGTTTTTCAGAAGGTATGTGGACACCGGATGTTGCAGAATTGATAAAACCTCCATTAGCAATGTACTTTATAATTACAGCGATATCAGAAGATATTCCTATTGTTATGTTCAATCCTCAAAGCCGAGATAGAGGAGCTATTCCTCCAGAAGAAATAGCACAAAATATGAGTAAGTTAAATCCTGCCGGATACAATATGATACGAGACGAGCTTCAACAGGAAGCTCCAGCTGGGTTTATGCGTCCTGCGGAAGAAATGTTATTAGAAAACACTTCAGAAGAAATGCCTATTGAAGGAAATTTACCTGAACAGCAAATGATAGAACGTCTACCAGAAGAAGGGATGATATAATATGTTTAAAATATTAGGATTTAAACCACAAGCTCTTGCTGGAGGAGCTGCAGAAGGATACAATGAGAAGACAGCAAAAGTATTTGAAGCTGAGACAGCTCGAAGATTATTAAACGATGAATTAACTGCGAAAAATTCTTTTGCACTAGATGAAAAAGAGAGGCAATTGATGGTGTCTATTGGTACTCCTTATAATCTTAGTTTTAGGAGGAGTGATAAACAGAGTGAACAAGAAAGATTATTTGATAATCTAGGTAAGCTGGACTTATGGTTGACAACTCCTGTAGATGGAATAACTCCTCAAAAAGCTATAATGGAATCTTATATGCAGGGAGATCCGAATCCACTTAATAAGGTACGATCATTATTTCAGGACTTGAGTATTAGAGCAGCTCCCTACTTGGTAAATATAGATGAGAGTGGAAATCAAACGATAATAGCAAATCCGTATAATAGTCCGATGTTACAATTATTTAGCGAGAATGCAAATGAAACTATGCTTGAAAATATGATACCTTCAAGTGCATCTTCTATATTCGATAATACAGCATTTAATATGCCTGAAGACGTAGCTAGATTTATAAGAAGAATAAATATTGATAGTGATTTAGGTCCTAAACATTTTGCAAACATCTATAGTGATAGTCCCGTTAAATTTAAAGCAGGTATGAAGATAGGTGAGGAGCTGACCGCAATAGGAGATAATATTTATTATAGTATATTAGGGGAAGCTAAAAATGCTAAGAAATTAAACGACCTTATAGACAACCTAATAGAGGAAGGTGGTGCAATAGATAGCATAGGAGATGTACAAGATATAATAGCATGGAATATTCCTACCGAAAAGACAGGAATAACACAAGGCTCAATAACAATTAAAAAACCTAAGGGAGAAATATTTGATAACCATCTAAAAAAGACTGTGGGTATTACGGCAGAGGATATTACTACTGGTTGGAATAATGCAAATAAAGTTGTAGAGCGAGTAGAGAGAATAGAAACAGGTTTTGCAGCGATGGAAAAGCAGGGAGGAATAAGAACCGGTCCGGTGGCTTCTTTAGAATTATTTCTTAGAGCTGCAGGAGATCTAGGAAAGCAATTCACAGGAGTGCTTGGTAGTTTTGGTGAAGATAGTAAAGATATGATGCAGAGAGTAGCCGGAATTATGCAAAGGATATTGCCTGATAACCCGGGTGAAGACAAAGCAGAAAGTGTTAAGGCATTTGAAAAAGTTAGTAGAGAGTTACATGCTCCAGACGGACATATACATAAATACAAGGAACTTAGGGATAAATATGTAGGAAAAGGTAAAAGATTTGCAAATATATCAGAATTTAACGACTGGTTAAAAGAGAATACATTTACCAATTGGGAGAACACACAAAAACAGGGAGGAGCTTCGACTGATCCTACTATAGAAGAACAGAAAAATATACGAAGCTATGTGAGTGCTGCAATACAGTATCATTCTTATTTATTATCATTTGATATGGCTGCAGCAATCCAAGGGGGCGGAGATAGTAGAACTATTTCTGACAGAGATGTTAGAGGTATGGCTGAATCTATTCGAGCTAAACTTTTTTCTTCCGGAATGGATTTCCAAGGCGTTATTCAGGAAATTAAAAGAGAAATGACAAGAATTAGAGATGGTTGGGAAGTATATCAACGAGCAGTACAACTACGAAATACAGGTATGGGGCTTCGTTTATTAAAAGCTGGTCAGCTGATGAATTATGCACGTATAAATTCCTATAGATTGAACGATGCTGTTTTAGCTGGTCGTACTAAAGAGGTACAAGTTTCTTCAGAAAACCAGCCTATGCAAGATAATCTTGCACAGGATGGACCAGCAGAAGAAGAAAGTATTCCCTCACCTCTTCCCGAAAATATCGCTCTTTCACAAGAGGAAGAGCTGGCAGCTATTGGTTTTAATGAGATAGCAGAGCTGGCAGCTATACCGAATTTTAGGAGTATATATAAAGGAAAAGAGGAAAGAGAACCTCTAGCTTTAGATAGGTTCATACATGCTTATGGCATTGTGTTTCAGAAGGCTAGAGAACAGAAAGGACCCGTTCCAGAGCGTGTTATATCTAGTCTTATAGAAGATTTTAACCTATTCAGTAGAAGTGAAGCAGTTCAAGAGATAGTTAATAGAACAAAAATACACCCTCTTGATGCTTTTATATCTCTTTTTCCTAAGGAACAAGACAAATTCAAAGCACGTAATATTTTAATAGAGCATCTAAAACCTTTGCAAGGTCCTTCTGATAAAGGTAATTTAATTTCTACGCCACAAGGAGCACAATAAAAATGGCCGATAATAACGAAAGCGGTTTAGAAAAAATATCCGGATTAGTAAAAGATGTTACTACAGATGTCGTAGAGGGAACAGGAGATCTTATTTTTCCATTATCTGAGAAAACAGAGAGTGAAAAACGTAAAGAAAATGTATATGCTAGTCAGCAACTGTTAGACGAGTTAGAAAGAGGTTTAAGAAAAACAGGTATAATTCTACCTAGAGGCTCTTCAGAAGATATGGAAGTTAAGAGTACAGAACCTTGGCGATTTATTCCTTCTAAAGAACGGCTGGAGAAGATGTTTACTCATGAGGAAGAAACATTTGAAGAAGAAAAATTAAACGAATTGTTTCAAATAGGAGGAGATTTAGATCCTACCAGTTGGACAGCAAAATCTCCAGCAGAACTAAAGGCTGACGAACAAGCTAGGCTGAATGCTGAAGAAGATCGATTACGAGGCGATTTACTAGATAAAAATAATCGCCTGTTAGGATTACGGCAGCCCGAATGGACTGGCAATATAGACACTAGTAGCTTAAAACCTTTTGATAAAGATTTGTACGAACAAAAGCCGGATGAAAAACAGCTGTGGGTATACTATCCTTACAAAGATAGCGGTGGATACGAAATGCCTAACAGAAATAGTCTAGAGGCTTTCAGTTCGGCAGATGCTGTATACAGTGATTTAAAAACAACAGGAAGTCGCTATTGGATTCCTGCTTTTAGAAAACTAGATACGCTACAGAGAGGGTTGTTAGCTCTTCAAGGAGATCCAAAAGGAGTTACTGAACTATTGCGTAGAGAAGCAAGGGATGATTATAAAAAGAATCTTGCTTGGGTAAAAAGACAACGGTTGCCTACTATAGGAGGTGCAGCTCAACCGATGGATGATGATACAGCAGAATGGATTGCAAATCATATAACTCTTGCAGAACACTACGCTTTTGCTATGCCTAATTATATGTATTCAGCAAGTGGTAGACTTTTAGGAGGAATAGACAGCGTATTAAATATAATACCACAATGGGATGGGCTTCTTATTGATACTTTAGTAGCAGTAGCAAACGATACACAAGAAGGCTTTGCTCTTGAAGAAAAAATAGAAGATCAAGTATTAGGACAAGATTCTAATTCTGGAATTTACATATTAGATGATGATATATTCGGCCCGACAACAACAGCATTAACACATCATTCTCCTTTTGCTAGAATGTCTGCAGATGAATTAGAAGGTATGATTAAACACTCAGAAGATCCTAATCTTACTACTAAAATTATACGAACATTCTTGGATGAATTTGGTATCGTAGCCAGTCTTGTAATGGGAGTTGGAACTGGGAGTAATATTTTGGGCTGGGGAGCACGGATGGAACGTACTGCATTACTAGCCTTAGAGAAAAAAGGTATAAAAGCTAGTGAAAAAACAGTATTACAGGAAATGCGTAATATAATTCAAGCTACGTACAAAGAACAAATAAAGGAAACTCAAACAAAAATTACACCATGGCTTAAAAAACAGTATGACCTTGCTAGATCTGAGTGGTATCTAAATCCTATAAAATATCTCAATGACTTAGCACAAACAGAAGGTGCTTTTGTAGCTGGAGCAGAAATGACATCGCATATTCTAGAAAATAGAATAGGAGGCCTTCATACTAATTTTGGAGAATTTGAAACTTTAGGAACGACATTTGATCTTGATGAAGGAGCAGAAACTGTATTAGAAATAATGGGAGGATTAGCAGGAGTTATCACACATACAATAGGTAAAGATTATATTTATAATGGTATTAATTACGGGGCTAGAGTTGGAAATGAATTATACAGAGGCGGAATTAATCTTCCTGTAATGAATGTAGTTGTAAAACCATTTTTTGATATGTTAAATCTAGGGCCTGATGCAATTAGAAAAGCATTAATTAGTGGAAAACCTTTATTAGATCCAGCTCTTAATATTGATCCATCAACACGAAAAACTCTTAGAAGAATGGCAAGAACTTTATTAAAAATACAAGACGACCAACCTGAATCTATTGCCAGTATGCTAGAATCTAGTAATTTTTATAACCAGCTAAAAGAAGAAGGAGAAAAATATGGATATACAATACCCCAAGCTATTGAAAGTATGGGTATGGTATTTCGACTTCGTGAATTACGTTCTGCAGAAACTAAAATGATGGCCGAGGGCCGAGCACTAAAATTAGGTACAAATATGAAATTTTTAACACATATGATAATACTAAATCACACACGGCAAAGTATAGAATTACAGATAGCAGAGGCTATTGCGGAAATGCCTGAGATAGAAAAAGGAAGAGAAATGCCTATGCTAAATAGGCTGAAAGATATACTAACACTTCAGCAAGCTGAGATGGAAGCAGAACGTGCAATGCGAAATGAGTTGCTGAATAGAGCAGTTTCTGCACAATTTATGTATCATTTACACGGGTGGACATTAAATGCTGATACGGAATCAGGAAAAGAATTATTTGATCTTTTGCAAAAATATAAAGAGTATAATTTGACACCTGACGAGTTAAAACAAGTTCAAGCAGCTAATACACAACTTAAAGAATCAAAATTAAATTCTGCAACAACCAGAGCATCGCTAAATGCATTTAGAAGAAAGATAGCAGAACTAAATGAAGTTACGCCAGAAAATATTGATAAATATGTAGAAAATCCTGAAGAAGGATTATTAATGGAAAATGCAAATACTGCTACAGACATAAAAAATTATACCTCAAAAGTCTTCGTAAACAATATGGTAAGAACACATGAGTTTGGAGAACTTCATTATGGAAATTTATACGATACTGCATTAAAGGCTATAGCCAAGGCTCAAGATCCTGCAGTAAGTACTGTAGATATTGTAAATTTAGCCTTAAACATAAATAGAGGTGTTAGAGAAGGTGTATTTATGGTTGGGGGAAAGGATGTTTTTACAGAAATATCCGAAGTTGTAAAAGAGCCTCTTCAAAAACAATACGATGAAATGATAGAACAAGTTCAAGCATCTATAGATGCAGCTGCACTTCAAACCGGTCAGGAAATAGGTGATCCTAGTACTGGTTGGTTTAGTGTTAAAGAACGAATACAAAAAGAAATGCTAGAAAACGACCAGTATGCAGCAAGAACCAAAGATATAACATTGCTAGATAAAATAGAATATGTAGCAACTATGCCTTTAGTTACAGATAGCAATTTGGAATTTACTATGAAAATTCCTTTTGAAAAACTACACGATCTTAGAAAGAAAACACGAAAGTTAGCAAGAGTTGCATTTGATGCAAAAGAATCATCAAAAGGCAATAGATTAACAGAGTTATCTAACGATATGACAGCAGTTATAGACCCTCATATAGCGTATGTAAAAAGCAGTAAGAATCCAAAACTTGTCGAAGCAGGAGAAGCCTTTGAAGAAGCAGAAACAATGTGGGAAATGCACGTAGCAAATAGATTGAGAGAAAATGAGTCTATTTCACTTCTTGACGGTTTCAATCGACCAGTTGGTAAACAGCTAGACAAAGACAGAGGAGAAAGAAGCAAATTAAGTATAGAAATTGTAGACCCAAATACAGGATTACCTAAAAATAAACTATTTGAAGTAGGTAATTGGATATCTGGCAGAATGATTGCCAATGATGAAGAATACTTAGACACTCTTTTTGAAACCTACAGTGCTACAAGAATTTTTAATAATTTAGCAACTACTTATGGAACTCCTGAAAAAGTAGTTGAATTTGGAAAAGAACGAATTAAATATAGATTTCCTACTGAACACGAGCCTAGATATGAGCCTTTTATGGCTGCTATAGAATTATTAAATACATATATTTCTGCGAAATGGGCTACAAATTTAGACCAATTAGCTGCACAGGGGAAACTTAAATGGATAGATGAAATTTCCCAAGAAACTAACCTTGCAGGGATACAAGAAGCAGCAAAATTTGGTCAGTTACCTCCTGAACTGATAGCAAGCGGAGATAAATCTATGCTTAATTTTGCTAAGAAAGTACAATTACTAGACCGAAAAATACAAAAAATATACAGCAATGATAATAGAGCTCCTAATTTTGGTCCAAAGTTACGTCTGATAGGTGCTGATGTAGCTAATCAAATACCTACATTACAGCGGAATATAAGTGACTTACAAAAAGTAAGTGTAGCCACTTTAAGAAGACTTGGTGAAGCAGTAAAACAAAGACAACAAGATTCAGACCGAACAATACATTTTATAAAAATTCTTCAAGGTCTTCAAAGCACAGATTTTTCAGCAAAAAGAGCACGTTTACAAAATGCAGAAAGTTATGTTGATATGGCTTTAGCGGATTTACAAGATACAATTCCTACAGAAAAAATTATAGCATACGGTAAAGCAGAAACAGCAACAGATGTGTATAGCCCTATATTAGAAAAACTTATAAAGTCTGCGGTAGAAAGTGGTGCCGGAACTGAAACAGAAGTAAGACAACTTTTTAGTGATATACTTGCTCTGGGAACTGTAGATAAATTTACACATCTTTCAACTGAATGGGAATGGGAAAACAAGGAGCTTTGGGATAGTATTATAAGCAAAACTAAAAAAGAGAAAGGCATGTTGAGTAGAGCTGCAGGTGCTGCTTCTAAGGTACGTGAATCAATTAAAGATCTGACCGAATCGGGTTCGTACTTTCCTGACGACACAATGACAGAACGGTATTTAAACGAAACAGACATGAAGCGAGATCTTATTCGCAATCAAAAAAATACGGATGCATCTCCAAAAACACAAAAATATGTAGATGGGCCAGCACTTTATGAACATCTAACGACCCATTATGATTTTTATAAAAAGTATATGAATAATTCTCTAGATGAATTGCTATGGTTAGTAAAAGTAGCTATGGTTACTACAGATCCTAAAGATGTTCTAGATACAAAACATTTACGTAGCCCTTCTTACGGAATGATGAATATACAACCAAATACAGTACAATCAAGAGCTGCTGGTGTGTATAATAAACGAGCCTCTATACGATGGCCTCTAATAGAAATGTCATGGGCTTTACTGAGCCATAGAGAAGCAGATGCTCTTACTGCTCTTCTAGCAAACGATGGTTTGTATATAGCTGCAATGACCGAAGTAATGACTACAGGAGCAATAGACGGAAAAAAATACAGACCAAAACTATTTGAATCATTTTTTGCCGATGCTGTAACAAAATCTAGCGATATAGCTCAGGGATTTTACGAAGCTAATAGAGAATATAACGATATTGAAGGACACTTTTTGGACGCATTGATACTCTTACTTCCAGAAGAATATGCTCCAAAAAGACTATTTCCTAATCCGCCAGCTGTTCGAGGTTTTCCATTTAGACTTCAAAAAAAGCCTGACGGAAATTACGGATGGCATGAAAACGCTCAAAACGCTAGAGTGCAAAATAAACGAGAAGACTATAGAAAATTTTTATCAGAAATGTTTACAAGAAATAGAAGAACTGGAGAAGATTTTAATATACTATTAGAATCTATACAAACATACATTAATAATTTACCACAAAATAAAAAGGAATTAAACTAACTTATGGCAAAACTACCAGATATAAAACCTAACCAACCTTTAGGAATGGCAGATATGAGTGCTAAACCTAATCCTCCCACGCCAATGACAAACGCAATGCAGATGAGACCTATGCCGGTAGAAAAAAATATTTCTACTACACAAAAGCATGGAGGGTATATAAAAAAATATGCTAAAGGGGGAGCACCGAGAAAAGTTCGGTATTAGTGAATAACCCTACTGACATCTCTGGATAGCTCTTCAGACATGGTATTTAAAAAATGTATCAATGCTACTAATGTATGTGTATTCTGATATTCATCATTCCAATCATCCATAGCTTCTTTAAACGCTTTCGGATCTAACCCTTGTTTTTCTACTACTACATCCCCATCTTCATTTAATAATACAGAGAAGCTGAACAGCTTCGTTTCCTTTTTCCTACTCATATATCCACTAACTCACAGAAACCTGCTGTACATGCTAATTCCTGCGATCCTTTCGTAGTATCTTCTGTTTCATAATCCTGTAATCGAGTCCAGTCGATATTCTCAGGCATCTTTTTCGCCAGCTTCTTATACTCTTCCTCTGTGATATCCTGATACGGAGCCTGTTTGTAAGTATGATCCGAAAAAGGTAAGAAAGAGACTCCTGATAGGTGATTGAAATTATCCCAACACCAATTCCCCACGTTCATCCATTCCTGTTGTTTGACAGACACTGTAACAGACGGTTTATGTTCACACCAATGTTCTGCATATACTTTCCACATTTCTAGTTGTTTGATAGCAGACATGTCCGTTCTGAATACAGCACTTTTATCTGCTTTCATCGGGAAAGAAAATACTGTCGTATGATCAGGATTCATCACATCTGGCTCGTTGGGTACTCCCTTATCTTTCATAAACTCTGTCAGAGGATCTTTGTTATCTCCTCGGACTGTTCGTATGTAATACGGAGCGTGTCTCGCATGGATTCCACTGGCACTGTCTACTAACTGACTGACAGTTCCAGAAGGTTTCACACAAGTGATTGCTGTCGATTGGGGTATCCCTAGTTTCTTAGACCATTCCTTGTTCACAGCGACAGCCTTCTCTCGTAAGAGACGTAATTTATCAGGCAGTTTTCCATTCCATAGATTCAACACGGAACTGTCCATAATTCCTGTGAGAGATACACCAAGTAACCTCTCCTCTTCTGTATTATCCTGCCAGCGTTTACGTAGATATCCAAACCCAGTAAGGGTAGACTGAATCGTTCCTAGAATCGTAGCTAGTTCTACCTTATTCAATAGAGTATCCATAATATCTCCAGAACGACAGACAACCTCTGTAAGATTACAAAACTGATTCGGTCTGAGAATAATCTCGGAGCAGGGGTTCGTACCGAAGTCTATCTCTGCATTTCTCCTACCATTCTTCGCTGCCTGTTGCTGTGCAGAAACTCTATTGAAGATTCCCCTCTCACCAGACTTACTCTCATATAAAGCTAACCACTCTTTCATAAAAGTTCCTACATCTGGTTTTTCTGTGTAGACAACCGAATTATTAGCAAGGGCACGTTCCGGATTAGTATCCCACCATGCTCCCGACTTGGCAACTCGCATTCTATCATCGGATAAGTTCGACAGGGATATCAAAGCGGATCTTCGCACACCTCCTACCACTACTACCTCTCCAGTCTTACAGACAATATCATGGCATTCGATGGAAGACAGCTTTCTTCCTTGTGCATTTTTAAATTTATTCACTGTGAAATCAAACAGGTTTACCAGAGGCTGTGGCCCACTAGCTCTCCCTCCGAAGGTTTTCAATCGTTCTCCTGCAGGTCGTATCTTATTAACATTTATCTTTGGTATTCGACAAGTATACAGAAATGACACTAAATCTCTAAAAGCCCTAGCCCAGCCTTCTTTAGAGTCTGTAACGGCTATAACGTCCTCTGTATGCTCGAAAGGCTTGTCAGGTATAGTAGGTAGCTTACCAACGTACTGCCTCTCTACGGAGAAGCCTACCCCCGTACCGTTCATTAGTATATACAGGATCTCATCGAAGGAACGAGGGCTGTCCACTGGTATATACGAACAGTTATACCCTGCTACGTTCTCTCGTTCTAAGGCTGGACCTGCTGTCATCAAAGCTCTCATAGAGGGCATGACAGAAGTTGTCAGGATAGCTTCCTCTAGTCTGGCTAGAGTCTCCTCATCTAGCTGAACTCCTAGATTTTTATCAACGTGCATACAGATAAAATTGATCAATCTATAGACAGTTTCCGTCCATGTTTCTCTTCTGTTCTCATCCGGCAACCAACGGGAATACCGAGACATGTGAATGAACGATTGATACTCTGTAGGTAAATAATTACTTCTCTCCATATTCTATCTCCAATATTAATTCTAAACAGTGAATAGCTTTTTTTATATCTTCCGAACCGGAACCTTTCTTTCTATTCCTTGTAATATACTTAATTGCATTACCTTCTAAAAACGTCAGGTTATTGCCTGTTATATAATCTACAGGCTGTATCTCCAAGTCCTTATAGTGGTCTCCACCGATCTGCTTGGTACTAGCTCGTTTGGCCTTTTGTTTTATATCTATCTTTTTAAAATCAGATTTTTCTTTCACAGCTTCATTCCAACCATCTTCCATCATTCCCATCTGTTTAATCCTTTTCAAAATCAAGATGAACCACGTTGTCATCTGTATCATTAACTATTCCTCCAGAAAAAACAGGCTTCTTAATTTGTAAATCCTTAAAGACAGACAGCTGTCCTCTCTCTATCAAAATGTCAGGCTCATTATGTACCATATCCATAACGCCACGGAGGATAAGATATCCCACTGTCAGTTCTCTATCTCTAGTCGTGTCATACGCCATGAAGTCTGTCGTCCCGTCATCTTTATCACGCATGATAAACGCCAAGGCATCTTTCGGTAGTAGTTTTTTAAACTCTTTAAACGTCTCTTGATTATTCATCTAACCATTCCTTTGGAATAAATTTTTCACACCATTTAATGTCATATCTGTCACACCATCTTCCATACGTTGTTTTTGATCCTTTATATAATTTATTATTCGCATTTAAAAACAGAAATCGAATGTCAATTTTCGGATGCTGTTTCCTGATTAGCAGATGCTTCCCTCTATCCGAAGCGACAAACTGCCCTTTTACTTCTATATAAAACCCGTAATCCTTCAAGAAAAAATCAGGAGTATACACACACTCTCGTACATAGTCTATAGGATATTTCTCATATTCATACTGGATCTTCTTCCGAACTAGCTGGTTAGCTATTTCCAACTCGAAATTAGAACGGAACCCATGTGCTCTCATACTCATAAAGAACGGATATCTCTCGGAGGGTATAAATCAAACACAGCTCCTGTCTCTTCGACTACTACTTCAAATATCTCAGGAGAGTATTTCTGTAATTTAGTTATTACTTCCTGCCATTCTGCAATGTAAAAACAGACTAGGGCATTCTGATTTAGCTTGTTCTTTAAGTTCTGCAGATCTTCTCGGAATAGGTGTAATTTTGATTCTTGTTGACTGTCATCCCACATACCGCTGTACACCTTACCATATTTATCGTCTAAACTGAGAAAACTATGACAGACCCTGATAGGTATTCGCTTCGTATTAGTTCGTAATTCTCTAATGATATCTTTCCCACCTAGTTTATCTTCTGATTCAGGATAGGAAAAAAACACTTTATCATTCATGTAAATGTCATTCACAGAAATGTCCGTCTGAAAATATAAAGGCACTATAATTCCCTTTTAACAAGTTTACTATACCAGACAGCTCTAGGGAATTTAGCATTAGACGTAACTTTCCTGTGCATAATAATGTCAGGCCAGCAGGTCTTTTTAAAATCGCAAAAACCACAGATGCTAGGCAATAGTCTATTTCCTGTCTTCTTCTCCTTTTTATTCTCGTCTTTATATGTCTCGGCTGTATCTGAGAAACAGCGTTTGAATTTCTCTCCGTTGACCAACGCTTTTAAATTGTTCTTTGCAAGAACCAATGCTTCTTTTCTATCTACATCCTGTATAGTAGGAGCTTCACAGACAACCCACTCACCGCTTGCCTTGTTAATAACAATCCACCCTCCAAATTCTTTGTCAACCGACTCACTGTATAGGAACCCCTGTGCAATATATCCGAAAGCATCATCTTCTTTTATCTTCTTATATCCGCCCATATCTCCAAATTTATGCTCGAAAGCATACGGACTAGCCGACTTGATATCCCACACTTTTCCATCGACTATTAAATCCAACGTGCCAGACACTTTATTGTCACCAAGTTTCAAATCGACTTTCTTCTGTTCGTCCTCTACATTTACTCCTGCAGATTTTAAAATGAGAATAGCAATCGCCTCGACCAGATCCCCGAAGATAAAACGAATGATAGAATTATACTCTACAGTCTTTTCTTTACCATCTCGTTCCATCTTCTGCTGACAGAGAGGACGACCAAGAGAAGACATTCGTGGTCTCCACTGCTCTTCCTTACTGGCAAACTGTCGGATGATAGAGTTCTCACAGGATTGTTTGAACTCTTCGAGTAAAACAGGATCTAGATCAACCCCCTTTTTTGAGACTTGATCTAGGAATCCTTGTACTCTATGGAGTATACTGTTATTCATTTACTACTGTATTAAATTCAACCTTCTCCGATTGAGCTTCGTTATGTTTCTTCATAATGTTCTCATTGTAACCTTTTACAGTTTCCATGAATTGATGCATAAGAGCATCATCTGCTTCAGACCAATCGACCTGTCCACGAGGCGTTAACTCAGCATGGAAGTAGGTGTTCCCACCCTTTTTCTTCCGCACAGAAGACAGCCCGACAACAGTCAACCACATAGGTTGTTTCTGTTTGTGCAGGCTCTTCAGACAGTCGCCAACCGGCACGAAGTTCGCTCCCTTCGCATACCACACGCATGGTACGTCTTTCACCTCTGCCTTCTTACCGTCTTTTGTCTTGGCGTTGGTAAAAGAAACAGTCCCGTATAGGTTTTGGCTACAGCGAACACTTTTCTGTAGAACCCACTCAGGGCTGTCTTTCGGTAGACCCTCTAATTGAGAAGGCTCTAGCCGTCCACACTTTATTCCACCTTCCGTATCGTAAAACTCACTGTTGAAAGATGGAGCCTGTACAGTCTGACTAGAAAATACTCCTTCCTCATTGTTCCACAGTGAATAAGAATACGTCCTCATAAAAGGACGGAAGTCTGCTTTCTCACCGTAGGTAATACCTTCATCAGAAAACAAACTGAACCAACCTCTCGGAAGAGAAGTTCCTTCGTCATCTTCTGCTGAATGATTAATTGACAGACGAGCCAACCCTTTACTAGTAGTCGGCATGTCTGAAGCCTGTCCTGTAAGTTTCATCATGTCTTCTACAGAAACAGAGGAAATCTTATCAGGCAAGGCTGTATTCATCAACGCAACTTCGGTCATGTAGTAAATACTCCTTTCATATCTAACCAATTTTTACCGATTTTTAATTCGATTCCTACAGGCATATTGTAGTCTATGTCGTATCTCCTGCTACATTCAGCTTTCAAAGACAGCATTGCTGTTTTCATCAGTTCTATTGCCTTTTCTTTCTCTACAGGATAAACATCAACCACTATGGAATCATGTACTGTATTGCATATTATACTGTGCATACTGTTATCTGTCAACAACTTTTTTAATTTAATTAGAGCCATCGGCAGAAGATCAGCAGTAGCAAAGCCTTGTACAGGATAATTTTTAATCGCTGTAGAGTTAGTAACTCCACCGCTTCGTAGCCTGTATACATCTTGAAAATTATAATATCTACCAGAAGGAAGTGTCACCCTCTTATGTGTAACTGCTTCGTTTAGCAAATTATCATGCCATCTGGCGATACCCTTGTACTTCTGCTTGAACGCACTGTAGTATTCCACCTGCTTCTTCGTCCCTAATAAACCCCCGTATAAAGGTTTAAAAGTGTCCGCTTTCGCTTCCTGTCGGGAAACTCCTAAAACAGATGCTGTAAAAGAGTGTACATCAACGTCATTTTTAACATCTTCGTACACCCTATCATCCTTCGCTAGAAAACCTGCAACACGAAATTCTAGCTGTGAATAATCTCCTTCGAGTATAAACCCATCGTCCCACCTGCTCACTACTACTTTCCGTACAGGAAAAGTACCACCTCTTGGCATATTTTGGAAATTTGGATTCCTAGAGGACAGCCTTCCTGTAGAGGTTACACATTGCATGAACTGCGGATGGATTCTTCGTTTCTTATCTAATCCTTTTTCAATCCCTTCGATGAAGGTTTTTAAATAGGTTTTAATCGCATTGTATCTAGCGTAAGATTCAACAAACTTCTTCTGTTCAGGAGTTGCTGTCCTGATTAGTTTATCAATCATATGCTTATCCGTTTTAAATCCGTGAATAGTCAAATCTTCTGTACTTCCAATCGGCATACGAAACCCTGCGAAGTCCCTTGTTTTCAAATAAACTACACCTTTTCCTGTGCAGGACTTACAGATCCTTCTTTGCTTGCCTACTGTCCCGTCTTTCTTCAAAGCGAAAAAATGTCCTAGCCCATTACAGCTGTCGCATCGATTCACCCTCGTTTTGAACAGCAACCGTGTCTGTCTTGCAACGTGACTGCTCAGGACAGCAACGGACATCTTCTTCGCTCTCTTTTTCCTCCGAGCATTCCCTCTATCCTCATATCCTAAATTAAAAGTAGAAGCCCATAATTTCTTATCGATAACTTCTCTGGAGAAGATAACCTTTGATCGGTCTTCCGGACTGTCAAGATTAATAACCGTATCGCCCATAACTCGCTTTACTTCTTCTTCTAAGTAATCCTGTAACTGACGTAACTCTTTTGTATACGTAGCTTTTATAACTGTCAGGTTTTTTAAACTTACCTGTATACCATTATTTTCTACGTCACACAGCACATCACATAATTCATTGGATAATCTTTCTGTATTGTATAGAATTTCCGGCATGTTACTCTTCTGTGCTAAGTACAATTCCTTTGTTGCCTGCACATCTGCCTCTCCATATTCCTGTACGATATCCCAAGGGATCTCTTCAAAGGAAATTTTATCCAACATATACTGATCTATCAAGTCTGATTTCTTCTGTGCGACTGCATACCTCTCACAGCAATTCTTCAGGGAGAGAGGAACTTTGCTACCACCATTGATCAGATACTCTCCAATCATCGTATCATAGATATCTTTGCTGTATACAAAGTTACAAGCACGTAACCATTTCAGGTCGAACTTTAAATTATGTCCTACTAACAGGTCTGTCTTATCCAATACGTCCTGCAGAATCTTATGAGCGTTCTCTGTCGGCTGTCTATCTTTATGGTAGAAGCACAGATAATTCTTTTCTCCCTCGCAGTCATACCCCACCGATACTAAAAGGTTTCCTGTGTAGGGTTCCGCATCTGTTTTCTTATCCACATCTACTTTGTATGATGTTTCTATATCTAATACAGTAGTTATCATGGTAAGTACCTCGCTCTTTGTATGTCAATCCTACACGTAACCAATCCGTGCCACCCTGTCAATTTATTTTTAGAAACGCACAGATGTCGAATGTAATCTTCTTCATCTCCAAAATTCTTTCCAATACCAATGATAATATCTGCTTCTGATGCTTTTCCAGTTCTGGAATTTTCTAACATACCAAAATCTATTTCCTGTCTGTTATGTGCTTCATAACTCGCCTGAGAGACAGCCCATACCATACAGTCTCTTCTCTTGGCTATTGCCCGTGAACTTTCATAGATAGCACGAAGTCTCTCATCTGTTCTTGCGAAGGAATTATGAATGTTCACTTTATCCAACTGATCTACAAATACAATGTCCGGTTTGTTCACTTCGATGAACTTATCAATCTCCCGAATAGAAATTTCTCTCCCCTCTAACAGGAACAAATTCGGTCTTATCTCCTCTTTATACACTTCATCTGAACTATCAACAGTATCACGTAACTCATTGACTGTTTTGTTTAAATAGGAACAAAAGATTCTACCTTTTACCATACGGCCCGGTTCTTCATTGGCAAAGTAGGCAACCTTAAACCCCTGCCGAATATACTCAGATACTAAATACGTGCAGAACGTGGTCTTTCCTGTTTCTGGTCTGGCGAATATAATTCCTAAATTCCCTCGTCCTACCCCGTTGATTCTATCTTTCAACGGAGCTAGTTCAAATTCAAAATCAAACCCCTTATCACACGCATCTAAATAATCAGAAATATTATCCTCTACACGAACAAAGTTGCTGTCGTCTTCTGGCTGTTTGTTAATCAGGTTATCAACCAACACTTGCAACCCCTCATAATCTCCCTCTTGACCGAGCCAGATATCCGTTGCCTTACTGCCAATCAACTGTGCTTGATTCCTCCTCCAGAAATTTTCAATCAGATCGTGCATAATCACCGGATTATCATTCGTATACTCTCGCAGGTCTTTTATCACTCCTTCGATAGCATCACGAGAAGAATCCGGCATCGAAGGAAATCTGTCCCTGTGCAACTGAATTAGAATATCTACTGTTAAGTCGCTGTTATATTTATTATGAGCAAATTCAATAGTATCGAAAATAGTACCCACCCCATTGGCAAACATCTCCTTCCCGATTATGTCAGAAGATTTCCTGTAGAAAGCACTGTTCAAACACTGTGCTAAAATTTGTTTTTCAAGTGTCACGCTAGTTGCCTTTCTTTCGATGCTCCTTTGACATTGAAATTAGCAGATAGAGTTCTGCGTTCTCCTTCCCCAAAGAATGGTGTTACCAGATGATACAACCAATGAGGAAATATCAGCATCTTGCCTTCCTCTGGAAATATATACTCTGAAGTAGGATATTTTAAATCTAACATGTCCCTACGAGAATTAACCCCCCAAATTATCTGTGTAAATCCATCGACATCACCCGATGCATTGTTATGATCTAAAGTCAGATATGGATCTGTTGTAGTTTTCTTTTCTTTGATACAATCTGGAACTTTTAAATAGAGTATAGAGGATAATCCAATAGGGGTCGTATCTGTTTCTACCCCGTGATCATGCAGTAAGTTATAATCTCCAGAGAAACTATGCACTGTCCAACATTCATAGGCCCTAGCAAGTAGCTGTCTTTTATATCCATCTTGTAATAATTTATTAGCACAGTTTTCAATGACTGTTTTAAACTTCTTGCCGAACTTGCTAGTAAGAGGAAAGTCCAACTGAGCAGATTTCTTATCCTGTCGTATCTGTCCTACAAGCAAAGAAGCATAATCCTTATTGGCAGGAATAGTCACTTTGTCTATATGGTCATTTATTTCCTTGATAAAACTAGAAGGAAGGTAAATGTATGCCATTGTAAATGCCGGAAGGGTATTTAATTCTAATCGTATTTTGTCAGTCAATGTAAAGCTCCCATAAATCGTTCTTGTATTTTATCAGTAGACCACGTTTTAATATCTCTCTCGATGAATAAAATCTGTACAGACATATGCATCGCTAATTCTTTTGCTATCTTCAAAGATTTCTGTGACGCATCTTTATCCAACGCAATCATTGCTGTCTTGAAATGTTTCACATGTGGTATATACTCCTGTATGAGATTGGTTCCCATCAAGGCAACTCCTGTTACATTCGCTTGTGTTACTGCACAGGCTGATGCACAATCCTCTACGATCACACATTCTTTAGAAGTATTTCTTGTTATAAAAGGAACTCGTGCTGAGGAGTATCGTTTCCATTTAGGCTTCTTATCTGATAATGTCCTGCCGACAGCATCGACAAGAGTTAGTTTATCATACACACAGAATACTACTCGGTTCTCTTTCACATCGTATTGAATATTTGCATATTTGTTTGTATAGGCATGTTCCACATTATTATTGCGTATATAGTCTAATGCTTTTGGCCTCCTTGCTACGGGCACCCAACAACTTGTCTCTACACTAAAATCTACTCGTTGCTGTTTTTGTTTTTTGTCAAATGAGCTATGCCCTTTTCTAATACGTCCACTGATATTGCAATTAGCATAAAAACAGTTATACAGATAAAAATTATCAGTGTGGGTAACAGAAAAGCTGTTAGTGTGACCGCATACAGGACAATTACTACGGCTAGTGACACCTTCTGGAACAACCATCGAATCGATGTGTAAATCAACGTCAATCCCCTTCATCTTCGTCTTCTTCTCCGTCTGTTATGTCCATTAGAAGGATAGGTGTCTTCTCACCTAGCCAACCCCCATGTATGTTATAATAAAAATAATCCATCGCTTCTTCCAACGTCATATTATCTCGCTTCATTAAGATATCAATAATACCGCTTTGAGAATAGACTAGAACTCTCGGCTGTCCACAGCGTTCTCCAATACCAATGATAGCATCTTCCAAACTGTCATACCGCAGTAAACCGTTTCGTAATGGTGTTTTTCTAGTCATCGTCAAACTTCGCTTCGCTTATTCCTATTACTAAAAATGCAAGAGACTCCGTGTCATCTTCTATTCTTTTCCCTGCTATCTTCCATATTTCATCCGCATCAGGATCTTCAGGGTAGAGACGTATGTGAAATCCCTTCTCTCGTGTTTCCCACCCTTCCTTCTTCAGAAGATGTATCTGTTCCTCTGTCAGTTTAAATCCTTTACTACTCATTGGTTTCAAGCTCCCTACGTTCTGCATTAGCAAGTGGAATGTGAAAGAATGGTTCTCGTAAGTGTGGTGCATTTGTCCATCGGGAGTTTTGAATTGTTCCTACAGGAGAATTGTCAACCGTATCCGCTCCGATGAACCACCCTTGTTTGCAGGATCTGTTCAGCACTACAAAAGTAAAAGTAGTTTCTATCAACCCTAAAATGTCATCTGTTGTTATCTTCTTCCATCTGTCAATCAGTCTTCTCTTCCGTTCTGGTATCCGAATTTCTTCCCACGAGGTATTCCAATTGTCACCCCATTGATTTTTAATTTCTACCTCGAACAGATGCACTGTCTCGTCCTTTACCGTTTTAATATCAAATCCATAATCTTCTACAGCCTGATGAATCACATAGCCATTCCCTACAAGATATTCTATCAGAGCATCTTTTGCTCTCTTGTCATTTCTTGTATAGGAATCCTTATCGAATCTTCTATTGTTATGTCGCATCATCATTCTTGTTTCTTATACAGTCAGGAGCTAACCCTAATTTACTCAATACTTTCTCTACATCATAAACCGCTTCGTTGTATATCTCTTCTCCAAGTTCTGTAAAATATAATGTTCCTGTATCTCTATCTACCTTGTGTAATTCTTCATGGGTATATTTCTCCTGTGTTTCCAATACAGAAACTATTAACATAGCCAATTCATCTACCAAATCAGGGTAATTAAATTTATTTACTAACATTTTAGCCATTAATTTTCTTCTCCTTAATTAAATGTTTTGGAGTAACTATCTAAACCACCTAGAAGGCACTTCTATAAGGCATTTATTTCTGAATCGATTAACTAATCACACGATTAATCAATCAGTCTTTTAAAGATAACATTGAGTACTGCTACTTATCTTAGGCAGACTTTAGTTACTCCACGGAGGAGTATAGGGATAAGAAAATAGATAGGTCAAATAAAAAAGAGACTGTATAGTATCTTATATTCTTGCGTTATGTTTTTTTATGGTTTATAAAGGAATCTTACTTCTCCCCTTGGTAGGGTAGTTTTTATATTTTCTACCCTACCCTTCTTACAAAAAGACTGGAGGTTAAGTATGATAGGCGATAGAGAAGAATTATTAAAAGTATTACGATTTAGATATCAATCTGAATTAAAAGTTGCACAGGCTAACTTAGCTATTATGTTTAACAAACCTACAAGTATACCCGAACATTCCGATTGGATGGCAGAAGTAGATAAATGGGTTACACAAATAGCAGATGTGACGGATAAAGTTGCTGTTATCGATGCAGAATTAACAGGTATGGATGTAGATCAGAAAGAGCTAGATTTTTAACTTATGAACACGAAAGACGATATTCCTGAAAGTAGTAACGGCATAACTCCGAACTATGTCCGTGTAGGCAACACATTGTATCATCCTACCTACACACCGAAGACTGGGGTAACTTGGTATTTGAAATGGTTTGGAACTGTCATTACTATTACAGGTTTGACCTGTCGTTCTATGGACATTTTTGTCCCTTACGACTTATTACTTTCATTAACGGGTACCATCAGTTGGCTGTTTGTTGGTATCCTCTGGAACGACAGGTCGCTTATCGTATTGAACACGGTATGCTCTACTATTCTACTAAGTGGAGTTATCCGAGCTTTAACTTGGGGAGAGATAGGAATATGATGGACACGATATATTATATAGCCTCTATATTAGTTTGTTTTCATGGAGAGTGTATGAACTTCGACAGCAAACCCTACGCTAAAAACATAGGAATTGTCAGTTGCACAGAGAGACTAGAACATACGTTTAGAACACAGGTTGGGCCTTACTACGATACGAAGATCGACTTCGCCAAAGATAGACCAGAAGATATTAAAATTATTCAGGCAAGCTGTGATCGATATCAACAGGAGCAGATTATTCAATGATTGCTACTTTCCTCTTGGTTGTCTATCTAGGCAATGCGAAAGTGTCCGCCAATACATATTTCTACAGTATTGACCGTTGTCAGTATTTCGCTAAGAGAATTAGTAAACAAGCACCTGTCCCACCGAGAAGACAGAAATATGTTGCTGTCTGTGAGATTAAACATGTAGACCCGAAAACCGTGAGGATTTATAAATGAACGAAGATACTACAGAAGTTGCTCTTTTAAAAAAGAACGTGCAGGAATTACAGGAACAATTATCAAAAGCAAATGTCAGAATTAAGATCCTTCGAGATGAAATTTTTTCCATGAGAAAGAAAACGAGGAGAGAGAGGAAAATGTCATTCAATGATATTAAACCTGAAAGTGCATTCGGTCATAGGGTAGTGTCAGAGAATCCTGACGCTCCACATTTACAAGAGGAAAAAGAAGATGAGTAAGACACTTGGAGATTTTTTCAGTGAGGAAACTAAGTTATTAAAAGAACAATATGGTTTAGCAACAACAACAGCAAAGGAGAAGAAAGTGGTTAAGGTAGACAGCAAAAAGAAGAAGTTGGCTATTTCAGATGAGACCCTGTATCTAGTCAATCGAGTAAAAGATGTTCTGTATAGTCTAAATGAACATGGGGTAGAGAGCCTCACCTACTTTGAGGTAGGAGCATTGAGAGAAGCCAATCAAAAAGTTGTCAAGCTATTCGACTTGAAATATCAAAAGCATCTCTGTAAAGGACAGGGTGATGCGAAGATGCCTGCCTACTACGCAGATATGGTTCGTGCAGATGATGAGAAAGCCCATGATTGATAGAGATTACTTTCAAAAGTGGATAGAACCAAAAATTGTCAACCGAATATTTGTCGCTAGATTTGTCAAGAAAGACGGCACGGAACGACTGATCAATTGTCGTCTTGGTGTCCACAAATATTTGTCAGGTGGAAAAAGTGTCAACAATCCCGATAAGCATCTGACAGTGTATGACATGCACAAGAAGGGCTACCGCAATATAACCTTCGATACCTTAACAGAAATAAAATGTGGAAAGCTCCACTTCGTAAAGGGAGTAATGCTTACGAAAGAAGCTGTATAGAATAAAGTGGAAGGGTGGCAAGAGGGCTTGTATAATGTATTTTATACAGGCTCTTTTTTTATTGATCGGTAATTTATAAGTTCCTATAGTGTTTGTAAAAAAGGGGATTGAAGATGAGTGACTACCAAACTATCACAGTAGAAAACATGCATGAATTACACAGTGATTATAAACTAGGTATGGACATTGCCTGTCTAGCATCTAGGTATAATTTAACCTGTATAGAAGTTGAATATTTATTAGGGATCAGGGAGACTGAAGATGAATAGATATGTTATAACAACAGAAGCAACAGTTATATATGAATATAATATTAATGCTAAAAATAAAGAAGAAGCTGAAGAGAAATTTCAAGTAAATGATTATCTTTATTGTGATGTAAATGAAACACTAGAAGAAAATGTATTAACATCAGAATTAAGTGAAAGAGATGTAGAACCACATCAAGAGGAGAATGAAGATGAGTTATAAAATAAAAATTATATTAGAATGTGAAGAAAAACCTACACCAAAAGATATTATTGATTACATCAACGAACTTGGCGAAGACTTAGATTATGAAATAGAGGAGAAAGAATAGATGAATAACTATAGTATAATAACCTATGCAACAGTAACTACTGAATATATAGTGAAGGCAAAGAATGAAAAAGAAGCAGAAGAAAAATTTTATGGTGGTGAATATATAGATTCAAATATATTAGATTACCATGATGAAACAGTAGATAACATAGCGGTAGATGAGGAGAATGTAAAAGAGGAGAATGAAGATGAGTAATGAACTTATAAAATTTAAAAATAAAGACTTTAATATTGATGATGAAAAAACGTCTAAAAATTTGAATCGTATACAAGCTCAAGAGATTATAAAATTAAATATTTTATTAGAAGATTATAAACAATTATTAGATTTTAGAATGTGGCAAATAAAAAACTATAAATCTGTCTTATCCAAAAATAAAATTAAAGATATAAAGATACTACCACCATGCGATTAAAAGATATAAGAGGAAAATGAAGATGAGTAAAGAGTTTATAGTAACACCAGAAGATATGGAAAGTTGGATAGGTAGAGATACAAATAACCAATTTCCATACGAGTTTGTAATGGAAATTTTATGTGACCTAGCTAATGGAGATTACGAACAAGAAACTTTTAGAGATGATGTCTTAAATATAAGAGGTAATGATGAGTAGAAGAATAAAATTTAATGACAGCTTCAACGGAGAGAATATTGTCAACGAGACGAAAGAAATAAATTGGGAAGCAGAAGAAGTTTTGTCAGTAAAGAAATTTGTCAACAAGGAGAAGAAAATTGTCAACGGATAACAGCAGAATTGTCGCTTCCAGTAACGCTACGGACTTTGGAGATGTAACTAAGAATTTGTCAGCTAGGAATTTGTCAACTGGAAATTTGTCAACTGGAAATTTGTCAACGGATTTGTCATCTTTTACACAGCAATATATTTGTATACACTGTAAAAAGAATAAGGCGATAGTGTGGGAACTAAAAAAATGGCTGTGTGTTAGCTGTTGGAATTTACTGTTTCGTAATAAAAAAATATAAAATAGTCTATATAGTAATTTTTTATCTGGTTTTTTATTTATTAATCTGTATACAATAGGAAATAAAACGGGGGAAAAGATGAGCAATCATGAAAACGAAATTAAGGAAGAATTAGGCTATACAGAATTAATAAATAGTTATATTAAATTAGGCTATCCAATTGAAGAAGCAATCGAAAAAGTAAATTTGTTTATACAGAATAACCCAGATTGGAATATTACTAATGATTAGAACAGTGAAGAACAGCCGAGCAGATAAGACGGAAGGTTTAGCGATAACATACCGAGCAGGGAAGGAAAGCAGGTTCGGGACTTGTCCAACCAATTGCGGTTTAAATCCGAATAAGAAAGCCTCTACAGAAAAAATTGATATTGATTATTTGAAAGCGGTATTAGATGCCGTCCCTAAGTTCGGTTCTAGTTTTACCTATACACACTTTAATCTGGATGATATAGATTCTGAACTATTAGAGCAGATAAAGACGGATAAAAAGAAAACGGTTTTTAATATTAGCGTGGACAGTATAGAAGATGCAGTTGAAACATTTAAAAAAGGCTATGATGTTGCTGTTACTTTACCCTATACAGACAAACCGAAAAAATCATTTAAAAAAGATGGTATTAATTTTGTCCGCTGTATTAATGAATATGATAAGAGATATAACTGTTTAAATTGTCAATGGTGCAATACGAAAAAAAGAAAATTTGTCGTTGTGTTCCATGCTCATGGCTGTAAGAAAAAAGAATTTTTATGCTATGCAGACAATTATCATACTAGAATGGTTTGGGAAGGAACACGGAATTTGTCAGCAGGAAAAGCAAATAATACTATACAAGATAAAAAGACAGACGGGGAGATATTAAAAGAGTTTACAAAAGAATTATATTTTAAAAAGATCCGGCATCATATAGCAGGAGATATTGGAAAAGATTAAAAATAAATAAATAAATTACTTGTATAGAAAAGAATCATTCTATATAGTGTTGTTTTTAATCTTTAAATAGGAGAAGTATTATCATGAGTAATATTACACAAAATAGACATTATGAAGAAACTCATATAAATGACGTGATAGGAGTTATTAAACCGGAGACATACAAACATAAAAATATTGACGATCTATCCATGTTTGATTTTAAAGTGGATAGAAGGCCTTTATTTATAGAAGCGGAAGGCGGTTTAATGAAAAAATTAGACCGGAAGTTTGCTGTAGTTCGTTCCGACACTGACGAGGTGCTTGGAGTGCATGGCAAAACATATAAAATTGTTCCGCATATTGATATGTATTTAAAACATGCGGAAGCAGTAAAAAAGAGTTCAGCCTACACTCCTAACATCGAGATAATAGATCAACTATGGGATAATGGCGGGAAAGCAAGGCGAACAATACACTTTCTTGACCATCAAAAATCCATAAAAGACGGTCAGGACTTGGTCAACATGAGAAGTGATACTTTCAACAGTTTAGACGGTTCTTTTTCTTTCCAAGTGTTCTCTGGTATGTTCCGTAGTTTATGTTTAAATACGCTAGTATTCGGGGGTGAAAAGTTTTACCACTCTAAACAAAAACATACTACAAATATCAATATAAGTTCTGCTGTTGCCAAGATAGCTAACTCCTTAACCATGTATACCAACAACGTGGAAAAGTTGATGTTATGGAAGAATAAGAAAGTAAATGATGAAGCTGTTGCGTTGCTGTTTGCCAATACCATCACAAAAAAGAAAAGTGAATCTTTTACAAACATAAAAACAGCATTGCAGAAAGAAGGTGCAGAAATTAATCAATTGATCAACATTAAATTAAACGATTATTTAATGCATCGATTTCAGCAGGAGAAAGAAAGTTTAGGCAATACTTTGTATGCTGTTTATAATGCTGTAACTCATTGGTCAACGCATACTAATGAAACTTTTGAACGGCAGAATAAAAAAGGTGAATTTGTAGAGGCATCAACATCGAGAGCAAATTCCAATGTTGCTAACGTGCAGATAGCAAGAGAACAGAAGGTGCGGGAAGTATTAGACAGTGAACAGTGGAAAGAATTGGAGTTGGTGGCATGATGACACGAGGTGAAAAAATATTCTTCGGTGCGTTGTATCTCTTGACGGCTTCCGCCTTGTGCTTGGTTGGTTATACTGTTTTTGGAGTGCATACTATCACCGGAATAATATTAGTAGCATTACCGGCTTGTTTGATTGTTTGGTATGTTGGAGTGATAATATATATAGAATTAGACGAGCAAAAATATAAGTTAACACATAAAAAAAGAAAGAATTGGAAGGAGCTTACAAAATGAAAGAATCTTTTATTAAATCTGTAGATGATGCCTTTAGAAAAGAGTTTTCATATGATCAATTGGTTAATCCTAGCAATATTGAGCAGGTTATTGAAAATAAAATATTTGTAGTTGATTGGGAACAAATAAATTTAGAAAGATACAGCTTGGGTTCGTTCCTGTATTTTGTTAACAACCAATTATTATCTGATAAATTTACAGCTTTCACCGATTATGAAAAGGCAAGGCGATTGTTGATTAAACTAGAGGGTGAGTTGTAGCGTGTTAGACTTTATTGTTGCATTGCAGAAAATAGTATTTATAATAGTATGCATTGCTGTATTGCTGTTAATCCTTGCATGATATAAGGCCATTAAACGGTAAACAGCAGTAGAAGAAACCAACTCCCTCACAAGCTCCCGTTGACTAATAATCAGCGGGAGTTCTTCGTTGTGTAGTATTTGATAGTTAATTGTATAACTTGTTGATATCTCTTACTTGTATGTTGGTTATATGACACGCTCCCTTGCTTGCTCCCGTCTAATTTCCAAGTATTAAACCAGCTATTGAAAAAATTTGTCATACTCTAGTTAACATGCAGGCACGTAAGGCTGTATACATGATAGTATGTAGTCAATTAAACAATTAATAGTAGAAAATAGCCCGTTTTAAATTCTCTAAGAGAAATATTCCACCCCCCCACGCATGCACCACGGGGGTCCCCCCACGTTTACGTATGCAATGACGGTAATAAATTTCTATTTTTCGAGATTTAAACCAGTTGCTGTCCTTAGGTAAACCCTTGCTGTCTACTAGTACCAACCACGGGGGGGATATATATTAAACCCCCCAAGCTCATACCTTTTATTATACAGCATAATATGCAAGTTGTCAAGTACTATTTTATATTTTTTTTATTTTTCTCTTGACAAGTCCTGTATATGCTGTATAATATAATAGATAAGACACAGGAAGTAAGTTCATATCTCGACAGGTACTTATTAATATTGACATAGGGGGACAGCAACTATTCCTGTTCGATTTTTTTAAAAAATGAAAGGACACGAATCCGATGTGGAACACACCGAAGATCACAGAAATATCCGTAGGTTTAGAAATTAACTGTTATGCATGTGCAGAAGTATAGTGCAGGAAAAACTAATCGTAGCTATCATCCTTCTAATCGGAGTGACAGCAGCGGTACATACTGCAGTCCGTCTTTTAGAAATAGGTAATGGGTAACAATGCAGAACGCAGGAATACTGGCGGAGAAGAAACGGGTTCTGACCGACAAACAGAAATCATTCCTTGGGGAGTTATTCAACTGTGAGGGAAATATTGGAAAGGCTATGGAAAAAGCTGGGTATAAACCCAGTTCCAGACAGCACGTTTTAAGTTCCCTGAAAGATGAAATTATCGAAGCGTCTAAAACCGAACTGGCAGCCCACGCTGCACAGGCGGTAAATAGAGTAGTCGAAGGGATGAATGACATAGGGGAACACCCACGGGCAGAACTCCGCTTGAAGGCTGCTCAGACTTTACTAGACAGGGTAGGTCTAGGCAAACAGGAAAAAATAGACATCGAGGGGAAGATGCTCCACGGTGTTGTTTTGATGCCCGCCAAGAAAGATATGCCAGTTGTTGATATCAGGGAGGATTGATCGTGACTGATAATACAGAAGATAATACAGGTTATTTTACAGAAAGAACAGGTAACCCGTCTGTGGCAGCTCCTGCAAGAACTACCAGAGAAATAGCTCTGCACCGCAAGATAGCCAAGGCTTTTCGACAAGGGGAAGATGTAGATAAAAAGTTTACAAAAGCTGAGATGAGAAATTATTATGACTATCTTGGTGAAATTGCAAGAGGAAGACAGCTTAGTCCCGGTGATGTTCTAGGACCTATACAGAATAAGGACATACAAAATAAACACGGTGGAAAAATAAAGAAGACACCTGCTAACAGATATGCACGAGGGGGAAAGGCATATACTTACGGTGGTGGTTTTAGAAAGACAAAATGAATAAAGTAATCAAGGAGAAGTTACATTTATGGTGGACCCAATCACAGCTCTTGCCACCGCTACGGCAGCTTTTAATGTTATCAAGAAAGGTTTCTCAATGGGTCGTGATATCGAAAGCATGTACGGTGATATGGGTAGATGGATGGGTGCTGTCTCCGATATCGGACAAGCTGAAAAGATGTCGAAGAACCCTCCACTCTTTAAGAAAATCTTTACAGGATCTTCAGTGGAGGAAGAAGCCTTAAACGCATTCGCTGCGAGAAAAAAAGCGAAGGCGATGGAAGATGAACTGAGAAGTTTTGTAAATCTTACCTACGGACCGACAGCATGGGATGAACTCTTACGGTTACAGTCGAAGATTCGTAAGGAACGGAAGGAGATGATTTACAAGCAGCAGGAACGGAAGGAACAGATAATCGAATGGATTGTTATTACGATTGCTGTTATTTTCGGAACGATAATAGTCGGATGGGTAGCAATGATGTTGGTTAGCAAGGCGAATGCAGAAGGAAGAACCTACGTAGGAGACCTCCCAAGAGAACCGAAGTATACTAACTGTAGGCTTATCGATCAGAAACCGATGTATAATAAAAGAAAGACAGTAGTAACAGATATTCAATGTAAGTATAAATATCCAAATGTAGAAGAGTATATGTATGTGACAGTTGGGGATCGATATCGATGTCCTAGTAACTTAGAATGTAAATTAACGGAGTGAAATTATGACAGAAGAACCTAAGAGTAAAGTTACAGAAAAAGGACATAAGGTAATAGAACAAGCTAAAAAGGAAGCAAAAAAAGTACCTATAAGTATTACTGCCGAAGAAATACGTAAGCGGTTCGGACCAATGTTTGCAGCAAATCCGGGATTTAGAGAAGCTTTTATGACGGAGTTTATTGCCAGAAAAGAACGAGCATTGGCAATAGAAAAAGCACGACAAGAAAGGAAAGCACAGCAAACTGCAGGTACGTATGCAGGAAGTGGTCGAGCTGTTACTGGTAAGGATACAGCAAAAATTAGGCACTCGATTGCAGATAGTCCACCAAGAAGTAGAATGCTACGGAAAAAAGGCGGAAAAATAAACAGATATGCACGAGGTGGAAAAGCCTACGCAAATGGCCCTCGGTCTGCAAAAGCGTAAAAATAACTAATGACCTACTCTGAAAAAATGGCACAGTTTCTTCTAGTAGGAGCTAAGACCTTCGCCAACACTCCCGAAGGACAGCAACTGCTAAAAGAGTTAGGTTTAGAAAAGTTTTTAATCATCAACTGTAGGGAATAAAATTATGGGTAGCGATGCCAGAGGAATAAAAACAAATTCATCTAAAAAGAAAAATGATGATAAGAAAAAGCGAGCAATAGATGCAGCGGTCAATCCACCTGCTGATAATAAAAAGAACGAGAAAATGACAGCAGCACAAGCTATGTCAAGATTATCTCGTATTATGGGAGGTAGAACGAAAACAAAGTATGCAAGTCTGGAGTTGTTTCTGAAAGCAGCACGAGAAAAAGCAAAAGATAGTAGAACTATTTCTGACAAAGACGTTACACCCAAGCTTAAAAATCCTGTAAGAGGTTATAAAAGAGGCAAAAAAGTAAAAGGTAAGAAATAGTTTGAAAAGAACAACTTCCACCATTCCCTTCGGGTATGAACTGTCAGAAGACGGCAGGGAATATATTCCTGTAGAGAAGGAATTAGAACTTCTGGAAAAGTCCTTCGATTACGTGAGGAACTGCGGAGCAGCAAAGGCAGCACGATGGCTGTCCACAGCATCGGGCAGAAGGATATCCAATCCCGGCCTGACGAAACGAATGAAAAAAGGTGTATATTTACATGAATCTCGTAACGATTACTGAATCTGCAAATCAACATCTCTCCGAGATAGTGGCGAAAAATAATGCACAAGGGGTGTTGTTAGGAGTACGAGGAGGAGGCTGTGCAGGGTTCAGTTACGAATGGGAATTATTAGAAGAGATACCAGACACATTCAATCCGGAAGATAAGCTCAGTTTACACAAGGGTAAGTTATGTGTCCAGCCAGAAGCTGTTATGTTTGTGTTGAATACGATAGTAGACTTGGTGGATGACATAGCAGGTAGATATTTAAAGATAGTAAACCCCAACGCAACCAGTCAATGTGGCTGTGGAGAAAGTTTTTCAGTTTGACAGAAGAAATAGAGAAAAAAAGAGGTAGACCTCCCAAGAAAGAGGGAGAAGCGAAGGCAACGTATAACTGGTCTATGCGAATGAGAGCGAAGCTGGCTACGCAGAAGCATCTCTCTCAGAAGAGAAAAAACGCAGAGAAACTGACGAATAAGGCGAAGAAGGCCAGACAGACAGCGAAGGCTGCCGAAGAAGCAGCGAAGAAGATAGATAATGCTTTGAAGGGTAATCAAAAATCTGTATCCGTAGTGACAGATCAAGATTTGAAGAAGGTACCCAAAGCTCTACGAGAGCATATACAGCAACATGATGTGGTCTTCCAGCCGAATGGGGGTCCACAGACTACGTTTTTGGAGTCACCGGAGAGAGATGTACTGTACGGTGGGGCAGCTGGAGGGGGAAAATCATACGCATTACTGGCAGATGTCCTGCGAGATGCGTCAAATGCTAATCACAGAGGGCTTCTATTGAGAAGAACCTTAGCAGAACTGACAGAGTTAATAGACAAAAGTAAGCAGCTCTACCCGAAAGCATTTCCGGGAGCTGTGTTCAAGGAGGCGAAGTCTACGTGGGAGTTCCCATCAGGGGCTAGAATATGGTTTTCTTACGTAGATGATGATAGAGACGTTACCAGATATCAGGGACAAGCATTCAATTGGATAGGAATAGATGAAATTACACAATACCCAACCCCATACGTGTGGAACTATCTTCGTTCTAGGCTTAGAACTACCGATCCGAGTTTGCAAATGTACATGCGATGCACAGCAAACCCCGGTGGAACCGGTGGTTGGTGGGTTAAAAAGATGTATATAGATCCAAATCCACCGGATGAAGCGTTTTGGGCTAGGGATTTTGATACTGGGAAGATATTGAAGTATCCTGTAGGGCATTCTAAAGCAGAAGAGCCTTTATTCTTACGGAAATTCATCCCTGCAAGGCTGACAGACAATCCTTACCTGTTCGATGACGGTCAATACGAGGCGATGTTGATGTCCCTGCCGGAAATAGAACGAAAAAGGCTGTTAGACGGGGATTGGGACGTAGCAGATGGTTCGGCATTCACTGAGTTCAGCCGTTCTACCCATGTGGTAGAGCCATTTGATGTTCCGGATGGCTGGACAAGGATACGATCTGGAGATTATGGGTATTCTTCACCTTCTTGTATACTTTGGGGAGCTATCGATTGGGATAATAACATCTGGATCTATAGAGAATTATATGTAAAAGGGTTCACAGGGGAAAGATTAGGCGATGTAATCGTGCAATTAGAGAAGGATGATCCTCCTATACAGCAGACAACTTTGGATTCTTCCTGCTGGAATAGGACAGGTTTAGGGCCTTCGATAGCCGAGACGATGATTAGAAGAGGAGCACGATGGATACCAGCGGACAGAAATCGAATAGCAGGAAAGATAGAGGTGCATAGGAGATTAGCCTGTGATGACTATGGAAATCCTCGTATTCGTATCTTTTCTAATTGTAATAATCTTATCAGAACTCTTCCTACTCTTCCAATATCAAAAAATAATCCGGAAGATGTAGATACGAAAGCAGAAGACCATGCGTATGATGCGTTGCGATATATGGT
>VTLG01000725.1_pt1 | contig 34543 bp, 50 predicted proteins | sample 4694571 | NCBI WGS metagenome assembly VTLG01 (sample SAMN12604809, study PRJNA352737) | marine metagenome | biome: ENVO:00000447; feature: ENVO:00000209|ENVO:00000569|ENVO:01000036; material: ENVO:00002151; isolation source: viral sequences binned using virsorter ...
AATACCTAAATAAGTTGTTGTGTTCGATGGAGTAAATCGTACAAATCTCTCACCAATACCAAGTGTCAAATCACTTAGTATTTCAGCACCTTTTGATGAATTGCCTATTCTGACCTCAACTTCTCCACCGCCCACAGTCAGTTCAAGTATATATTCAACATCTGCCGTAACAGTTAAAGTATCTTCTGCCCAAGCTACATTATCGGTATCTATACCGATCATGTCCATCCTGCCTAAAGGATTCCATTCGACAGTAGTTCCGCTTCCCGTACTTACATCATTCCACCCAGTTAAATTTGAATCAAAGTCACCATTAGTTACTTTTTCAGCATTTGAACTTGTAAAAGTCAATCCGCTATCTACCATCATGTCCCTATTCTTATATTCTATAAATCTCCTAGAGACACCATTGATAACTCTGTTAGCAACAACCCAAACAAGGTCTTCTTCATTAGGAGGATCAGGTATAGCTGCAATGCTCTCAAAACTTCCATCAGTAGTATGCTCATGCCATGCAATGACACGCTGATCTCTATCATAAGTCATTGCAGCCATAGACCCTGATTCTCTAACGCACCAAACAACGGAATCCAACTCCTGTTGGTAATCCATATCTACTATACCATCAGTAGTATTTTCACCTGACGAAGTGATATTCTCAGCCAGGATTGTAAGATCAGGGGCAACAAAACCATCAACGTCTAGATCGAAGATAAGCTGTCTTAATTTTCTACCATTCCTTTGTATAAACAAAACAGCCCTGCCGGCAACTACAGGATCTACGGTATTACTGCCATGATTCGTTTCCCTAGTAATCAACACATTACTAGGTGTAACTGCTGCCCCATTAGCCGATAACCTGAACTCAGCACCAACAGTACCAATAAGCATAGACTCAGAAGCTTTTAGCCATCTTATAAAATTAACATCGTTAGTTCCAAGAACATACTCTAAGCCCTGATCGTCTAAACCAGTACCTTGATCCATGTTTTCAAAGTCACCAGTTTTACTAGCCCATATTTTTTGAGGGCTATTATTAGAACCACCCCACCATAAACGTTCCTGAAAAAATGTTATAGCTCCAGGATTGTCGTTATTAGCGTCAGAACCAGCACCAGCAGAACCACCAGCAAAATCGCTAGGAAAATTTGATCCTGTAAAACTAACAGCAGCTATAGTCCAGCTAGTATGTGAACTTCTGGTTATTTTTCTTGGAGCATAAGATGGATGAGCTATATATAAGGTATCTGCATCTTGTGCAAACTTTAGATCAAATAAATCAGCCTCAACATAAGTTGTTGTAACCTCTATCGGCTCTCCTGACGCAGAGTCTACTATCTGACCTTCATCTTTATATATCCTAAAGTAAAGATCTCCAAACTCAAGTATATATGCCTGACTAGTAGAGAACTCAAACTTCTTTAGGAATATTTCTTTACTTTCAGCAGCCTTCGCTACAACTGTATCTATAGTATGAGTCGCACCAGTTTGATGATAAAACCCTATATAACTGGTAGAACTCTCAGCTACGAAATTTACTGTCCTGGCTCCAACTGTTAAAGTAGTATCAGCAAGAACATCTGTACCGCCAGTGGCAGTTCCGACCCTCATGATAACCGATCCGGTTCCAACGGTAACTGTGACTTGATACTGAGCTTTAGCTGTAGTTGTTACACCCTGTTCAGCCCAACCATAGTTAGATGAATCAGTAGAAACAATATTCATCAAGTTTGTGCTGTGAGCTATACTGCCAGAACCGACACTCTTGTCAGTCCAACTTGTAATATTTGAAGCAAACCCACCATTAGTAACTAAATCACTACCAGTAGGAAATAATTTCCCCTCTGCTACATAGTTAAAACCACTACGAGTTTCAACACCGCCATGAGGCAAAACAACCCAATTTTGAACCTGTTTCGCACCACTGCTATATTTATCTATGTCAACTCTGCCAAGTAATCTTGGGGATAGCTGACCAGAAGTAAAATTATTTTGACTATGCCAAATTTTAGGCATTATCTCACTCTATCTTCTGTTAATGAGTCTGACTCTATTGTAACAGGTGTTCCTTCATGAGCATCAAGCATCCTCGCTTCTCTAATATGGTCTTGATATAAAGAATAAATATCCTTGACAGATTGCAAATCCCTTGTTACTGGATAAGAAATCTTATATGCGAGATATAATGCTATAGCTTGAAACAACCCAGGTGATATGGCAGACAAGTCAGTAATTCTACTGATATACCTAATATCTAAAGGTAAATCATTGCTATACAAAAATCTTCCAATAACCTCATAGTCAACACTCACTCCATTAACATAACAGTCTAATACCCTTAAACAATGCGGATCATTTGGAAGTTCAGCTTTTTTTAACCACTTATCATTTATGACAGGATCGGTTACTGAAGCTGTTAAAGAAGATTCGCTTTGAACTGAGTTCCACCTAGAGTTTACAGTTACATAATCTCTGGCAGACTCAAAGAATCTATTGCAAAGCGTAGCATTGTTGGTTTCTTCTGTAACAGAAGATATTTCGTTAGCACCAACTAAAAGCAATGCTTCGTTATACAGTTGTATTTGAGATTGTGTTCCCATAAAACCCCTTTAAAGAAAAGCAGGGGGAGCCGAAACTCCCCCCGTTATACTACGGAACAAGATATTTAACAACCATACCAACATCACCATCAGCAGCAGTAGCATTAGCAGCGTTAAATGTTATGGCAACATAAAAATCAGCTTGAGGATCTTCGCTCAATCCAGCCCATTGCCAAAATTGCTGATCCAACTTGTCAGCAGTAACAAGAGTATTAGTCTGAAGATCGAAGACCTCAGTACCTTTGTTATTTGCTCCAAGAATGGCAGCAGTCAACTCACCCTCATCACACAGACAATCAATATCCAAGACTGCCTCTGCATCGGTTTTAGTTGTTCCAATATAATAAGGCACTGGGCCATTATAAAGACCAACTTCACCTGTAAGAGTTGGTGAACCATTAGAATCAATTTCATCATTCCAAACTTTAATGCTCATAGGAACACCCCAAGATGGAACCTTAGCAAGCATTAAAACATCGCCGTTAGCTACTTCAGCAGCAACAGCAGCGATATTATCAATGGAACATTTCATCGTACCGCCTGAAAGGCCGTAGTTTTCCTTATCCCATTGACTACTTTTCATTGTGGTGATTCCCTCACCATAAGCCGTACCCATAATAGACCTCCAAATTAGTCAATGTTATTAAGCAGATTCATCACAAGAAACTTCTACAATCTTAGCTTCCTCAATACGAGTAGAACCTAAGCTCATCTGAGCATAAGGTTGCATCGAATTGTTTTTATCAGGACGCTTATCAATAGAAGTAACTACATCCAAACCAACAGAAAGGCCCATAGCTGATTTAGCATAAAAGAAAACCTTCCTATAGTTTCCAGACTTAGGCAGTCTAGTAGAAGTAATCCACTTGAATCCCATGAAGGTGTCAATCTCCCCCTTCATAAGCAATCTAATGGAGTTGTAATCACTGCTTGTTACAGTTGAAGTGTTTAACATTGCCTCAATTTGGGCTGGCCCAACAACAGCATAACGCTCTTCATCAGGATCTACATCATTGTCAGCAAGAATCTTAGCTGATTGAATAACCTTAGCTAGAGACAAATCTGCCGAACCATGTGCTATCTGGTTGTTGGAATCAAACGATACGCTTGAAGTGCTATCGTCAGAAGAAACGGATGTGGCACTACCATTAAACGCAGTAATGATAATGTCATCCATAGTACGACCCATCGCCCAAACACCAGCCTTCATGTATTCAGACGCAGGAGAGGACAACATTTTAATTTCATCTGCACGATCAACAAGATCTGCCCAATTGTAGTCCGCTAAAGTGACCCTACGCCTAGAATGTGGCGTATCTACAGTTGGGGTATCCGCATGACGACTTGTAATAAGTTGAGCAGAAGTCTGTCCTATGCGATCAAAGTGATCGTACTTACCTACTATATCAGTATGAACCCTTACAGATTCACGAAGTTTACTACCTTTCTGCTGACTAAGGTGTATGAAGTTATCTCTAAACTTCTGCACAAAAGCAGCATTAACTTGACTAGACATAATAACCTCCAAATGGTTAAATTAAATATAATGCGTTCAGGAGGGTTGTCTTGTATCAAGGCCATCCATCGTCCGCTTGTAAAGAACGAGGGCTTCTCAGTTATCCTCTTTCATTGCTGGCTTATTCAGTCTAGCAAGTTCCCCTGATGGGCAGAATCCCCATACCTTATCAGGCTTGGCATCAACATTATAAGCCTTGCACTTTTCTGTAATAACTCTGAATTTCTTTTTGATCGTACCTGCCTTAGCTCTTTTGTCAGGTACATCCCTTTCCTCCCAATCAGTTCTAGTTACAAAATTAGTGCAATCACCACATCTAATATTTTCCTTCTCATTCGGCATCTGAATACCTCATACTATACAATTGATTCATGTATTCATTAGCCTCTTTATGTTGAGGATCGGTTGTATCCCAATACGCTTGATGATACTTGTGATCCCTACTATTCATTATCTCATTAATCTCTAGCGACGCAGTATTCTTATCATGACCAAAACTAAAAGTCTCCCTATCTTTGCCCACTTTCGATTCAGAAAGTACATTGCCAAGCTTCGCAAGATTTTTAATAAGTGTCGGCTCATTCGCCAATCCCTTACTGTTAATCATTTGCAAAAATTCTTCATCAAAAAGATTCTTTGCAGTACGCCTAGCCAATCCTAAATTTTTGTCATATTCCTGACCAGGCCACTCTCTTTTTAAAATCTCCTCAGCTTCAGCCCTATGTGTTGCTTCACTAATATTCTGATTTGACATTTCAGAAGATAGCTGTTCAGCTTGCCAGTCAATTAACTCTTGAACCTGTTTCCCATTGAGACCCGCCCTGAAAGCTCTTTCCTTAAAACTTTGTTCAAGGTTCTCATTATAGGGATGGCCTTCTGGCATTTCTGGCCTTCGTATGTCGTATTTATCGACTGTTTCAGGCCGTCCAAGTTTTTGATAAAACGATTGGTAGTCATCATCGCTCCAATCTTCTTTTGGGAGAGGCACTCTATCTGAATATCCTCTCTCCATATGATCGTAAGACTTTAATACTTTGCCAATATTAAATTGTTCATTCTCTACAAATTTCTCAAATCTCTTCCTATTAGCATCACTTCTCATATCCTCAGGAAGAGTTTCCATCCAATCACTTTGATTTGCACTCTCTTCACCAAGTAAGTTATCGCCAGAAGCGGCCTCATTGGTTTCTTCGCTCATAAATACCTCTATTTAGTAGATTGTGAATATTGTTCTATCTCTCGTAACTTGAGATAAACATGCCTACATCCTTCATTAAAATGTGTTTGATACGGATCTATCATACCTTTTTCATTAAAACCAACACTAGATTCTGCATTATACTGTCTGTTTAAAAAATCCATTAACTGTCTTCCATTTGATGTACTTAATAAATTTGCTATAGAAGTAAAAACATCATTGGAATAATCCAATAGGAACCTCCGATAATTCCTTGACTGCCGGAGCAGCCTTGTTAGCAGTTTCAGCTAATTGTTGATTCATAGCCATCTGTCTATTCTCAGCTTCAACTTTAGCCCTTTGCTCTCTAGCATTTGCTATATCTTCATCTGATGATCTAACTTGATGCGGAACGCTTGTCATATCTGCAATATAATCAGCCAAAGCATCACTATCCAAATGATCTAATACCTCAGGTTTTACCGATGCAATAGATACCAACTGTTGCACCCATGCTTGCGCTGATTGCATACCCTCAAGCCTCTGTGTCCTAGCTATAGGCCCAAGATATTGTATCTCTATCTCATCTAAACCACCCAACTCCTCAGGAGCTTGAGGTAAAGCCTCAGATCTCAACATAATATTAAAACATCTTGTAATAATAGGCCCTAAACATTCAGCTTCCATTCTTGCTATCTGCGGGCCAAGAAGTCTTTGCTGTTGTTGTCTGATAGTTATGATCTCCTCAGCAGTCATATTTAACTTCTCAGGTAGAATTAACTGGTCAGCCAGATATATATTACGAATACTCTGTTTTAATTCATTAGCTTTTAAACTTGAAAAATCTAATCGACCCTCAAACCGCATGAACTTCCATCGTTCTGGATCTCTTGTAAAGTTAATAGAGTTAGGATTTAACCTAAAAGTACCTAAAATGTTCTCATCAGGAGCTAAAATAGGTGGATCTACAGCCTTACTTAATGCTTTTAACTCCATTTCCCTTAGTCTATTAAGACTAATAATGTCAGGCATGGCGATATCGGCAGGTGATCTCCCCCACAATTCACCAGTAACACGCTCAAATCTAGCCACGACAAATGGAAGATCATTAAAACCACTCTCCTTTAATACTAATTTAGTTGATTTTTCTACATCATAAGATATGAAATTAAAAGAATCAGCCTTACCATACTCATGATCTTCGTTAGGTTTGATACATTTTATAACAGTAAAGCGTTTATCAGGGTTGTCTTCAAGACATTCCACTACAGCATCAGGCAACATTTTCTTTTCAAACTCTTGGTGCATCTGCCTAGCAGTTCTAGTGTACTCCCAATAAACAGTATCAGTCTTACCTGTATAATCTTCATCAAATACAAACCTACCTACAGGTATTCCCTTAAAATTAAATCCAGCAAAGTTTTCATCTTTAAGGTCTTTTTCCTCAATCAATATATTAATTGTACCAAATGTCACAAAATCATAGAATGCTTCGCCCATAACAGTATAGAAATTACTACCATGCAATGAGTTAAAGATTCTCGTAGAAGATTCCTGAAACCAAGCACTTACAGGATTTAAATTATTTAGCATACCCATCGGATGCCCGTCAGGTATCTTTAATCCAAACCACTTGCTAGATTGCGGAATCAATGCGTTCTGCATAGAGGTAGCCATAATCCTGGAAGCCTCTGATGCCGTTGAATCAAATCTTTTATTTGTAAATCTTTGGGCTACTGTAATTTCTGCATTATCCACCGCTTGCTTGGTAGGACGTATATAATTACGAACATCCCTGAAAAACTCTTCAAAATTAGTCCTTTCAAGAACTAACTTATCGTAACGCTTTATAATTTTTTGAGCTAATTCTTCTTTTTTTATTGTATTCATTTAAGTTCCCAACAATGTTTTTTTACCTAATGTTTCCTCTTCATCACCAAGAATACCACGATTCTGAGATCTAACCCTACCCCTACCTAATGTTCTGCCACTATCCGATTCTTGACTTTTATCATATTCAGACCTAGACATAAACGGTAATCTCTCAAAACTACCCTCTAGTATATCAGAACCATCAGGGACATTATATCGTTGACCTGGGGATACTGCCTCAAAATACCTACCACTAGCAGACTGTCGTCTCTCAACCAATGGATTAGTTTTTTCAAACTCAATACGTTTATTTAGGTCGTCGACCTTTCTCTGGCGTATTTCACCTTCCCTTTTAATCCTAGCTTCTTCGGCCCTTCTAGCAGCTTCTTGTTGCGATCTCTTGTTGGCAGCCTCCCTGTCACCAACCATTTTATTGTACTGGTCATGTCTATCTAAATACTGTTGAGCATACTCAGGGCCATAGCCTCCACCATAACCAAAGCCAGTCATTTCCAATCCAGGTATGTAACCTTCAGGCTTGCCAACGTTAGAACCAATTCTTAACGGGACACCTTCTAACTCTCTAGAGGGTCTAGTTTCTGTAGCTTTCTTTACAGGATTATAAAAAGTTATATTCCCATCCTTAGTATGATGTTGAGCTACAGGATGACTAGATGAAAACCTTCCGGCAGGAACGCCACGTTCAGGAGAAGTATAACCCCTATTTTTAAGATCCTGTATAAAGTGATCTAAAGAAAAAGCATCGCCACCTAACTCAGCATTAATTTGGTCACGTTTAGCCTGAGCCATTAATTTCTGACGTTCTGATTCAGGAAGATACGATAGATCTATCGGCATAACTTACCTAACTAATTAAAGGTTTTCTTAAATTTCCTTCAGGTACTTCAGGCTCAAGCAATAAACCCTCTCCAGTAAACTGAGTACCCCTAGCTCCACCCTTCCTTTGTCTCAAGCGATCCTTTTCTTCCTTAGCTTTTCTAGCAATTTCTTCTGATGTAGGAGCACCGATCTCCTCAATTTCAGTACGTTGAGGTAACGGCTCCGGCTCAGGAATAGGAGGAAGCGAAGGAGCGATTTCGCTTACAGGCATTAAAGGTGGTAATGGCGGTGGTGGCGGAATTGCTGGTGCAGAACCCTTGCCTCCCATAGTATTCTCCTATTAGTAAGTGTTCTTATTTATTTCATAAACTTCACCAGTTAAAACATCATAGTCTTCTACTGCATAGTTCTGACGTTTAACTGATATAATCATATCTTCATCTATAGCCTTTAAAGCTGTAGCTAAAGCATCGAATGGATTACTAGCCCAATCATGAAGAGGACGATCTTTATAGCATCCCCTCTTCTCATCCCATTCTTTTCTGTAGGACTTTAAAGCCCTTATTAAACCGTTGCACCTTTTCTCATCAAAGTGACAACGATTGAACATGAGCCTCGCAGTTTCTATCTTATCCATTACATCCGATACTCTTCTGACAGTATCGAATCGAAAACCTAAATCCTGTGCAAACTCTTTCCGACTTTTTCCTAAAGAAAAATCTCTTTTCTCTATATCCCACGGCGCAAAATGCCTATCATACAAGTAACCCTTATTTTGAACATATTTTATATAATGCAACAGACCCTCATCAGAATTTTCATAGAAGTCAAGTATTCTAATATCGTCCCTGTACATCTGAAAGAACACGATACAAGTCGTATCATTCATACCAAGATCCCATGCCGTATGAACCGGATGATTCTCCATTAATGAAACGTTACCTATTCTTTCGTCTTTGTAGGCTTGGCCTACTTCTCTTATAAAATACGCTCCCTCAATGGATTGCTCAAAAGCTTCATCAGGAGTAGAGGGATATTCCCTCTTCATGTCATCTCCAAGTTCTTTCTTCTTCTTGACATACCAGCTTTTTTGTGTTTTGTCAAGCTTTATTTCGCTATCCTCTTTTAACTCTTTAAAATAGTCAGAATTCTCCTTCTCAAAAATTACATCTGTATCAATTTTATAAGCAGGTTCCTTCCACCACGGAAAGAAAAAGAACTCATAATCAAGTGCAGATAGTTCTTTACCACTACTGTAGTACATTCTTGCATCCATACACTTATCATAAAAGTCACCCTGATTACCCATAGCCGTAGATTCAATAACCAACAACGCATCTTTAGGTAAAGTCTCAATACTACCTGTCCTCATTTCCCTGGCCTTCTCAGGTTCCTTGGCACAAGTCTTACCGTACTCAGTAATAAGTAGTTGGGTAAGTGTACCAGATCTCATACTAGTACCAACCCTGAAGGCTGATCCGTTTTTCCATACCAGCCTCTTACCTTGATCTGATTCCAATGGACACATATCCATTATGATTGCCCTGATAGCTGGCATATCCAAAGCTATGTTATCCCAAACACCTTTAACCTTTGTCCTGAATATTTCTTCAGAATTTTCTCTCGTATCAGCTATAATTCCAGCCTCACGGTTAGGATTAAAGATGCAGTCATCCAAGAAAAAGATACTAAAAAATGTTGTCACTCCTAGCTGTCTGGCCTTTAAAACAACGTTTCTAGTCCACAAATCATCATATAACTCAGTTTGCGCCCAATTCGGTCTAAACTGAATTAATGAAGAATCCTTACCTGTCTTGGGCTTAATCCAATATAAATTGTTAAGCCTCCACCATCTGTCCTTTATATTTCCTACTATATCTTGTTCTGTCAGCATATTATTCAGTTATATCGTCAATAATATCATCAATTACATTGTTTCTTCTAGGTTTACCGTTTAGCTTAAACTCAGTAGCCTTATGACTCATCTCGCCTATAGCCCTTGTCAGTAAATCATTTCCCTTATTATCTGTCATTATATTAACAGCTTTTAAATCAGGATAAGCTTTACCAGCCAAAAAAGTTAATAACCTAACTCTATTCGTTTCTGATAACTCTCCTGAGCGTAGCTCCTTAATTATCTCAGCTATAGGTTCAAACTCATGCTGGTAACATACACCTCCAATGTATGCCATCGCATTCTTATCACCTTCATCTTTTTTTACCTGATCGTAACTTCTTACTTCTATTTCGTTATTTTTTTTTAATACCTCTGGCGGTACATAAAATTCATCTTCAGGGTTCGCTTGTGTCATTTAATTCCCTTATGATTTATTCTATAAAAAGCTTGCCAATTCTCACCTGATACTCTACACATAATAGGTATTAAGGTAGCCACATGATAACTATTTCCGTCAATAAAAACAACCTCATGCCTTTCACGGAAAACAACTATCCCTTTACACCCGCCTTTAGGATGAGGTATGCAGTCTGCATTTGATCCTGGAGGGCCAATCTCAGGATGTGCGTAATATATATACTTGTCGCCAATGATAAACCTAACAACAATGCCAAGCGAAGGATTTAATCTCCACATGGCATCATCTCTTTCCAACTCAGGTTCTAATGGACAAGCATAGGAACTAGCAATACTAAAAAAGAAAAATAGTATACACAATTTATATTTCATTACTTAAAATAAAATCAGTTATATGCAAGTGCCTGGGAATTACATTTGGATAACTGTCCTTTAAGTTTGATTACATATTGCGTTAAATTAGAGAAGTCATTCATAGGCATACACATTAACTTCTCTTCTGACACAAAATCATCTACGTTAGAAATATGTAACTCAGGTTTTTGAGGAATTGGATACGTCTTCAGATTTCTTTGAGTCATCCCCCCGCATCCAAAAGTTAACAGCATTATCACCAGAAAACTGCTCAACTTTTTCACGGATTTTTTCATCTGCAATCCTATCGTTTTCTTCAACTTTGTTGGCAGTCTTAACGCCACTTTTTAAATAATTTAGAGCCGCATTTTTTACGCCTTCATTTTTAGCATATAGATACAGTATGACAATAAAAAATACAGCCCCGCCAATAAGATATAAAGTCATTTCTTTTCATTCTTATTGTTGAAAACATTAAGACTCATCCAATTAAGAATAGGCCAGATTTTGCCGATTATCGGCAGTTTTTCAGCGTACTCGTCTTTCAATGTTAACGTTACAGACGATGCAATAGTAACTACAACACACGCCATAGAAAACCAGGATTGAGACTCAACCCAACTAGCAAGCATTACTTCCATGATGTACTCCTTTTAGTATGATTTCCAATATCGCTTATAAACTACATAAGCAAAGCAAGCAACAACAAACATCCCCATGTAACAATGTACTGTTATATTCGCCATCTGAAACATTTATCATCCACCACCTCTCAGTTTAACTAGCGTTTTAGCTAGACCGTTAATAATTTGCTCCTCAGTTTTGCATTTTTTTCTAGGTAAGTCAAGTCTGCTTAATATAATATGCAATAATTCATGTACTAAAGTGTGTTCTATGTCATGTTTAGGGTCTTTATTGTTATCATTCCATACCCTTATAACGGCTTCTTCGTTAAGATCATCAAGGTCACACTCCCCATAATTATTCATATCGCCCTCAAGATCCTCTCTATTGGAAAAAAGAAACTCTATATCCCATGAATTTAGACGCAATATATTCTGCCAATATATGCAAAGATCAAGAAACTCATTTTCTGTAAAATTTTTCTTAGCCATAGCACTTTTTCAAAATACGGTTATCCTGTAGATGGGAATAATAACGTTGTTTTGAAAACCGATTTTCCGACCCCAACCCCATTTTGGAGTTCGTTCATTATATATACAAAAAAAATCTTTTCCATCAAATTATTCCATGGTGATTGTTGTGTGAGTCAATCAACCTTGAATCCATCTACCATTTACCACAAAACATAGCCATCCCAATCCCACGCTTATCATTAATTATTCTTAATGAAAGAAAAATAATTTAATTTCTATTGACTTATGTTCGCAACTTACTCATAATGTCTCCTAATATCGAACATTGGTACGATATATCGAACCATAGTATTGAAAGCAAAAAATCTAACCATCACCAGAGGAGAGATCATGAACCAGATAGAACTATTCATTAGCAACGGGTTTTGGCATGCTTACTACAAATGTGACGGTATCAGAGAAGTGATACAAACACCATTCAATCAGGACGCCTCATTTGAGTTTGTGTCTGAAAAAATCCAAGCTAAAAACCAAGGTGTTGATATCATTCAACGCTAACACCTAAAGGAAAGGGAATAAAATGAAAGAAATAAAAAGTTATCAAGAAATTTTGGAAGTTATGAAACAGCAAAATAAGAGGGGTACATTAAGTGATCAGCGATTAGCAGAGTATAAAGAGGATTATAAAAGGGTTTCCGAAGAATTGTGGATGGAACATGTTCGTGGGAGTGGAATTAATATTTACAAGGATTTTCCCAAAGAAGTTGATGCAATTAGTCAAGATCAAGCACAAATGATAGTTGACACAGAACGTTTTATACACCTTAACCATTAATCGGAGGCTTTAAAAATGAGAATTATAACCGAAAAAATCGTTAAAGCATTTATGAATGAAAAAAGTAAAAGTATTGGAAATTCTTCAACTAACGGAGAAATAATGATGTTACATGGACATATAATAGCCAAAAAAGTAGGAGGATATGTTCAAATCAATAATTGTGGCTATGAAACTAATACAACAAAAGAAAGGTTAAATGGATTATTAGATTATATGGGGTTAAAAGGTAGTCATGGTATATATCAAAGAAATTTTGAATGGTATTGGAAAAACGGTGAAAGTTTCCCATGCAATCAATGGGTTACTGTAATGGACGGTTTAGGGAACTGATTAATAGTTTGCCGGAGCCTATCTGCAAAGGTAGGCTCTAACAAGCTATTAAGCTTGATTAACCTTTAACCGGAGGAACATAATGAATAAATTACAAAGGAAAGCTTTAGAGTTTGCTTATAAAGTATATAAGCTCAACAAAGGATGGTCAGGGTTTGCCGGTGACAAACCAACGGTTGATACTATATGTGGTTTGCATAACGGTGGATTAATCCAGGTTAATGAGCATAGAATGTTTAGTATCACTAACTTTGGTATCTCAAAAATGGAGGAAATGAACCATGACAACCAATAATATTATATTACTATCAATCGTTATTATGTCCCTATTAGTCTGTTTATTGGGATTTAAGTACCTAGTAACTCAAATGGTTATTAACGCTTTAATCGGAGGGTAAAATGGATACATTTGAATTAGAAGTAACAGGTAATGCTTTAGGTTTTTCTTGGCTTACTTGTGATAGATGCTATTCACCATTAGGAGGTGATAGGTATGATTGGAAAGCTTTTAACCGTGAATTTAAAGGTAATAACAACTCACTCCAACTTGAAAGGGACGGGTTAATATGTACCGATTGCGTTTGTGATATAGAAGGGTAGAAATAAATGGGAATCAAGATGTTACTAACGGCATTTTATTTTTGCGGGTTCCTATGTGTAAAAGAGTCAATTAAAAATTGACGATGTAAACGCTAACACATTATTAGATCTTGCGTGGATGGCTATAAATAGCCACCACTCATTGCTTATAGTCTCATATTTTCCTAGGTAAGTCAAGATTAATTTTTTTTAATGTTACTAAAGTACCAAATAATAACGCTTAACAATTTTAAATAGTGGTTGACAAGTGATTGTCAATCCCTGAAAAAAGGAGCTAAAAATGCACATTCAAGAAAGTATTAAATCAAGACACAACTTATTGCAAGAGAGTAGCATACGTTATGGATTGCCTGTTAGAATCATAGAAGAATGGCACAATTATTGTCAGGATGATGAGGATTTATCTGACGTTGTGGAGGAGGAGGGATATGAAGATCTCAGAGATTAAAGAGGCGTTAAGGAAAAATGAGTACATTATTATAAGGCCGTCAATGCTGGATGATGATATATGCCTTAAACGCAATCAGCATGTTAAAATCCCTGAGCATAGCTCAGAGGGTCTTAAAAACCCTGACGTAGCCTTTACCTTTGATGAAATTAGAGTCCTTAAGACTCTGGATTTGGATAACAGAAACGTATTCATGAAGACTATGTATATGATTAAATCCGTATTCAAACATGCTCATATGGTTATAATGGTTATAATAGTCTTAATTATACTATTTACAATGAGTTGTGGTTCTGAGTGGAACTCAGGTCAAGTTGGCTTTGATCCAATAATTAATGGGAGGTAACATTGTGGAAAATAACTTTAGTCATATTCATATCCTAAAAGATTGTATTATTGACAGAAAGGATAACGTCATTCTTTGTAATTTTGAAAAAAAACGTTATAAAAATGTGTATAAATATACTGCGGATAGAGTTCCAGGTGTGTTTAACACAAAAGACGAGATAAGGGATAGAATTATTAATCTCTTAAAGGAGGACAGATTTAGCTTGACAGTATAACCAATATATGCTATCATGTATAAATAGTCAGGAACAATTCTTTGCCAGAGGAATTTATGCTAATTCTGAAAAAAAATAGAAACTACGCCGTAACGTCCTGTTACGGTTCCTCTGGTAGTCCTGTCCCTAGCTTCGGCTAGGGGCAGGGCGTTCCTCCTTTTTTTTAAAAACCGAAAAATTGAAAGGAAGAAACCATGAAAAGACATTATGTCCCAAAAACTATTAGTATCAGTAAAATTGTTGTTGATACACTTAATCCTCCTGCCCGTACCGCAGATAAGACCAAATTAAAGGAATTGTCTTCGGATATTAAGAAAAATGGGTTATTGGATGAACTTAAGGTGAGGACGCCCTTTAAGGGAGAAACAAAGGGATATTATTATCTATTTGATGGTCATAGACGACTTCAGGCTATGAAACTGTTAAAAGCTAATAAAGTAGATTGTTTTGTGTACACTCTTGAAAATAGAGAGGAAGCGGAGCGTATATATAATTCAATTAATAGTACATCCATGAAAATGACATCTGCACAATACGCTTATAGATGGTTAATGGGTTGTACTATACCTAAAAAACATATGCAGGATATTGATTTGTTGTCTAATTGGTTTGGTTCTAAAGGAGAAAAATTTGCAAAATCAGTCGAAAAATATTGCGTTGGTTCTGCTAGTCCTAGACAACACGTTTTAGTCATACAAACATATTTGGATTACTTTAGACATAAAAAGGCTCAATTAAATGGTTATGATGTACCAAAGCCAACAAGTATATTGAGAGCTTCATTTAAAGACCCTATTTTTAGAACTTGGAAAAATACCCTATGGGGTAGGGTTGCCGAAAAACCTCTTGATCTAAACCAAATTATAGAACGTATAGATGGTGCTAAGTGATTGGATTCGGTAAGTCCAAGTAGACTTCTCTGGACTCTAAAGTGGTTCTGATACCGTCCAATCAACGCTAAGATCACACCCTTGATGCCCTCCCACTAAATCAAGGATACGGTCTGTCACCTTTTCGGTATCGGAATCAAAGTCAAATACTAATCATTTACTAGAGGTAAATCATGGAATGCAAATTTAACAAATCAACACTTAATTACAAGGGAGAATGGAAGGAAGTCAATACGCCGAAAGGGATTGAGTTTGCTAAAGCCTGGAGGACATTAACCGGTAAACACACGGCAGATCAAGCACAGCTAGATGCTTTACAGTCTATTGTAGGTCACGACAAAACAGTTGAAGTAGTCCATTAATCAATCGGCCTAGTGGGGTGATTTGGGTTTTGGTTATCATCCAACCTCCTCCTCCCCATTTCATCCTGCTAGGCTGTCCATCTTAAAAGGAGAATTATCATGGGAATTATTGAAATCGTAGCTACCGCTTATATTGCTTTCTTTATTTTATTTGGAACCCCTGCCGATGAAACAAAACATGAAACAAATGCTAAAGTTGAGAAGCATATTGCAGACAAGAAGGGGAGTGTATAATGGATTTCACGCCAGAAGAAAGACAACATTATATAGGTGGTTCTGATATATCTGCCATTATGAATTTAAACCCCTGGAAAACCATACATGACGTATTTATTGAAAAGGTTGACGATCCAAAACCTTTTAAAGAAAACGAAGCTATGTATTGGGGCAAAGCTTTGGAGGAATCTATAGCTGACAGGTGGTTAATGGAAAGGCACAAGGAAAACTACAACATAGAAAGATCACAAGTGCTATCTACAGGCCACCCAACAAAAGACTATATCAGAGGCCACCCTGATGCTATCTATAAAGGGTGGCGTAACGATAAACCTATTACCTGTTTTTTAGAAGTAAAAACTACAGATGCTAGAAATTCATCTAATTGGACTCATACAGCACCGCCCTATTACTTTGTTCAGCTAGCCTGGTATGCAATGATTAACGCCAAAAATTATGAGCACAGGGGTGAGTCATTACCTGAAACAGAGTATTGGTTTGCGGTATTGATTGGTGGTAATAAATACAAGGAACTGATAGTTGATATCAATCAATCAGATATTGGATTAGTTGAATCAAAAGGTACTGAGTTTTGGGAAGAACATGTAAGTAAAAAGATTATGCCTGAATATTCGGAGCCTGATGAAAACATTAACAAGTTCTTGTTCCCTCATGTTTCTGATGGGGAGGTTTTAGAATGTGATCAATTTGTGGCAGAAAAAGTTAAGGAGTATAGAAATATCAAGGAGTCAACAAAAAAACTTTATAGCAGAGAAAAAGAATTAAAAGAATTTATTAAAAATAAAATGGGTAGATTTCAATATCTAACTTATAACAATGAAAAGATAGCAACACAATCTGAGTACAATAGAGTATCTATAGATTGGGAAGAGGTAGCCAAAAACTACCAAAAAGATCATAATTTTTATGACTATGTTAAACACCATACTAAATCAACAACAACTAAATCTCTGAGGTAATATGTCTATACATAAAGCATTGTTTGAAGTACAAAGGGAAATGGAACCTATCATTAAGTCTGCCAGGAATCCTTTTTTTAAATCTAAGTATGCAGACGTTAATTCAATCATACATCAAGTAGTACCTCTCTTAACTAAACATGGTGTTCTCCTAACACAACCATTAGCTAAGGCAGGTTATAGTGATTCGATTTGCGTTAAGACTGTTTTAACTCATGTAGAGTCAGGTGAATCCGTTGAGTCTGAATCAGAGGTAAGGCTTAATAAGGTTGATCCTCAACAAGCCGGTTCAACCATTACCTATCTGAGAAGGTATACCCTGCAAAGTCTCTTATCATTAGAAGCGATTGATGATGATGCTGAGAAGGCTATGAATCGCAAACCGCAATTACCTCAAAACTCTCCTGAGCAGGAGAATGTTGACAGGGCGAAGCTTTGGATTAATAGATTCGATGTCACCGCTAAGGACATCAAGGATAAGGCGAGAAAGTATTTTGGTTCAGACTCAGTAAGACTTTTAAATAATGAACAAATGGACAAACTGGAAGATATGCTTAAATGAGATACTCATCCTTAGAAGTCGAAAAAATAATAACCCAGGATCAATCCAAGAAACAAGGTAGGTATTGGATAATATTACCTGAGAGTTATTTAAAGAAGATTTCGTTTATATGTTCTTTTTTCCAATGCAATAACTCAATGCTTCTCAGAGCATGTACTTGTGTAATGATTGATGAATTCTTAGAGGAAGTGGTAGGAGACAAGGATGCCGTTGATAACATGTTGGCTAAAATACAGAAACCGTCCAACCGGAATCTTGAAAAAAGGTTATTACAAAAAGCGTCAATAAGGTCAGGCACACTTTCAAGAGAACATCAGATTAGACATGCTCTTTCTACGCATGAAATAGTAAACCCAACTGGTAAAACTTGGGGCCGTTCTGAGAGAAAGGGAAAGAAAAAAAAGAAAGGTGATTCTAGTGAATAGAACATCATGTGCTTATGTAAAAATTACCAAGTATAAAAACGGGAAGCCTGTCTCATCAGAATATGTAGATGGGTTTGAAAAAAGCTACGAAGCGTTTGCAGGGACAACAGCTAAAGAACGTTCCCATACTAGCACATGGGGTGCAATAGTTAAAAAGGTATGTCCATTATGTAACATTAGATATACCGCCAGGGCTAGTGTGCAAAATAAATGCTACAGATGCAGATACCATATTACTAGGATTGCTAAGACTAAAGAGTACAGGGGAATGCCTATAAAGGAAAGCCAAGAACTTGTTGTTAAATATCTTAAAAACAATCCTGAAATATTAGAACAACCTATGTCTGGATGGTATATCACCAGACACAATGAAAGTTTAAAAGGATTAAATAAATAATCAACTGCGGGGAAGAGCTGGCAAAACTTTAAAAAAGGAAAATTAAAATGAGAAATGTTTTAGATCAACCGTATGAATCCAGGGAAACAGAAGAAACGCTGTATCACGAAAAACTTTTTATGAAAAGGATGCAAGATGTTTACAATATTAAGTGCGTTAAAATGCCAGCTAATTTCTCTATCGATTTCTTCATGACTGGGCATGGGCTGACAAATGGGAAAGCCGTAGGTGAGTTCAAGCAAAGAAACATGGCTACCATAGACCAATTCGATAACCAGGGAGGTATATTTGTAAATGAAAAAAAAATAACGAAGATGAAACACATGAAGGAGCTTTATGATATATCCGGCTATATCTTTGTCGGCTTGCTTAATGGAGACTACTACAAATGTAAGATAGATGATATAGATTTCAAACATATCAAGGTAGGAGTCCACGATAACTTATACGGCGGAATGAATAGAGGCGGTGAGAAAGACAGGCAGTTATTATTTTCGCTACCATCAAATAATTTTTCTAATCTTTAATGGGAGTATTTATGAATAAGACGTTTTTATTTGGTAACATAACGCAAGAACCAAAGTTGTTTACAGGCAAGGCTACGATTCTCAAGTTTAAAATCGCCACTAATGAAAAGTATAAGATCAAAGATGAGTGGAAGGAAAAAACTTTTTATCACCAGGTTTCTGTTTGGGGTGAGAGAGCTAACTATTTATCATCTATATTGCAAGTTGGTCAACCTGTAGTTGTTGAAGGGAAGAATGTATCAGGTAAAAAAACAGATGATAGGACAGGAGAGACTAAGTATTATTATGAGGTTGAGGCAATTAAAGTTCATCCTATAAATAACTACAAGGCAAATAACCTAGACGATGAAAAAGGAGATGATCTAGACGTTTAATAATTTAGCCTCCGAAAAGGTCTTGTGACCCTGCCACATTGTAAATCTTATTTTAAAGGGGTTTATGGTTTGCGAGATTCTCTTCCTTCAAATAACTTTGCAATATTTTGTGTCCTCAAAAGGCTAGGAGGCGTTTTCTTTGGTGGTTTATTATGGTTAGAATCATAGCTTTATGTTTACTTCTAAGTTTAAGCGGTTGTGCCAGTATATTTGAATCCATATTAGCTAACTGGATTGGTGGTGCAATGGGTTACTTAACGGCTAACAAAATTCAAAAGGAGCTAGATGAACATGAAGAAATTATTGGCAAATAACTATTTTTATTATTCATTCCTTGCGGTATTTATTTCGGTTGTTTTTTATTTTGCTTACACTATTACTGGTTGTTCTACCATGCCACAAAATGAGTCGATCAATGTTGTTGGTGGTACACCGCCTTATTATGATGGGCATGATAATGAAATAGCCCCTAACCCTAACAAGTGAGGTCTAAGATGAGAGATGAATTTTTAAAAACTTTAAATGCATCCTATAAAGCAAAGTATGGAGAGCATGAGTTAGCATTAAAAATATTGATGGATAAGTGTGTAGGTATTAGCGAGCATACTAATTTTATTGAGGAAGCCGACAAGCATATTGCTGAAATGGCAAGTGTTCTAGAGAAACAAGAGGTGGTTGACTACCTCATAAATGCGGAGGAGTAATTAATATGACAGGAGCCTACACATCCGGCAATTCGGCCCTAAAAAATAAGAAGGGCGGATTGATTCAGAATTTTATGACCTTTGATTCAGTTGCAAACAAACAACAAAAAGCAAAAATGATTGAGTTGAGGGAAAGGTTGGGAGCCTTGAGTTCCAATCCATTAAAAGATTTGAGTGATAGGTTTAAGATAGCAAAGGAAATCTTTGAGCTAAGAAGGGAAACAGACGCAACATTAACCCACGATCAATTAATGTTTAATGGTTATAATTGAAATTTGTGCTTCTATATTCACAATCCTGGCACAATATTTATTCACAAAGAAATCTGAATGGGGTGTAAGGGTAGCCCTTATCGGTCAGATATTTTGGCTTTGGTTTATATTTGGTATAGGGTTCCCAAACGAACCAATTCATTATGGCCTGATACCTGCCGATGGGGTTATCGCTTGCATCCATTTCAGGGCATTTCTCAAACAAATCAGAGGTTTGTAATGAGTGAAGATGAACTCCAAGAACATGCTGAGGCTTACAGAATAGCAGTTGAGGCTACAGTTAACATGCTTGATAAGCTACCTGAAGATAACCCTGAAACATTCTATGGGCCATTATGCGTCATACTGCATGAGCTACTTTTACACGCCCCATCATTACAAAACGCTATGGAATTATTAAGCGTTGCCATTCAGAATGAGTTGACTGAAGATGATTTTAATAAGTATTTCAAAAAAGCTTTCAGGACAGACCCATTCTACGCTAGTCAAAATAGAACATTACACTAGGAGACATTATGAAAATACTAGTTGCTCTAATGCTATTGTTTTGCGTAAGTTGTTCTGGACTTGTCCGTGATACATGCAGTAATTTATTACGGGAAAGAGTATGGGGTGATTTTGAAAGAGAAACAAAGGAGATTGATAGTGGAATACAATAGACTGGAACCTTATAACGATGAAGCCGAAACAAATCTTATAGCCTCTATTATATCCAACCCAGATCAAGCTCACAGAGCTATGGCTACGTTAGAAGAATCTGACTTTTACCATCTACACAATAAGAAAATATATAGAGCCATCAAAGATATCGCCGAAAACGGTAAAGAGCCTGATTATTTAAACGTTTCGGATTGGATAAAGACCAGGCAATATGAGGTCAATGGTGCATTAGAAAAATATGATGAAATTTTTGCCCCGCCAGGTATAATAGAAAGCTCCGCTAGGATGATAAAAGAAAAATCATCTCTACGGAAACTTATCAGATTGAGCGAGGCTATATCGAATGATTGCTATACTGGTACTAAGCAGGCGGAAGAAATTATTGAGGAAAATCAAACGGAGTTATGCGAAATATCTATTGACCATACTCAAAAAACTAGTAAAAATTTGGTGCTTGCTCCTGAAGAATATGTTGATATCGCAATGCAAAGGGCTGAGAAATTATTTAAAAACCCTGAAGCTCTCAAGGAAGAAACAATTCTCACAGGACTCAAGGAGCTTGATGAGGTCACAGGCGGAGCGAGGGATGTTAATATCATTTCTGCCACCTCTGGGGTTGGGAAATCCGCGTTGGCACTTAACATTGCCGTTCAATTCGGAGTCAGGCAAAACATCCCAACCTTATATCTCAATTATGAAATGGGGGGGGAGCAATTGTCCAACCGCCTTCTATCAATCATCTCTGGTGTTAGGTTTAAGTCAATCGAAGATGGTAAATATGAAAGACCCGCCGAAGAGTTTCACAAGGTTCGTGAGGCATCTAAAGAATTAAAAAAATCCAAACTATTCATTACTGACAATGATGCTAAGACTATCAATACCACACTATCATTAATAGAAAAACATGCTATATCACATAAAATTAAAGTAGTTTTCATTGACTATTTAGGTGACATGGCTATGGATAAACTTGGCTCTGTAGAAGGTAGCGAGTACATTACCTATGGTAGATGGATTCAAGTTCTGAAAGGTACTTGCAAAAAATATGATATTAAATTATATGTACTAGTACAGCAAAACAGACTGAAAAAGGAGTCAAGTGATGGGGTTGGTGGTTCCTACAAGATATTGCAAAAGGCAGATCACTTCATTTTATTGTATGCTGTAGGTAATAATAAGGTAAGGATGAAGCTTGATAAAAACAGACATGGCCCATACCCATTTGTTTGGGAAATGAACTTTAATAAACCAAATCAAAGAATGGAAATTGGAAAGTTAATTTCTTCTCAGAGTGTTAGCGTTGAAAGCGAGGACTTATGATACTAAACGATAAGCAAATAAAGGATTTGTGTAATTCAAAGGAACCCATGATAAGTCCATACTGTAACGGAAAGGAAATAAATCATGGGATATCTTACGGACAATCAAGTTATGGTTATGACATTAGATTAGGGCATGTGTTTAAAGAAATAGGTCAAGTTAAAAACAGATGGGGTGAATCATGCACAATAGTTGAACCTGAAAATCCAGGCAGAGTCATGTGGACTAAACATACAGTTGATGGTGTTCCGTATATTATTGCCCCTAACGATTTTGTTTTAGCTGTGAGTTTGGAAAGATTTATTATGCCTAGAAGTATAACCGGAGTTGTAAAAGACAAGTCAACTTACGCAAGGCTTGGAATAGCAGTTCAAAATACAGTAATTGAGGCAGGATGGAGAGGATATCTTACTTTAGAAATAACTAATCATTCTAAATATAAGGTGGCTTTACATCCAAATACAGGTATAGCACAGATGCTTTTCTTCAAAGGAGAAAATTGTGAGAACCCCTATCCAGATCAAGGCAAGTACCAAGACCAAAGCAACGAACCAACAACGCCACAAGCGTCAACCAAAGATCAACTCAAGGAACAAGGGAGCATCAGGAGAGAGGGAAGTATGCCAGATAATGTCAAAGATAACAGGAATGGTAGTAAAAAGAAGCTTGGAAAGCGTTAGGGCTGGAGGTTCTGATATAACTTGTGTGCCTGGATTGAGCATAGAGGTAAAGCGTAAAAAGATGATATTGCCTAATGACATGTCTCAATTTTGGTTACAATGTCTCCGTCAGTCTGAGAAAGAAAACGCTAAACCTGTATTGTTTGCCAAAGAAGATAGAAGGGACTGGTCTGTGACTGTTGCATTGGGTGATATGTGTCCAGTTAAGGACATGAAAAGTCTTCCAGTTCAAATGGATGTTCAAGCATTTAAAACTTTATATAAAAGGTGGCATGATGAATAGAGAAAAGATAAGCAAACAGTTTGATGTTTGGACTGAGATGATGAGAAAAGTAATGCTTGTTAAGAATAAAGATTATGGTATGAGCAATGATCCTTTAGCTAATCTCAGGGCTGTAGAAATGGTAGGTATTACAATAGATCATGGCATAGTTATCAGAATGATGGATAAGATGAGTAGGTTGTGTTCATTCTATGAGAAGGGACATTTCGCTGTAGAAGATGAAACGCTGGATGATACATTAATTGACTTATGCAATTATGCTTTTTTGCATTGGATAGCTAGAACCGAAAAGGAAACATGTAAGAATGAAAAATGCCAACCCAAAAAACCAGAAAAAACACCAGGTGTCTTTTGAAGAAATAGATTGGATTCTTAGGAAGGAATATAACTACACTCATAACAGAAATGCTAAGGCTTTTAAAATACTTGAAGCTATGGCTATGGAAATTAGGGAGAAGCGGGGATGATACTATCCCTTCTTTCCCTTTACCTTTCCATTTCCATTACCGTTTCTGGTTTTTATTTCATGTTCTATATTACTTCTTTTGTGGGACGCCTCACTCCAAAGCCTATAATCTATCGGCCCCTTCACCAATTCCTCTATAGCACATCTTTCTTCTATTGCAGACCAATGCAGTAAGTTTACCTTATCTATTAAACGTATAAGTATCTTTTCATTCTTGTGAAGTTCTTCCTCAATTTCATCACCCATATCCTGGATAGTTCCTATCAAGGTTGATTTCACCCAATTCAATAGAAAATAAACTAATGCTCCGCTAGCTACCGTAACAGCTACAGGTACACCCAAATCAGAAATAATTGTAGTTAGTTCATTCAATCGCCTATCCTCGCTAGCCAAGATGTTACCGCAGTTATTAATCCGGTTCCTGAAATCCACTTCAAAACACCGGCTGTTGTTCTTATGTCTCTAACGTCACCAACTAGACCGTTTCTACCCTCAGCACCGTAGAGAGTCCTGGCGTGAGATTTTATATCCTCACATAGTTGTTTTTGATTAACAGCTATTTCCCTGACAGTTACCTTAATCTCAGTTATATCGTTCTCTATGCTACTCTTGTCTGACATTTTCGGCTGTTTCCCCTTCGCAACATTCGCTAACATAAAGACCACAAAAGGCACATTGGTAATGCCCATGCACCTCAATTATTATAATACAATTACATCTATAGCAAACCATAGCTAGTCAATCCCTGCTTACCAGATTTTTTTTGTAGTTACCTTTAGGGATTTAATCATTGCTAAAAGATTTTCAATGGCAAATTTAGTTTTCTCATCAGATATCGAATTGATATCAATATTCTTCAAAGCATCTTCATACTTAGATGCCTCTTCATTACGCTTAATATTCTCTGGCTTATGTTCTCTTCGTAACATAATTACTCCTTATTTATATTTCAATCCAAGTGAATATAGTCTGTAATCCTGACCCGTACCACTCTGCTCTATCTGAAGTAACGGGCTGGTTCCTGCGGTAGCAGTCATAGTAACGTCTGCAAGTCGAACTGTGGTTCCATCTGCTAAAGTATCTTCTATGTCCCACGAACTAATAGTCTGAAAGTTAGACCCTCCATTGCGTGAGATTTTGTAGGTAGGCGTACCTGTGTTTTGTTTATCAATCACCTCAACAACGATATTACTGGGACTACTAGCTGGTACAGGAGGCATATTGGTACCACCAAATGCTCTAGTCTTTAATGTACCCTGTAAATTATCTTGAGCACTAGAGTCAGTAAAGGTTGTTGCATCATCTGATCCATCCATATGGAGTAAGAGCTTAGTGTTAGCGTCATTAGTATGTGCAGACGATGGTACTGTTATTGTCGAACCAGTCCAACCTCTATCCGAATTAGACCACCTGAACTCATCAATCCAACCATCCATTTCACCGCCAGCAGCAGCAGATATGTCACCACCAATCTTCAATGTACCAGCTATGTTTGCAGGGTCACCATTACTTACTGCACTAGTGAATACCTGATTACCTGCGACATAGGCATAAATATTTGATCCTGACCTGACAAGTGCCACATGATACCAAGTACCTGCCGACAGCCCTAAACTAGAGCTTGCTTGCGCCCAATGATTAGTACCGCCAGTTCTAACCTTCCATTCAACATCTGTAGTACCACTCAAGCTAAAATGGTTATAGTTACTACTGTCTTCAAACTGAAGAACAATGTTTCCAGAACTAACCAAAGTCTTATGGTTCATCCAAAAGTCTATTGCGAAGTTACTGCTACAATTCCAGTCATTGTGATCTGCTGTAGATATATAGTTATCACCTCCTGTGCCAACTTGCATCATTCCAGTTCCGAACTTTGGCGAAATTGTAGAACCAGCTTGCCATACCTTAAAGTAAGTATCTATAGATTGAGTTGACCATGAGCCGCTATCTTGACGTACAGCATTGCCAAGCGCATAACCGTTAGACCCAGTATTGATATTCGGACAATTCGATCCATCATTGGAACCAGTTCTACGAACAATCATATGGTAGTAGTTGTTTAGTGTAGGCGTGTATGGTGAGCTGAACGCATGAGTCTGTTCGGCCAATGATGTTGGTAGTGCTGAGCAAGACTGGGCTGCTGTCGTTGCCAGTGCTGATCCAGTAGGAAGCCCTCCCGCTGACGTTGGAGTTGTAGAGGCAAAAATATCGTAATAGTAATTATCGCTTGGTGAGCCTGATTTTTTTAGCTTGAATGTACCCTGAGTAATCGCATTGGTACTCTGAGCCTTAAACTCCTGCCCATATGCTTGATCCGATCCTCCTGAACCCCTGATGTCTGTCGTGCCAGAGCCACTAAAAGTATATGATTCCGTAGCAGATGCAGCTGTCGAATCACTCGTTTTAATCTTAGCGGTTCCAGTAGCAGTAACAGTCTTGGCAGCAGCACCCTGAGTATTTTCCCAATACTTACTGGTATTGTCGTGTGAGATATTTGTCGAACCACTTATGTCTATCGCCGTATTGTTGGCTGTGCTACCATCTTGGAAATCATCTACAAAACCATCAACTACATTAAGAACATTGGCTGAATGGTCTGATAATCTGCGTGAATTAATCATGAATATGTCAGCAGTATTAATATCTACCTGAGAATCAGAAGAGCCAGAGCCACCCATAATTAAAAACTGAGTTCCATCATATATGATTGTGTAGAAACCTCCTGATTCAAGATCGTTGGCAACCAGATCAACCATACCAGCACCGCCGTACTTCTTAATATTCTTAGCACCAACACTATCGACATTAATAGTTGAAGCACCAGTATTACTAGCGTTCATTTTAATGTGATAAAACATATCAGTTGCATAGGAACTAATCGTAGGTGACGTTGTTAACGTGTACGTGTTAGCAGAACCAGCAGTTGTATAGCCCCAGTAGGTTCCATCTTTAATTGTTGCTGGAGTTGGTACTGTAGCAGCACTAGCACTAGCTTTAGCAGCATAATGTTTAGCACTATATTCAGAACCATCTACTTGGTCATCTTCAGCAGCAGTAGCCCACTCCTTTGCAGCACCACGACTAGCAGTATCGGTTACTCCTGTACCACCTACAGCCCATGCTTTAGCTGAGAAATCTGTACCGGTAACAGCACCATCTACCTTAGTGGCATAGTTGCTAGATGTAGTAGAACTTGTAGAAGAACTAGTAGCCGAAGATGCTGAAGATGTGGCACTACTCGCAGAATTTGATGCTTGAGTTGAGGCAGTTGTGGCACTAGAAGCAGCATTTGTGGCACTTGTACTGGCAGCACTAGCACTTGAAGCAGCTGCAGTGGCACTAGAAGCGGCAGCTGTGGCGCTTGCAGCAGCAGCAGTTTGACTGGTAGTAGCAGAAGCAGCATCTACTAACAAACGCCACTTAGCTGAATCAGCATTAGAAGATATAGGTTGACTACCAGAAGAGGTGTGTGCTGTTAAGCATATATATATGTTATTGTTGCTAGTGTCCTTAATGATATCTCTAACTACATAAGCTGTACTAGCAGCCCAATTACCCTTAGATGTACCTATCTCTTGATCGGCAGATAGACCGCCAGAAGAATCAAAAGCTAAAACCTTAGAAGCCCTATCACTTGCATCTGCGGATATTCTCACAGTACCAACATCAGTTACACTATCAGCAAATCCAAAGCTCTCATCAACATTAAGTTGATTTTTCTGACTCTGCATTGTTAGCTTATCAAGAGCATCCTCAATGGTCTGAGGATTAATTTGACCTGTAACGGTATAATCTGTAGTTTGAGTCTTGGCTATATTACGAACAAAAACTATGGCTACTCCGGTTCCAGGCGTATTACCAGACGTAAATGTAACATTACCACCGGAATCAGAACCAACGCCTGAAACAGTATAATGAGTGGTAATTGTTTTCTCCACACCATCTAAATAAACATCAATCTCTGATTGATCGAATATTTTAAAAGAATAGCTAAAGGCAGTAGTAGAATTATTACCAGTATGTGTACTCCTATTAGTTGTTGAGGTTAGTGTCATGTCAGGCTCCTAGTCAGTCAAAATTGATTTCTGGATTGTCTCTTATTATTTGTGAACGCCTTTTTGATTCAGCCAATAAATCGTCATTACCTATAATAAATGGCAACATACGTCTTGCTATCTGTCTGCGTTTAACAAATAAATTCTTAACAAATGCTTTTTCACCCTTATTACCAGATTCAGGAATTATAGTACCATTTGCTCTTAACTTATCCATCTCAGCAAACATTTCTTTTAATTGAGTTTTTATAGACCCCTTTGAATACTCACCTTGTTTCTTTAGCCTCTCAATCATTGATGGAGGTATTTGAGCAGAAGGATTATTCATTGAGAAGTTTTCAATTTCAGATAAATCCTTAGTAGAGATTAATACTAATTGTTCGTATTGTTTTTTAGATAACCTGACTGGCTCATCAAATCCTTCAATTTGTAAACTTTCACTAGGATCGCCAATCTCTATTTCTAAAGCATCCAACCTCTCATCTACCTTATCATATTTTTTCCTATATGCAGTAAATGGTGTTATGTATTCTAATGGAGTTAAATCAGTTATATCCCCATTTTTTAACATAACATTACCCCATCTATCCAATTTTGCTATAGAATTTTTAGAATGACCTGGTAAATTAGATAGCATTTTTGCTATTATCTTATCAATATTTTGTTTTCCTCTTAACGCCCCTCCATACTTAGCAAATTTATCGTCAGCAAAATTTAACTCTCCACCCCTTGACTGAGCAACTCTATTATCAGAAACACTTTCTATTTCTCTTAATATAGATGGTGTAAATCCAGAAGAAATTTTATTTACAAATCTTTCAAGAGCTTTGCGCCCCTGTGCCTCATCTTTATATCTAGTTGTAAGAAGTTCAGTTAAGGCAGCAAGACCTGGAACCCAGGTATCTGAAACAATATTGTCCTGAATAGAATGGGCTATTTCATAAATAATATCTTCATTTTCTTCAGGATTACTAGAACCTAATATTTTAACAAGATCCGCAGACCATTGCAAGAAACTAGCATAAGGTTCAAGTCTGGAATAATCATAATTTATAACAGACCCATCCTCTGCCTCAATACGCAAAGAATGAGCCTTATGGTTAACCATACTTCTATTAATAGCTTTTTTGTAGTTTGCTTCTTCAGACCCAGTAATTAAGCCCTCCATAGCCAACATAGTCCCAGTACCAACCATCATAACACCAGTTGACATTCTGCTTAAAAATTCAGTTGTTGCTTCAGGACTATCAAATATTTTGTCTCTAAACTTTTTGCTAACAACACCTCTTGCAAGATTACTAACCGGATCTCTCTTTAATGCAAAATCAGCTAAGTTCCACATTACTTTAATGAAAGGGGTGAATAGTCTGAGTATAGGAATATTAGTAGCTAAATGAGATAGTGCAGAACCTTCTATTCCAAGCCTTTCAACAAATAAAGCCTCATCAGCAAGTTTAGTTGATTTTAAATTAATAGAACGATAATTACTTAAAAATTGAGGATTAGCATTTAAAAACCGTTCCCTCGCTATCATTGCCTGTGGGCTTAATCCTTCTGAAAATGCTTGCCTATAAGCCTCTCTACCAACATTCATTCTATGAATCATTGTCCTAAAGGCATCATCAGTAGCAAGAAGGAATGGGGCACCACCCCTGTTTAATCTACCCATAGCACTTAGCATTGAAATTCTTGACTCTGTGGCATCTTCAACACCAAGTTTCATTGGTGTAAAAGCTCTTCTTTGGAAACCTTCCATCTTAGTAGCACCAAATCCAGTTGGCCTATCATGCCATATAGTATTACGAAAAACCTTTGCCCACTCCCTCCATGAATTAATCAATCCATGATAGCCAGCAACATGTTCTGCTACAGCATTATCTTTATACTGATGACCTAAAAACTTTTTCCACATATTTTGAAAATACATTTCTGCTGGTTGCACACCTAAAGCAACACCACCAGATCCAAATAAATTAGCAAACTGAGTTTTTATACCAGACAAAAGACCTACACCCATATAGTGTTCTATAAATATATCCGTCAATCCTGACTTTTCTGTTATTGTCCTCAATACATTATCTAAAGCCTGTGGACTATCAGCATCAGCTATCATTTGAGCCATATTTAGAAAAGCTCCACCCTCTGTCTTGCCAGTATTTAAAATACTTTTATCAGCCAACTTCTCAAACACATCTGTTTGCACCATATCAAAATCAATCATATGACCAAACATTCTGGTAGTTTGTGCCCCCAATCTTGCCTTTTCAGCTACAACTTTTTTCATCCCATGCCAGAAAGCCATAGCCTCCCTCATAGAATTTCTCATCTCAGGAGTAGATTTTCTACCTTGCTTGAGAATAGCCTTAGATGCGTTAGCCATATTTTTAAAAGCTGCTATATGTGCTACCCTTGCTATAGCTGCTGCACTTGGATTAACACCCATTGCTTTTATAAGTTGTTGTGGATTAGGTGATGACATGATTTCAGGCATTTGTTCAATAGCTAAAGCTATTTCATCATCTAAATTAATCCTCCTGCCAGCACCCCTCTCTATATCTTCAGCAAACTCAACCTTCATCCAATTAAATAAATTCTCATAATCTTCAGGAGTTTTTACAGCACCAAGATTAAATCTAAATTCACGCTCAACACCATCAGTACCCTTTACAACCGGTACTTCGCCCTGACCCTCCCATACCTCATCAACCTTAAAGTGTTCACCTGCTACGGGTTTAGTTTCAAATTTGTATTTTTGTGGACGATTCTTTAACTGTGTTAGACGCTCAGTTTCAGCTACCAATTCAACCATTGGATCACCAGCAGTATTGGTAGGTACTGGTATAACCTTAATACCTTTCTGAGCCACAATGTCATTCATTTTGACTGTACTCTTTACATCACCTAAAGCAATAGCAGTCCTTAAATTTTCCCTATATAAAGCAAATGGTTCAATTTCACCCCTAGCATTAACATCCTGAACAACCATTTCGGCTAATTCATCTATCTCAGAATCATCCAAACCAACTTGTTTTCTTAAAAACTCACGATATTCTGGATCTCTTTTGCTTTTAACTTTTCTATCCCTAACAATATATAATGCTTTAGTTACATCATCAGGGAAAGGAATCTCCCCGCCACGATTAGGATAATGAGGTGTTCCTTTCTTTAGGTTATCAGGTAATTCCATAGACATTAACTCATCTAGCTTCATCCTAGATTCAACATCTACTGGTAATTCATCTACCTGCAAAATAGATTTTAATTCTTCACCCTCTATAGGTTGTCTTGTTAGTACCTTCTTCTGATATTCCGCATACTCAATTCTGCGTTTTGTAGCAAGCCTAGAAGCATGAATTGTATTACGATTCTTTTTACTTAGATTTGGATTATTTAATTCTTCTTTTAATAAAACTAACTGTTCTTTTCCCTGAGTAATAGTTGTATCTAAATCACCATAACCGGCTGGCATCTTCGGCCCAATCAAATCTTCAGTTTTACCAAACAATCCTTTCGTGTGAGCAACGCCAGCCTTACCTACCCACTTAATAACCTCAAAAGCACCGTCAATTAATCGTCCAGCAACTACACCAGACATTGCATTTTTAAGTCTCTTCTCAGCATCAGGATCGTCATGGTCACTCACTAGAAATTCATTCAACGCACCGCCAGTATTTCTATCTAACTCTGTCATAAACTCTGTATTCATTAACGGTGCTATAGGATTAGCATCAGGATCATCAGGATCAAAACCAAATGCTCCAGTTAAACCGTCAGCGAGAACTGTTTTCTGTAATGAGGTTAATTTATATGTTGATTTAATTTTACCCAATGCACCAAATATAGGTATAAACCCTGTCATAAATTGAAAGAAGGCTTTTGACATTGCCAAAACTGTTGGATTTTCGGCTTCCGATTGAACCTCTTTAAACTTATTAGCTATTCCATCAGACCATGAATCTATTGGTGTGTTAATATCAAACCCTAACGAATTAGTCACAACATCAGCACCATCTGATATAGCCTCAGCCATCTCAACAAGACCACCACCAACACCAGCAACCATACCGATAAATGTATCAGATAGTACACTTCCAGTAGAGCTAACGCCATTCATTATCATTTCTGAAAAAGATTCTTCAGGTTCAATACTAAAAGGTTCAATGCCACTCAGAGCATCTCTTAAACTTTGTTCTGAACCACTAACAGGATTACCACGACCATCTAAATCTATAGGCTCAATTGCATCAAAATTAATATCAGAATTGGGATAAGAAGAAGAAGTATGAGTGCTTAAGTTTAAAGAATCTATTCTTGCAGAGTCATCATTCTTTTTAGAATTATTATGATCTGCTACTAAATTTTTATCTTCTTTAGACAAAATACTATTCCATTGTTCTTCGTCTAAATCAGGAAGAGAATATCTGGTATCTTCAGCCATTAGTTTTTACCTTTCGTAGCAACTCTTTTCTTTTTCTTGGGAATCCCTTTAAACTTAGACAAACTTCTTATCTTCTCCGCTCTTTCTGAAAAACCTAGTATGATACCTTCTTTTATCTCTTCCATCATTTCCTTTTTCTTCTTTTCGCTAATTTTCATTTTTTTGCCAGATTCATGAATAACAAATCTAGTTAATTTATCTGCAACTGTATTCTGGTAATCTTTGTCTGGTAATTTAGCTAAATTTATTTTTTCATCATCACCAAACATTTCATCAGGGTCTTTGTCAGTACCAACCTGAATCATATGTAGAGCATTCCATCTAATCTCACCATTTTCGGTTGCCTGTTTAGCCTCAGGTTTGCTTAATTGACTTAGAAAATTAACTGCACCAGCCCTAGCCCCCAATTTCATAGTTTCAAAATAAGGAACAGCGTCTTGACCGTCACTACTCACAAGTAAATAATCCTCATTTCCAATACTCCTTGTTACAAGTCCTTGCCAGCGGTAATGGTCATTACCCTGAATTGTAATAGCAAACGGATTATTTGAAAATATGCTTAATGGATGAGTATCCTGCCATGCTTTATCTCTACCTATACGCACAGGATCAGATATAAATTTAAATTTCTTATTTTCTAACATAACTGACCCTGACCTAACATCTTCACCACGATTAATAGCAATATCTCTTATCTTTGGAGTAAATGGAATAACAGTATTACCAGATAACAACTGTTGCCTTGATTCAGAACGGTCTATACCCATCTGAAATTGCTGTAACTCTTCTTTAACAGCGACACGCTTAGATGCGGTACCAATATCTTCTACATCATCTACATCTTGTTTAACTTGAAAATCAAACGCTTGTTGGGCATCAAATACAGTTCCTGGTTCAACAAGCGGTTTAATAGCAACACGCTTATCTGACGAATCATCCTTAATACGTTTTAATATGTTTTCTGCCCCTTCAGCTTCTGATACCCCAAAGAACGAAGAAATTGATTCGATTACTTCATCCCAAAAGGATTTATCTGAAATAGCTTTTTCCTCTGTTTTTTTGTCTTTGGCTGGAGATAATTTTTTAAGCTCTTCTGATGAGAGTGGCCTTACATCTCCAGGATGGGAATACTGTGTTATATCTTTAGTCAAAGCCTTAATAGCTGGCCCCTCATGTTCAGTTTTTAACCCCTTCCAATAGTTAACTACTTTTTTTCCAATCTCAATTTTTTGAGAATCAGGAATGTCTAATTTATTGATAGATTTTGCACCTTGATTTACCAAGTCAGAATATCCCATTGGTATTAATGACGCTGGATTACCTCCTCCCATTTTCTCTAAAACATTAGCAGCAATATTTTTCTTTGGATCTGTTGACTCTTTGTCCTCACGAACAACAGCATTTATCTTATTATATGCGTCAGATAACCTTTCGTTCTCCTTACGATCAGGCTGTAGTTCTTCTTTCTTATCATCTCCGGTCAGATCACCTGGACTAATACCTTTCCTTGTTTCAGGTGATTTAGTATCTGGAACTCTAGTTACTGTCCCATCAGGTGTAACAAAAACTTTAGCAACTGGCTTTTCTTCTGGTGGTGGAGGTGGAGCACCAATCTTACCATTAATATAATCTTTATATTTTTCAGTCCATTGACCAGGAGTCATATTTGGATCATTTACCCATCCAAGTATTTTCTGTTTTTCATTACTCACAAAAGTATCTTTTTCTGTAAGACTGAACTTAGGAACTCTTGTTCTTGCAGCAGCAAGCATCTCATCCACCTGAGACTTTTTATAAACTAATCTATCTGCTTCTATTCTAGTATGTGGAATTAAACCTAATGCCATTTCTCTTGATATTCCCTTTTCACCCAATGCAGATGTAAATGCTTCTGTTACTTTATTTAATTCTTCCCTGTTAGGAGCAGTAGCAAAAGCTCTTGCAAACGGTTGACCGTTATATTGATCGTTTGGATCTAAACCCATAAACACACCAGTTACTAGGGTTTTATTCTGACCAAGAGAATCTCTAGCAATAGCTAGATGAGAGTTCATTAATCTATTTAATTCGCTTGTGTATATAGATTTTTCAACATCAGTATAAGTATTACTTGTCGCTATTTTACCAAGCTCATTTTCAACAAATATTCGTTTCTGAGATAAGGTAGAAAGTTTCCTCAATCCCTGTCTCATTGGTTCCACAAAAGTCTTCCGAATAAATCCTGAGTTAGCCCTTTCCCATTGCTTAACATTGTTGTCATGTTGTGTGTTTTGGGCACTAACATCCATCACTTTTTGATTGAAAGCGTCTTGTAATAACTTACCTTGCTCTGCATCAGTTAAATTACTAGCAAGAAGATCCTCAAGTGCAGAAAGCTCAGGAT